>WNGC01000264.1_pt1 | contig 29139 bp, 36 predicted proteins | sample 5400051 | NCBI WGS metagenome assembly WNGC01 (sample SAMN13153368, study PRJNA577476) | soil metagenome | isolation source: 20 cm soil or saprolite under grassland replicate 2 | place: USA:California | collected 2016-06-15
CTCCGACGATCGCCCCGGTCGTGTACGACAGGAGCGGCACGCGGGCCTGGAATATCATGCCGAACACCGCGGCGCCCAAGACCAGCGCGTCGACGATATCCTGGTGGCCCAACGCCGTGGTGACGGTCACGTACAGCAGTGCCCACACGACACCGGAGGCGCTGCCGAGAATCGACTTCTGCAGTCCCATCATCCCGCCGCCCGCGCCGACGTAGCACGCGAGACCGACAATCACCGGCCAGAGTTGGAGCGGCAGTTTTCCAAGGTGCGACAGGATGGCCCAGAGGGCGACGACCAGTGCCAAGCTCAGGGCTTTAGTGGTCAAGGCGTTCATCTGTTGTCCTCCTCCTAGAAGGGGGAACGCGGGGCCAACATAATGAACGGGCGGTGCGGCGTGCAACGTGGGGTGAGCTAACGTTGTTGAATTACATAGGCTTCCATTGCGTAGTACTCCGCCAAACCCAGCCGGTCGGCGTGCGCCGCCGTCTCCAGATTGCGCGCCTCCACCCGCTGCCAAAACTCCCGATCGTCATGCCCTCCCGGGAACGGCGCGGTGTCTTTCTGCGACTGGTGCCGGAAGATCGCGAGCACTTTGGCACGCAGCTCTTCCTGCGACAGCGGCACCAGCACGTCGGCTTCGGTGAGCGACCATTCCTGCCAGGCGCCCCGATAATACCACACCTCCGGGGCCGGGCCCGTGTAGCGCGCCAGTGCATGCTCGATCGCCGCCTTGCAGGTGCGATGCGTGCCGTGGGGGTCGGAGAGGTCGCCGGCGATGAACACGAGGTTCGGCTTCACGTCTTCGATCAAGCGCTGCACGATCCCGATGTCGTCTTCGCCCAGTGGTCGCTTGCGCACCTCGCCGGTGCGGTAGAACGGGAGATTGAGGAAGCGCGCCGCGGTCGGCGGAATGCCGACGGCGCCCAGCGCCGCGATCGCTTCCGACTCCCGGATGAATCGCTTCAGCTCCTGCACGACCGGCGGGTCGACGTCGCCCGGCTCCTTCTTGTCCGCGCCCGCGGCCGCGGTCGCCTGCGCGCGATGCACCGCGCCCGCATCGAGGCCGAGGGCGGCGGCCGCGCGCTCCACGAAATCGAGATGGCGCCGCACGTCGTGATCGAACACGGCGATGTTGCCGCTGGTCATGTAGGCGACGACGATCGCGTTCTCGTTCTCCCACAGCTTGCGGAGAATTCCGCCCATCGAAATGACGTCGTCGTCGGGATGCGGCGAGAACACGAGCACGCGCTCGTGCGCGGGAAGCTTGGCGCGGCCGCGAATCTTGTCGCGCAGCCGGTTGAACACCTGTCCGTTGATCGCGCCCGCCGAATTGAATCGCGCGAGCAACGGGCTCAGTTGATGCTCGGCGTAATCGCGGGCGGAGAGCTTCAGCACCGCTTTCCCCGTGCGCTCGGCGAGCCAGACCACAGCGCGCTCGACCAGCGGCGGCGTCCAATCGACGCTCTCGAGCACCCACGGCGTCATGATGCGCACCAGCTCGGCGGCCGCGGGGAGATCGAGATAGACCGTCACGGCCTTGTGGCGCTGCAGGAACGTCGCAGCGACATCCTGCGACACCTCCCCTTCGACGGCGCGCTGCACGATCGCGGCTTTGTGCTCGCCGGTTGCGAGCAACGCGATCTCGCGTGCATCCAGGATCGTCGCGACGCCCATCGTGATCGCTTCGCGCGGGACGTTTTCTTCACCGAAGAAGTCGGCAGCCGCGTCCTTGCGTGTGAGCGTGTCGAGCGTGACGAGACGCGTGCGTGACGTCGCCGCGGAGCCGGGCTCGTTGAACCCGACGTGCCCGGTCTTGCCGATGCCCAGGATTTGGAAATCGATACCGCCGGCCGCGGTGATCGCCTGCTCGTACGCGGCACACGCTTCCGCCAGCCGCTCGCGCGGCGTGGTCCCATCCGGGATGTGCACGTTCTCGCGCTCGATGTTGATGTGCGCGAAGAAGTTCTCCCACATGTAGCGCTGATAGCTGTGCGGATTGTCGGGGGCCATCGGGTAATACTCGTCGAGATTGAACGTGATGACGCGCTTGAAATCGACATCGCCCGCCTGGAAGCGGCGGATCAGCTCTTCATACACGCCGAGCGGTGTACTGCCGGTGGCGAGGCCCAGCACGGCACGGCCGTTGGCGCGAATGGCGCGGTGAATGACGTCGACGACGCGTTCCGCGGCAAGTGCGGCGAGCTGATCGTGCTCCGGTAGGACGACGGTGCGCAGGCGCTCGCGGTCGCGCGAGCCTTCGATGGTAACGAAAGGCCCGCGGCGGGCGCGGGCCTCGGAGTCAGTGCGCCGGGCCGTCATGGCTCGGACTCAAACCTTGACCTCGATGGCGGCGCCTTGCTTGTAGCGCACATAGAGCCACGCCATCGGCACGATCAACATGCCGGCCGCGATGATGGTGAGCGCGAGCAACATCGCCGAGAGCAGGACCGCCTGCTGGGAGGCCTGCGCGGCGTGAAAGAGCGAGGAGTCCTGCTTCGCGAGCAATATCATCATCGCCTGGCGCGCTTCGGTGCCGGCACCGGTGCTCGTGCTGGTGAGGCCGCCCAGTACGGTCTGGACGAGGTCGCGCTCGCGCTCGTCGGTCATCGAGTTGGCGAGATCAGCGAGTTCGGCGCGGAGCGTGCGCCCCAGGCTGTCCCGCTGCGCGACGGCCTCGACCCGGCGGAAACCGGGATCGCTGCCGGTGGCCATTTCGCGCCAAATCTCGACGCCGGCGTTGTACCGATGCAGGGTTTCCGAGATATGCGCGCCGCGGGCGACCGTCGCCGCTGCTCCGCGCAAGGAAAAGATCAGCCACAAGCCGATCACCAACGCAAGCGACAGGGTAAGGGCGCTGATTGTGACGGCGATACCGGGCCGAATGAACGTGTAGTCCTTCATGGCAACAGCGAAGGACGAACGGCCGGCCGACGGCCGTGAAGGGGGAGACGATGAAGGCGTCATAGAGTCCCACTGTAGCGCTTGACGGCGCACTCGGCAACCGCCATGGTACAGCGCGCCCACCCGACACTCGACATACCCCTGTACCCCTGGATGCCCTTGGGGCTGTGTTGCATGGAGGTGAGAGGGTGAGTGCACAGTTGTTTCGTGGGGATGCCGGCGAGGTGCTCCGCCAGGCGAGCGCCGTCGTCGGCCGGCCGGTCACGCTGTGGGAAGTGACCGGCGCGCACGAAGCCGTTCCGCGCGCCACGAGCGATCCCGCGGCGGGCGCTCACCTTCCCCGCTTCGATCTCGACGCCACCTTGCGCCTGTGGAAGATCCCCGTTCCCCTAGGATCGATGTGGGTTGCCTCTCCGCCGCCGAGCGGGGACCTGTGGGTCGTCGCGCCCGTCCGCTCGCGGCCGCCCGCGCCGCCACCGGATGGCCACGAGCGCCGTAGCCGCGAGCGGTTGGCCCTCGAGCTCGCCGGGCTCGCGCTCGGGCTGATCGAACGTCCGTCGCTGGCTGATTCGACTCCGGCAGGGTTCAGCGCGCACGAGGCCGGCAACCCGCTCGCATCGGGACGCGCCGGGTTGCAACTCGCTATGGAGTCGATCGGTCGGTGGGTGGGCCTCGCCGCTGATCGCCGGCTCGCGCTGCTCGACGATCTCGGTCAGGTGCTCGAAGACATCGATCGCGCATCGGAGTTTCTGCGGGCGGTACGCGAGAAACCTCGCGCCACGGGCGATGCGACGTTCCGGGCGGAGCGGTTCGACGCGGTGCGCGTCGTTCGCTCCTGTCTCACCCTCGAACGGCGTATCCTGCGCGACCGTGGGGTCGATCTCCAGTTCGAAACCACGCTCGATGCGGCGTACTTGAAGGGCGATCCGAACAGCTTGTTCGACCTGCTCGTCAATCTCGTGCGCAACGCCGCGGACATGTCGGCGCAGACGCCGGGTCCCGTTGTGGTGAGTCTGGCACAGAACGGACGCGAGCTGGAGTTGATCGTGCGGGGCCGCGGCAATCCGGAGACGCTCGCGGCGGTGCGCGGCGCTGCGGAGAAGATCTTCGGTGGGACCGCGCTGCTCGATGCGGCAGCGACGGGCACGACATTCACCTTGAGCTTGCCCCTGCCGCCTCAGCGCAGCAGCGATCCGCGCCGGGGTGTCGATGCACGGCAGGAGCCGCCGGCGCTTTAGCGCAGCAAGCCATCCAAATCGAGTGGTCGCGTGTGCATCCGGATCATTCCGTCCGGACCTCGCGGCCATTCATTTTCGGGTCGGTCGCGATAGAGCTCGATGCCGTTGCCGTCGGGATCGCGCAGATAGATCGCTTCGCTCACGCCGTGATCCGACGCTCCCTCGAGCGCCACGCCGTGCTCGAGCACGCGGCCGACGGCGGCGGCAAGGGCGGCACGGTCGGCAAACAGGATCGCGAAATGGTAGAGGCCTGTCGTCCCGGGCGGGGGAGAAGGCGCATTGCGGCCGGCCCACGTGTTCAGCCCGATGTGATGATGATAGCCGCCGGCGGATAAGAACACGGCGTCGGGGCCGTACCGTGCGGTGATCTCGAAGCCGAGCGCGTCGCGGTAGAAGGCGAGCGAGCGATCCAGGTCGCTGACCGTCAGATGGATGTGGCCGATGCGCGTGCGCGGATCGATTGTTTCCGGTTTAGCTTTCATGTTATGAACTCTAGTGCCAGGATCCCCGTGCCAGTGAATGAACCGGTCCTTACCTACGCACCGGGCACCCACGAACGCAACGATTTGAAACTGGCGCTTAAGGATCTCAGCAGCCGTCAGATCGACATCCCGATCATCATCGGCGGCAAAGAAATTCGCACCGGCCGTACAGTCGATGCGGTGATGCCGCATTCGCATCGTCACGTAGTGGCCAAGGTGCATCAGGCGGGCGCTGACGAGATCGCCGGAGCGGTCGCGGCGGCCCGCACGGCGTGGCAAGAATGGTCGACCTGGAGTCTGCCGGAGCGCGCGGCGGTCTTTCTCAAGGCCGCCGATCTGCTCGCGACGCGCTGGCGCGCGATGGTCAACGGCGCCACCATGCTGGGGCAGAGCAAGACGGCGTTTCAGGCGGAGATCGATGCGGCGTGCGAGCTGATCGACTTCTGGCGCTTTAATGCCCACTATGCCGAGCGCATTCACGGCGAGCAGCCGATCTCGTCGCCCGGCACGTGGAACGCGATGGATTACCGCGCGCTGGAAGGATTCGTCTACGCCATCACGCCGTTCAACTTCACATCGATCGGAGGGAATCTTCCGACGGCCCCCGCGATGATGGGCTGCACCGTCGTGTGGAAGCCCGCCGCGACGGCCGTGTACTCCAACTATCTCGTCTTCAGACTCCTGCAGGAGGCGGGGCTGCCAGCGGGCGTCGTGAACTTCGTTCCCGGCCCTGCGACGCAGATCAGCGAGCGGCTGCTCGCCGATCGGCACCTCGGCGGCATTCACTTCACGGGCTCGACCGAAGTCTTTCAGTCGCTCTGGAAGCAGGTTTCCACCCACCTGACGAGCTACGCCGATTACCCGCGCCTCGTCGGCGAGACGGGCGGGAAGGATTTCATCCTCGCGCATCCGAGTGCCGACGTCGACGCGTTGGCGACTGGGTTGGTGCGCGGCGCGTTCGAATATCAGGGGCAGAAGTGCAGCGCCGCATCGCGCGCGTACGTGCCGGAGTCATTGTGGCCCAGGCTGCGCGACCGCGTCGTGGGTCTGCTGAGCGAAGTGCGTGTCGGCGATCCGGCGAACTTCCGCAACTTCATGGGCGCGGTGATCGATCGGAAAGCCTTCGAGAAGATTAAGGGATATATCGATCGCGCCAAACGCGATCCGAAAGTCACCGTGTTGTTCGGCGGCGACTGCGACGACAGCGAGGGCTTCTTCATTCAGCCCACACTGCTCCAGGTAGAGGATCCGACGTACCGCACGATGTGCGAAGAGGTTTTCGGCCCCGTGCTTTCGTTGTACGTCTACCCGGACGCGCAGTGGCACGAGACGCTCTCGCTCGTGGATCGGACCTCGCCGTACGCACTCACCGGCGCGGTGTTCGCGCAGGATCGGTCGGCGCTCGTCGCGGCGAGCCGCGCGCTGCGGTATGCGGCCGGCAACTTCTATCTCAATGACAAGCCGACGGGAGCGGTCGTGGGGCAGCAGCCGTTCGGAGGCGCGCGCGCCAGCGGCACCAATGACAAGGCGGGGAGCCTGCTCAATCTGATCCGTTGGACGAGCGCGCGCGTGGTGAAAGAGAACCTCGTCCCACCGCGCGACCCGTGGTACGCGTTCATGGCGGAGGATTGAACCGCCCACCGGTGCTCGTGCTGGTGCTCGCGGGCGCGTTTCTGCTGCTGGTCGGCTCATTGCTCATCGGGGCCTTCACGAAACCCGAATTCCCGCCGTATGCCGTCACCGATCCCGCCGCGCCGCACGCGCCAGACCTCTACACGTTGGATGCCTCGAACGGCGACCAGTGGCGCAGATTCAGTTTCGCGCGCAACGCCGTCGCAGACTCGGCGGGCCCGTGGGACATCGCGTTTCGGCGTAATCACGTCATCACGGCACCCGGTGCGGGAGCGCAGGATTTCGGCGCCGTGCCCTTCGATTCAATCGCGGAGCTGCCCCAGCAGGGCTACCTGGCCACGACGTTCGGCGCGGATACCGTCAACCCGGGAATTGGAAAGTGGTACGCGTACAGCATGATGTCGCATCTGCTGACGTCGAAGCACCACGTGTACGGCGTGCGGAGCGCCGACGGCGCGCTCGCGAAGTTCGAAATCCTCGCTTACTACTGCCGGCAAGTCGGCGCCGCATGCTACACGATGCGCTACAAAACAACGCGCCCCCGAGCAGCATCGCCGGGGGCGCGTTAATGAGAGACCGCGGGGCTTACTTGGCGGCGGCAGGCGGCAGAATCTTGAACATTCCGGTCCCGCACACGGGACAGACACCCTTCAGCGCGGGGCGGCCATTGGCCATCTTCACCTGCTGGGCGTTCGAGATCTTCCGCTTCGCCTTACACTTCACACAGTAACCTTCGTCCGCGGCCATCGGGGCCTTTCCCTTCGCCATTGTCGGTCGCTCCTCCAGTTCGGGGGCACGGGACGAACCTCAAGCGCAGACAACATAATATGGACGCGCTAGCCGGGGGTAACAGGCGCTGCACAGGCGTCCTGAAACCCATTCCGTTTGTGCGATCCGTCACAGAACGGTTTTGTCGCCGATCCGCCACATCTGCACAGCACAACGACTTCCGCCGGTCTGCCGTCTTTGCGGGGTGGCGGAATCAATTCCCGCCCGTCCGGCGTCACGATACGAACCGGTCCCTCGATGACGAGCGGCCCGTTCGCCTTGGGTGTAACGATGACGAGGGTCATGACGGCAATATAGCGCTCGCCCAACGACACAGACTCGTGCGCGTCACGCAGTCGATCGGAACGGGCTCCCCGCGAACCGGGTATTCCCCGGTGCAGCACGATGCAGAGCCGCTTTCGAATTTCCATCCTGGTCGCCGTCTCTACGGCGTGTATCGCCGAGCGCGGGCCTTTCACCAACCGCATGGCGCACTCGGCGACGACGTATCTCTCACGCGCGGCGCGGCAACCGGTGAATTGGCAACCGTGGGGTCGCGACGCGTTCGCGCTCGCCGCGCGACTCGATCGGCCGGTTCTGCTCTACGTGGGCGGAGACGCGTGCCGCTGGTGCGTCGAGACTGACCGCGTGATCTACACCAATCCCGAGATCGGCGCGCTCATCAACGCGCTCTTTGTCCCGATCCGCGTCGATCGCGACGAGCGTCCCGACGTCGCGCAGCGCTATCAAACCGCCATCGAATGGCTGGCGGGACTCCACGGTTGGCCGCTCACCGTCTTTCTCACGGCCGATGGCGCGCCGTTTTTCGGCGGCACCTATTTCCCGGCGGACGATCCGATCACGGGACGCGGCTTGAAGCAGATCCTCCCTGAAGTGGCCAAGAGCTATCGCGAGCAACGGCCGTTCGTGCTGCAGCATGCCGCCCTCGTGCGCCAGCTCATGCTCACCGGCGGGAGGGAAAGCGGCGGCGCCGACGTCGGGTTGGCGCGCGGCGTGTTGCAGCTCGCGCCGATCCGCGGCGAGATCGCCGTGGTGCGGTCCCAGCTCGACGACGCGGTGCGCACCCGCGCCGCTCTCGGCAGCGTCACGCACGCGGCGGCCGCCGCGCTGCTGCTCACCGAGTATGCGCGTGACAACGACACGCTCTCGCTGATCGTCGCACGACGCGCGTTGGATTTGATGCTCGACTCCCTCACCACCGCGCGCGCGGGGGAAGAGCCGCCGCGCCTCGTACAGGCGGCCCTGCTCGGCGCGCTGGCCCAGGCGTGGGTCGTGACCGGAGCGGCGCGCTATCACGATGCGGGACGCGGACTCGCGCGCGGGCTGGCGCGCGAGCTCCGGACTGCGGGCGACCGCGCCGTCTTCGCCGACCAGGAGGCGTACGTGCTGCAGTCGTTGATTCTGGCGTCGGCCACGTTCGGTGAAACGAGCGCGGAGACTCGCGCGCGCAGCGTGCTCGACGCATTGTTGCAGCGGATGTACGCGAGGGGGTGGGGCGTCCGGCATTCCGGCGCAGCCGGCACACAGGGGCTGTTGCAGGACCAGGTGCAAGTCGCCGCCGCGTGCATCGCGGCGCACCAAGTCACCCAGGACGCACGCTACCTCGACGTGGCGCGCGACTTGGCGGCGATCCTCGACAGCGCATACGCCGATCCGGTCGGCGGCTACTACGATGCGGCGCTGCCTGCCGCCCCCCAGGCTGCGCCCGATCCCGTGGCGCCTGCGCTCGTCGACCGCACCAAACACGTGCTCGACGACATGCTTCCCGGCGCGAACGCAGCCGCCGCCCAGGTACTGCTGCGCCTCGCCGACGCGACCGGCGATCTGTCGTACCGCCGTCGCGCCGAAGCAACGCTCGAGGCATTCGCGGGCACGATTAGCGCGACCGGGCTGCGCTCGTCGACGTTTCTCGAAGCAGCACGCGAAGCGCTTGCGGTCCGGTGACCAACCCCCCCCAGCGGGGGTCACTCCTACAGTGAACGACGGCGCCCCGACGGATGTCGATGTAGTCGCCCGCGTGCTGGGCGGCGATGGGGAAGCGTTCGGGATTCTCATCCGGCGATACGAACCGGGTCTGCTCCGCTTCGCCACGCGCATGCTCGGGAATGCCGACGCGGCGGCGGATGCGGTGGCTGAGAGTCTCGTACGCGCCTATCGGCATTTGGCGCAATGCCGCGACCCGGCGCATCTGCGGAGCTGGCTGTATCGGATCACCGGCAACCGCTGCCGCAGCCATCTGGCCCGGCGGCGCACGAGCGACATCTCGCTGAGCGACGCGCCACCGCTGGCGGACGCGACGGACACGTGGGGGATTCTGGAGCGCGGCGAGCAGGTCGCCCTGGTCGAGCGGGCGCTCGCGGCGCTGCCGGCGGAAAAGCGCGAGGCCTTCGTGTTGAAACACGTCGAAGGCATGAGTTATGAGGAAATGGCAGCCGCGACCGGAGCGCGAATTCCGACGTTGAAGATGCGTGTGCACCGCGCCCGGGAAGCCTTGTTGGCGGCACTGGAGGAACTGGTATGATGGCCATGAGCCCGATTGATCCGCAGCTACAGGACGTGCTCGACGGTGAGCGCGATCCGGCGACGCTGTCGCCCGATCAGCGGGAGGCCTACGCCCGGCTCATCACTGCGGCCGAGTCGCTGCAGCAAACCCCGCGGCTGAGCGTTGCCGATCGCGTCATGGCGGCGATTCGCGCCATGCCACCCGTGCCCTCGCGCGAACCGGCAACCCGGCGGCTGTGGCGCTGGCTGGCGCGCCCGCGCGCAGTGACGGTTCGGCTGCGGCCCGCCTGGACGCTCGCGCTCGCGGCCGCACTCGGTGCCGTCGTGTTGCTTCCGAGCGAGCCCTCCGGCCCGGGAACGAGCTTCCCGCTCCCCGGGGATCGAGAAGGTGTTGCGCAATTCGTGGGTCACTTCCCGGGCGCGCGCTCGGTCGAGGTCGTCGGCTCCTTCAACGATTGGAGCCGCGGCATGCTGTCGTTGCGCGACGACAATGGCGACGGCATCTGGCACGGCGCCGCCGTGCTGCCCGCCGGCCAGCACGAGTACATGTTCGTCGTCGATGGCGAACGATGGGTCGCCGACCCACTCGCCGGCCGCTATGTCGACGACGGATTCGGGATCGGCCGCGAGAATTCGGTCTTGATCGTGCGCCCCTCTCGGGGCGTGGCGCCGAGCGACGGGGCAGGGAAGTCGCGGTGAGACTGCTGTTGACACTCGCGCTGGTGGCGGCAACTCCACTCGTGGCGCAGAGCGCTACGCCGCGCCTGGCCGGCCGCGTCCCTGCCGTCGCGCTGCCCGCGATCGATTCGCTCATCGCGATGGCGGTGGCGGAAAGCCTGCCGAGCGAGCCGCTCGTTCAGAAAGCGCTGGAGGGGAGCGCGAAGGGCGTTCCGGCGAATCGTCTCGTGAACGGCGTGCGCCGCGGGTTGCTGCAGCTGCGTGAGGCGCGCGCGATCGTGACGCATGTTCTTCCGGATCAGCCGATTCCCGACGGGCACGTCGCCGCGGTCGCGGCCGCGCTGGCGCGCGGCGTGAGCCCGGCCATCGTGGAGCGGCTGCTGGCGGTAACGCCGGACGAATCCCCGGGACCGGCGCTGCACGCCGCGGCCGACCTCATCGCGCATCACTTCGATCCCGATTCGGCGACCGCCCTGCTGGTCGAGGCGCATGAGAAAGGGTTGCACGGCGTGCGCCTGCTCGACGTGGCCGTGGCCGCCACCCATGACCTGCAGCGCGGCGGCGGGCGCACACCGGCCGAAGCACTGGCGCATGTGCGCGCCATGCTGCCCAACGTCCCCGAGGTTCCGGTGACGCACCGAGGCACGCGCGGGTCGTAACAACGACCCCAACCCGAGGCTTTATGCTTTTTTCCACACTGCTTCTCTTGGCCCTCGCTGCGCAGCAACCGGCGCAGCAGCCCACGGTGGCACCGGCAGCTCGTGTCACCGCCGCGCAGCGGGCCGACACGACCAAGGCAAAGGCGCGTCGCACGCGTCGCGGGCGCAAGGCGCGGACAACCGCGGCCCCGCGCGATACCACGAAGGTCAAACCGTAATCAGGATGTGTAGTCGGAGTTGATGCGAACGTAGTCCGGCGACAAATCGCAGCTCCACACCACCGCCTCCGCTCGACCAAGTCCCAGGTCGAGTCGGAGGCGAATGGTTTGTTGCTGGAAAATGGCGCGCGCGCGCGCCGGGTCGGGAGACGGTTGCGCGACGGCGCCGCCTGCCGCCAGCGTAAGCCATTCGGTGCCGAGCGCCGCGACGAGTCCGATCCGCTCCGCGACCAACGCCACACCCGCGGTGCCCGCTGCCGCGAGGACGCGTCCCCAGTTGGGATCGCCGCCATAGATCGCCGTCTTGACGAGCGCGGATCGCGCGATCGCGCGGCCGACCTCCCGTGCGTGCGTTTCCGTCTGCGCGCCGATGATATGGATCTCGAGCAGCTTGGTTGCGCCTTCACCGTCCTGCACAACGGCGAGCGCCAGCGTCCGCGCCACCTCGGTCACCGCTTCCTCGAACAGCTTCCAGGCGCCGCCGTCCCGCGCGGGATCGATGCCGGAGCTCCCATTCGCCAGCAGCAGGACGGTGTCGTTCGTGCTCGTGTCACCGTCGACGGAAATCGCGTTGAACGTGTGATCGACCACGCGCCGCAGAAACGGCCCCAGCACGCCCGGCTCGGAAACGGCGTCGGTGGTGAGAACGCCCAGCAACGTCGCCATGTCGGGATGAATCATGCCGGCGCCCTTGGCGATGCCGCCGATCGTGATGGCGCCGCTCGGCGTTTCGATCCGCACCGCGCAGTGCTTGGGGCGCGTGTCAGTCGTCATGATGGCGCGCGCCGCGTCGCGCCCGCCGGACGCGGACAACTGCGTGGCCGCTTGTCGGAGTCCCGCGGCCACCTTGTCGATCGGCAGCGGGACGCCGATGACGCCGGTGGAGAGCACGAGCGCCGTGCGTGGTGGCAGGCCGGCTGCCTCTTCGGCGCAGCGCGCCATGGCGCGCGCGGCCTCGAGGCCGGGAGCGCCCGTGCAGGCGTTGGCGACGCGGGCGTTCATGGCGACCGCGCGCACGCGGCCGGGCCGTTCGCTCAGGAGATCGGCGTCATAGATGACGGGCGCCGCGCGCAGCGCGTTGCGCGTGAAGACGCCGGCGCTGGCGCAGCTCGTGGTGCTGACGAGCAGCGCGACATCCAAGGCGCCGTCCGCCTTGAGGCCGGCATGTGCCGCAGCCGCGGTGAAACCGGCTGGCGAGGTGACGGAGCCGTCGGGGATCGGCGTGAGCGCGGCCGGCATGGCGGGTCAAAATAGCCGCTGCCGGTCGCTTGTGTAACCGCGACCTGTTTCTTATCATAGCGCAACCATCCCGGAGGGTCCCGTTCGATGTCGGATCCGTTCCTCAGTTCCGACGAATACGACGAACGTGCGCATCAGCTTTACAACGAAGGACATTACGACGACGCCATAGCCGCCTTGCGCGAAGGGCTGGCGCTGTACCCGCACGCCGTCGAGCTGCACGTCGGCCTGGGGTACGCGCGGCTGGCGCGCGAGGAGTATGCCTGGGCGCGCCGTGCCTTTGAAGAAGCGCGCGGACTCGATCCCGATCACGAAGATGCGCTCGCAGGATTGGGAGAAGTCCTGCTCAAGTTCGGCGAGCGCGCGGCTGCGCTGGCGAGCTTCGAGCGGGTCGTATCGCTCGGCCTCCACGACGATCACGATCTGATGTTGCAGATCGGGCGGGCGCTGTTTCGCGAAGGAGTGCTCGATCAGGCGCGGCGGTTTTTCGAGGGCGCGCTGGGCGCGCATCCCGATTCCGCGGACGCCGCGGCGTGCGTCGGCTATGCGGCGCACCGGCTCGCCGACGAGGGCGGCAGCCTGCACTGGCTGCGGCGCGCGCTCGAGCTCGATCCCAGCCTCGCGGAAGCACGCATCTACCTGGCGAACCTGCTCTACGATCGCGGGGAGTATGAGGCCGCGCTCTTTCATCTCGAGCGTACCGGTCCCGAGGAGCATTACGACGCGCTCGCCATCTGGCGGCTCGTCGAGCTCAAGAAGAGCGTCTACCGTCTTCCCGATGAGGATCCCGAGCTCGTGCCCTGGAACAATCGCTTGAACGAGCTCGCGGGAGACTCAGCGCCCGACGACTTGTTGCTGGCGGAGATCGAAGCGATGGGACCGGATGGTCAGATCCGCGATCCGCGCCAGCTCGAGCTGTTCGGCACGCTGCTGACCGAATTGCAGGGGATGAAAAACAAGGGTGGCACTGGCGGCAGCGGCGTCAACGAAGTGCATCGGGTCAGCACCGTTTCGGGAGCGACCTACGTCGGCACCTGGGAAGAGATCGTGCGCCAAATGAAGGACGACGCGATCGAATGGGCGGGCGGCTCGCTGGAGGAGTACATGGAGGCGAGCGCCAAACGCTGGCGCAAGCAGACGGGTATCGCGATTCCCGTCACGGATCCGGAGAGTTTCTTACGTGCGGGAGCTGATGCGGGAGTGCTCAGAATCCTTCATTAGCCTTGTTCGGGCGGTCTCTTAAACCTCACCGCAACCGACAGTGGCCCATCGCCCAGGGCCATCAGGGTCACCGCGCCCGCGAGCAGGAGAGCTTCGAGCTCGAAGTTCTGATGCCCCGGCACTTTGACCGCCAGAATCGCCACCACCATCACGACCGCCATCGCCGTGGCCCAGGCCCGCGTCAGGATGCCGAGTAGCACGCACAGCGCGCCGATCGTCTCGACCGTCATGAGGATGACCGCGAAAACCGTGCTGAACGGGATGTGATGGATGGCGAGCATTTGCGCGGTGGCGCCGATGCCGCGCTCGAATTTCCCGACCCCGTGATTGAGAAATACGCCGCCCACCGCGAGCCGCATGAAGAACGCCGCATAGGGTCCGAGTTGGTTCACGGGGCTCTCTCCCTTCCCGTCATCGGCACGGGTGCGTTGGATCGTCGATCAGGGGTGCCACGAACGTCCCGCGAATCGGCAACGCCGCGAGTGGATCGTCGTACAGATCGTAGCGCTGCCCGATGATCTCGAACCGCCCACTGATCGCCCGCCCGTGCGCCACCGGCACGACCTGCGTGATCGAGAGCGATCCGCCTCGGCGCGACAGCGCGCGGAGCGGCGGGTTGAGCTGGAGCGACCACAGCCCCCAGGGACGCGGCGGTCGGCAGATCGGATCGCTCCCCGTGCCGAAGAGCTCGTTGGGCGACGCCGAGTCCACCGGAAACAGCGCCGGGGTATGCACGGAATCGCGCAACGTGATCAGCATGTTTTCGACGACGACGCTTCCCGACAACAGCGGCAACGAGACGCGGAACGTCGCGGTGTCGCCGTGTCGCAGGTAGTTCAGGCCCCGTGCGCCGGTGCGATCGCGCCGGATTACCGTGCCCAGCACCGTAACGAATCCTTTGCCGCCCAGAGTATCGGAGAGCTGCACGACCTCGACGGCACCGGTCGCGGAAACGGTGCCCGCGTGCGCGATGAAGGGCAACGGGCCACCGCCTCCGTTGGCGGTGATCAGTCCCGTCGCATCGATGGTGAACACGCCGTTCGCCGTCGGTTGGAACGAAACGGTCGGCGGGCTGCCGCCCTTCATGCGGACGGCGACCGGCACTGTCATGGTGTCGCCGGGCATGAGGTAGAGCGTGTCGAGCAGCAGCGAGAGCTCCAGGGTGCGGGAGACGACGAGCAAGGCAGTGCCATCAATGCCGTTGGCGTGGGCAACCACCAGCGCGGCGCCGCGTCCGGCGGCGACGATCTCGCCGGTCGCTGCGTCCACGCGAGCCACGGAGGGATCGGAGCTGGACCAGGTCACCGGGCCGGTTGGTTTGATGTCGCCGCGCGCGTCGTAGTAGGTGACCGCGCGCGCGGGCACAATGTCGCCGACGAACAGCGAGTCGAGTACGGGAGCGACGATCACGAAGGCGCTCGTCGCGGGGCCGTTACCGTCTCCGCAGGCGAGCATCAGGCCGAGCGTAAAAAGGAGGAGCGCGCGCCTCAAGCTCAAAACATCGACATGGCGAGGAACGAGCGCAGATTGTCGTTCGTCACCCGCAGCCGCGCAGACAGCAGCCGCACGACCGACCAGAGCACTTTGTAGGCGATATCCCGGTTGAAGTCGAGGAGCAGTTCAAAATCGGAGCGCGAGATGGTGATCAGGGTGCACGTCGTATTGGCGATCGCGTCGGTAGAGCGCTCCGAGCGGTCGAAAATCGACATTTCGCCGAAACACGAGCCCGGTTTGAGGACCGCGAGGGCCTCCTCACCGGATCCGGGGATCGTCCGTGAGATCCGCACCTCGCCGTCGGAGATGAGGAACAAGCGATTGCCCGGCTCGCCTTCCTTGAAGACGTGTTGGCCGAGGGTGAACTTCTGCTCGCGGCAGACTTCGGCGACGCGGGCCAGCTCGCCGTCGTCGAGATCCTGGAAGATGGCCGCCTGCTTCAACAGTTTGACGTCCACGAGGTGAAGGTACGGCGCGCAGGAATGAGGGGCAAGTGAAACCACGGTTTGCGGCGCCCGACGTGCTGACGGCGCTGCGACTTCCGCTTGCCGTCCTGTTTCCCCTGGCACACGCGCCGGTGTGGCAGCTCGCGATTCTGGCGGTCGCGGCGGCGAGCGACGTGCTCGATGGCTTCCTGGCGCGACGCCTGGGCGGCTCGCGGGCTGGAGCGATCCTCGACCCCATCGCCGACAAGGTGTTCGTCGCGTCCGCGTTCCTGACCGTGTGGCGGCGTGGATTGCTGGAGGGCTATGAGTTGGCGGGAGTGTTGCTGCGTGATATCGTGGCGGTGGTGGCGTTCATCAGCACCTGGTTGCTGCGCCGCCCCGTGGCGTTGCCGGCGCGCGCCGGCGGCAAAGCGGTAACGATCGCGCAACTCTTGACGTTGGCCGCCGCGGTCGCCGACTCGCCGCTCGTGCGCCCGCTGGCGTGGGCCACCGCCGCCATCGCGGTGTATGCGATATGGGACTACGGCCGGGCGGCTGGACGCGCGGGGCGGGCAAGGCGGGCGAGCTAACGGGCGAGGGAGGAGCAGGGATGCGGATCGCTGCCATGGTCCTGGCCGTGTGCTGTCTTGCCCACGTCGCGGTGGCGCAGGAATTCGTGCCGCCCAAGAATCCTTCGCACAAGGGCACGAAGCTCGGATTGCTCGGCTTTGGCGTGCGCGGCGGCGTGGATGTGCGCGGCGCCGGCCAGCTCGTCCTCGGGAGCGCACTCGATGTCGGCAATCTGTTCACCACTCGCCTGCGGCTGCGCCCCTCGGCGGAGGTCGGCGTCTTCAACGGCCCCAACACGTACGTGGGAAACTTCGAGGCGCTGTGGCGTTTCACCGATGACGAAGAAGTGGCGACGCCGTACGTGGGCCTCGGGCTCGGATTGGCGGGACGCGACAACTGCGGCGCCGATCCCAACTGCCCCGGGCTTTGGCTCAATCTCGTCTTCGGCTTCGAGCTCCGCTATCGCTCGACGTTCAACTGGCTGCTCGAGTACCACGGAATGGACGCGATGCGGCGTCATCGCATCTACGTCGGACTCACGACACGCCGCGGGAACTGAGGTGGCGCGCACCGCGGAGGTCACGATGCGCTGGACAGGGGAATTGCGCTTCGAGGGCGGGAGCCCGGGCCGGCCCGCGATTCAGGTCGATGGCGACGGCAAGGTCGCGACGTCGCCCGTCGAGCTGTTGTTGCTTGCTGCCGCGACCTGCTCGGCGGCGGACATCGTCCTCATTCTCACGAAACAGCGCGTCAGCTTGAACGCGCTGGATGTCGCGGTGCGGGGCACGCGACGCGAGAGCGAGCCCCGCCGCTACACCGCGATCGCATTTCACTTCACCGTACGCGGCGCCGGCGCCGATGAGATCAAAGTGCGACGCGCCATCGACCTGTCGCTCGAGAAGTACTGCTCCGTGGTTGCCTCACTCGCGCCCGACATCCAAATCAGCTACGAAGTCTCTATTCCTGCTGTGTAGCGTGGCGGCGGCGCTTTGTCTCGCGCCAGCGGCCCACGCGCAGCAACTGACCGCGACGGAATTGAGCGCCGGCGCCGCGACCGTTCTGGCGCGGCGGTCCTTCATCGGCGGCGAGCTCGGGTTTGCGCGACGGCCGAGCGGGCAGAGTCGGGTCGCACTCACCGTTGCAGGCGGAACCGCCGCCAATCGACCGGCAGCGCGCGTGCAAATGACGTGGCAGTTCCTCGTATCGCCGGCGGCGCGTCGAGGCACGGGACTGTATGCTGGACTGGGCGCCGCCTACGCCGCGCGACGCGAGTCGCCGGGCGCGGGGTTCCTGACGGTGGTGTTGGGGCTCGAGGCGGCGCCGGGACGGGCGCGCGGCCCGCAGAATTGGTATGTCGAGCTGGGATTGGCCGGCGGGGTGCGCGTCGCGGCCGGCTGGCGGCTGCGCTGGTTCCCGTCCTGGTGGAGCACCCGCTGACGGAAACGAAAAGGGCGCCCGCGGAGGGCGCCCCCTGTCACGCATCGATGCTGACAGCTACGCGTTCGCGCCGACGGGCGCTCGAGCCACGACCGGGCGGCAATAGCGCTCGCCCAGCACACGCAGCTCATCGAGCTCGGAAGCGCTCAAGTCGGAGAATCGGTCCGACAGATAGAGCATCGTATCGTCGAACCATTCCTTCTGGTGCTCGGGCGTGGCCTCGAGCACGCCGCAGCGGAGAATGTGCGAGAACAACTCATCGCGCGCCTGCTCGAAGCTCGTGGGAATCGCGTACTTCCGGGGCTCACTACGCTTTTTGGCCATGCACGGAGGTTCCTTTCGGTTGGCCGGTGAAAATCGCGCCGCAAGATAATGTGTTGTGTTGTATAATGCCACGATGAGGGACACGGGTTCCCGTGTTCCAGGAGGACTTAATGAGCGAAGAAGTCTACGGGCCGGAGCGCGCGCAGCGGCTGGTCGCGCTGCTCAGGGCTCTGGCCGAACGGATACGCGAGTTGGATCGAGCAGGCCGCTTGCTCGATGCCGCTCCCGAGCTGCAGAAACTGTTTGGCAACGCGCGCAGTGAATTGTTTCATTACGAAGTGCGCAGCACGTACGACACGCCCGAAATCGCGGAGAGCCGGCGCATCGTCGAAGACGCGCTGCGCGAGCCGTCGCTCGAAGATCCGGACGACGAAGAGCCTTGGAAAAGGAATCAGCAGACATGAGCCGGTTTTACGTCGTGTTGGCCGTCCTGGCACTGGTCCTGGGGATCGGATTGTGGTATCTGCTGCACGACGGCACCCACACGGCATCCGCGGCAGCGGCCGGCCCGCCGCCGACCGTGGTGGACGACGGCTTCCGCGGGTACACGGTAGGTGACGCCAACGCGCCCGTCGAGATCACCGAATACGTCGATTACGAATGCCCCGTCTGCGCCACGTTCGCGACCGTGCAAATGCCCGCGATCAAGGAACAGCTCATCAATACCGGCAAAGCGCGCTGGCGTTTCCGGGACTTTCCACTTCCCATTCATCAGTACTCCCGCTTCGCGGCCCACGCGGTGCAATGCGCCGGCGAGCAGGGGAAAGCCGTGCAGATGCAGGACCAGCTGTTCTATAATCACCGCTGGGCGCAGACCGGCCGTGATCCGACCAATCTGTTCCGTGACTATGCGAAGGCCGCGGGCGTCGACCTGGCGAATTACGACACGTGCATGCAGAAAGGCCGCTACGCCGCGCGCATCGAATTCAGCCGCCAGGAAGGGGAACAGCGCTTGGTGGATGGAACGCCCACGTTTTTTGCGAACGGCACGCGGTTGACGTTCAATCGCCTGCCGGGCTCCGACGACCTCAAGCGAATCGTCGACAGCATCGTCGCGCACTCCCCACCCAAGCCTCCGGTCCGGCACACGCATTGATGCGGAATCGCCAGACGATCGCGCTGCTCGCGCTCGTCGGCTTCTTTGTCGCGCTCTACCTCTGGCTGCACGCGCTCGGCATTGGCGGCGCGCTCAAGTGCGGCACGGGGAGCTGCGACACCGTGCAGGCGAGCCGCTGGGCCGTATTTCTCGGTCAGCCGGTGGCGTTGTATGGCGTGATCGGTTACTTCGCGATCCTGATCGTGGCGCTCGCCGCCTTGCGGCCGACCGCACTGGTGCAGCGTGGTTGGAGTGTGGTGCTGGCGGGATTAGCGACGGTCGGGGTGCTATTTACCGCGTATCTCACGTATCTCGAGCTGTTCGTGATTCACGCGATCTGCCGGTGGTGCGTCGGCAGTGCGGTGATCATCACGGCGATCTGGATTGTGGCGTTCCTTTCGCTCAGGTCTCCTGCGCTTCGTACTGATCCCGCAGCTTCGCGACCACCGCTGGATCGGCCAGCGTCGTAGTGTCGCCGAGGGCGCGTCCTTCGGCGATATCTTTGAGCAGCCGTCGCATGATTTTTCCGCTGCGCGTCTTCGGAAGGTCGGCGGAAAAGAGAATGTCGTCGGGGCGGGCGAGCGCTCCAATTTTCTTCGACACATGCTGCTTCAGCTCTTCACGCAACGCGTCGCTTCCCTGTCGTCCTTCTTTGAGCGTGACGAAGGCGGCGAGCGCCTGGCCTTTCAGGTCGTGCGCGCGGCCGACCACCGCCGCTTCGGCGACGGCGGAGTGATCGACGAGCGCGCTCTCGACTTCCATCGTACCGATGCGGTGTCCCGCAACGTTCAGCACGTCGTCCACGCGCCCCAGAATCCAGAAGTAGCCGTCCTCATCGCGCTTCGCGCCGTCGCCGGGGAAGTAGATGTTCGGTTGGCCCCACTTGCTCCAGTACACCTGGCGGTAGCGCTCATCATCGCCCCAGATCGTCCGCAGCATACCGGGCCAGGGCCGGGGAATCGCGAGGTAGCCGCCGCCCACTTTCACTTCCTTGCCTTCGCCGTCGAGCAACACCGCTTCGATCCCGGGAAACGGGACCGTCGCGGAGCCGGGTTTGGTGCTCGTCACGCCGGGCAGCGGCGTGATCATGATTCCGCCCGTCTCGGTCTGCCACCAGGTGTCGACGATGGGACAGCGGCCGCCGCCGATGTGCCCGTGATACCAGATCCACGCTTCCGGATTGATCGGCTCGCCGACGGAGCCCAGCAGCCTGAGCGTCGAGAGATCGTGACGCGCGGGAAGCTCGGTCCCCCATTTCATGAAGGCGCGAATCGCCGTCGGCGCCGTGTAGAACACGGTGACGCCGTGTTTCGCGCAGATCGCCCAGAAGCGATCCTTCCCCGGATGGTCGGGCGCTCCCTCGTACATCACCTCGGTAATACCGAGCGCGAGCGGCCCGTAAACGACGTACGAATGCCCCGTCACCCAGCCCACGTCGGCGGTGCACCAGAACACGTCCGTGTCTTTGAGATCGAACACCCATTTCGTCGTGGCGTAGACGTGGGTGAGGTAGCCGCCGGTCGTGTGCAGGATCCCTTTCGGTTTCCCTGTCGTGCCCGAGGTATAGAGGATGTACAGCGGATCTTCGGCATCCATCGCTTCAGGCGGACATTCCGGCGCGGCCTTGGCCATCAATTCAGACCACCAGAGATCACGCCCCGTCTTGAACGACACGGTCTGTCCGGTGCGGCGCAGCATCACCACATGCTCGATGGTCGGCGTCGCCGCGAGCGCGTCATCGACGTTCGACTTGAGCGGCACGATCGCGCCGCGACGGTATCCCCCGTCCGCCGTGATCAGCACCTTCGCGCGCGCATCGTTGATCCGGTCGCGCAGCGATTCCGCGGAGAAGCCGCCGAAGACCACTGTATGCACCGCGCCGATGCGGGCGCAGGCGAGCATGGCGACCGCAACCTCGGGTACCATCGGCAGGTAGATCGCCACGCGATCACCGCGTCGCACACCCAGGCCCTTCAAGACGTTGGCGAACTTGTTGACGTCGGCGTGAAGCTCGCCGTAAGTGATGCGCCGCACCTCCCCGGCCGGCTCTCCTTCCCAGATCAGCGCGACACGGCCGGCACGCCCCGCGCGCACGTGCCGATCCAGGCAGTTCACCGATGCGTTGAGTTTGCCGCCCAGGAACCATTTTGCGTGCGGAGGCGTCCATTCGAGCACGCGATCCCACGGGCGCACCCATTCGAGTTGCTTCGCCCAGTCCGCCCAGTAACCTTCCGGATCCCGTCGAGCCCGTTCGTAGGGGCTCTGGTCGCGCACAAACGCTTGTGATTTGAAGCTGTCCGGCGCTGGGAAGCGGCGTTGCTCGTCGAGGAGGGTTTCAATCCGGTCGGTAGCCATGGCTGTCAGGATATTAAGGAAGAGGGGAAGTCTGGCAAGTTGCGCCGCGCCATTCGGTATGCGGCAGCGATGCGGCGTGAGCGGGCTCACGCGACTGTTGACAACCACTTGATGTGGCGCGTGTTAGCTGAAATGGCATCGGAGTAGCGTATGCTGACGCCTGAGGATCTATGTCACCGATGCCCGTGGAGACCACCTTGATGTCGACGCGCCCGATTGAGAAAACAATCGCGGCGCCGGAACGGCTCGACCTCGAGTCGCGCACCGCGTTCCGCCGCGCCGCAGGGGAAGTCCTGGAGCTGCTCGCCGAAGGAGCAGGCCGGCTGGTGATCGATCTGTCCGGCACGCGCACGGTGGACAGCGCCGGGCTGGGCGCCCTGATGTTGATCCAGCGCAAAGCGGCCGAGCGGCGCCAGACGGTGTGCCTGCGCGGCGCGAACGAAGAGCTGCGTTTCCTGCTCGTGCTCACCAAGCTGGATGACCTCTTCGAATTGGAAACCGGGGTGTCGTGACCGGTTTGGTGTCCTATATTGGGCACCTCATGGCCTTGCCTTCGCCCTCATCTCATAAACCCAGCGTCCCGCGTAAGGTCCTGTTCGTCGAGGACGAGGCCGCCCTGCAGTACTCCTACCAGCGCTTTTTCAAGGGGAAATACGCGATGGCGTATGCCCCGAATGGTGCCGAGGCGATCCGGCAGATCGATGATTTCGAGCCCGACGTGCTCGTGCTCGACATGCGGCTTCCCGACACCGACGGGATCGCGCTCCTCCAGCGCATCCGCGAAACGCGTCCCACGCTGCCGGTCGTGGTGACGACGGCGTACGTGAGTATGGAGCCGCTGATGAACGTGCTCGACCTGGGGCACAGCCGATATCTCGTCAAACCGTACGAACTGAGCGAGCTCGCCGCCGCGATCGATGCTGCTGGCTGAGGGACTGCGCCATTCCTTTGGTCCCGTTCGCGCCCTCGATGACGTTTCCTTCTCTGTAGCAGCCGGCCAAACACTCGCGATCTTCGGGCCGAACGGCGCCGGGAAAACCACGCTCCTCAAGGTTGTCGCCGGACTCATTCAGCCGAGCCGCGGCCGCGCGCACGTGGAGGGCGGCCGGCGCGCCGTCGGATGGATCGGCCATCAACCGCAGCTGTACGCGCAGCTCACGGTGCGGGAGAACCTGCGGTTCTGGGCCTCCCTGTACGACGTCACCCCGCCCGCCGACTTGCTCGTGCGACTCGGCCTCGAAGAGCACGCCGACCGTCCGGTGCGCGCGCTGTCGCGCGGGCTGGTGCAGCGTGTCGCCATCGCCCGCGCGCTGGTGCACGATCCTCGCGTGCTGTTGCTCGACGAGCCGTTCACCGGCCTCGATCGGACCGTGGCCGAGTCGTTCAGCCGGCTGCTCGCGGAGCAGGCCGCGCACGGCCGTGCAACGGTACTGGTCACGCACAACGTCGAAGAGGGCACGGAGCTCGCGACGCACGTGGCGTTCATGCAGGCCGGGCGCTTCGTGGAGTTGGCGCCGCGCGGCGGCCGCACCGCCGCGGAGATCGGCGCGGCGTATCGCACGGCGATCGCCGGCCCGGGAGGAGCGGCGCGTCGTCATGCGTGAAGTGTTGCGGCACGCCTGGCGCGTCGCGCGCAAGGACCTGCTCGTCGAGTTCCGCTCGCGCACGGCGATTCTGTCGGCGGTCGTCTTTACGATACTGGTGCTGCTAGTCTTCAATTTCGGCCGTGATCCGACCGCCGTCGCCGCGGTCGACCTCGCGCCCAGCATTCTGTGGGTGACGTTCACGTTCGCCGCGATGCTGGCGCTGAATCGTGCCTTTCAGCTCGAGCTCGAGAATCAGGCACTCGACGGACTGCTCCTCGCTCCGGTGAGTCGTGGCAGCATTTACCTCGGCAAGTTGATCGCGAACCTGCTGTTCGTCGGCGCGGTCGAAGCCATCGGCCTGCCGCTCTTCGCGCTGTTCTTCAACGTCCGCATTCTTCCGGTGTTGCTGCCGCTCGTGGGCATCATCGCGCTCGCAACCCTGGGGTTTGTGGCCGTCGGCACATTGTTCAGCGCCATGACGGCCCGGACGCGGCTGGCGGAGCTGTTACTACCCGTCCTGCTGCTGCCGTTCATGATTCCGCCGTTGATTGGCGCCGTGCTCACCACGGGCGCGCTGCTGGCGGGCCGTCCCTTGAGTGAGGTGACGGGCTGGCTTAGGTTGCTGGCGGCCTTCGATATCGTCTTCGTTACGCTCGCGCTTCTTCTTTTTCCTGCGACGGTGAACGAATGAGATTGCTTCGCGCTGGACGCTGGATCACGGCGATCGGATTGCTGCTCTTGGCCGGCGTATATGTCCGTGCGTTGGCCTTCACGCCGGTCGAACGAACCCAGGGCTTCGCCCAAAAAATCTTCTATCTCCACGTGCCGGCCGCGATCTGGGCTGAGACCGCGATGGTATTGGTCGGCCTCGGCGGGATCTTTTACCTGTTCTTGAAGGACCCGCGGCTCGACCGTTTTGCGGCCGCTTCGGCGGAAGTGGGCACGGTGTTCGCGGCCGTTGTCCTTACCACAGGGCCAATCTGGGGCAAGCCGATCTGGGGGACGTGGTGGTCGTGGGACGCGCGGCTGACCTTCACGCTCTTCCTCTTTCTACTATATGTCGGGTATCTGCTGCTGCGCGGGGCGGTGGTGGATCCGGCGGCGCGCGCCCGCTACTCGGCCGTGCTGGGCATCTGCGGGATGTTTCTGGTGCCCTTCATCCACTTCAGCGTCTACTATTTTCGCACGCTGCACCCGATGCCGATTATCCTGAAGCCAAGCTCTCCGTCACTCCCCGGCAGCATGCTGGCGACGTGGTTGTTTTCGTTGTGCGTGTTCACGCTCCTCTATGTAGGGTTTGTGCTGCAGCGCTATGCGCTCAGCTACTTACGCGAGCAGCTCGAGGCCGCGGGGGGAGAGTTTGGCCATGCCTGAGAATCTGCCGCAGAACGCCGGCTACATGATCGCCGCGTACATCGTGGTGGCGGTGATCATGCTCGGTTACGCCGCGTCGCTGTTCCAGCGCGGGCGCAAGCTCTAGTCCGCGGGGCGCGCCGCAGCCTTGGCGCGCAGCTCGGCGCGCGCTTCGGAAAGGCGCGAATGTCCATCCGGCACCTGCGTCGCCCAGAGATTGAGCGCCTCATCTGCGGCCTCGTGATCGCCCGCCTCATACAGTGCCTGCGCGTTGTGCCACAGCGCTTGTGCGTCTCCGCCCGCGGCGTACGCGCGCGCATAGCGCGCCGCCGCCTCAGCGAATCGGCCGCTGCGCTGATAGAGCGCGCCCGCGGCCATCGCCGCGTCGGCGCGCTCCTCCAACGCGAGCGCCTGCTCGAACGCGCCGAGCGCATCCTCCTGCCGAAAGACCATCTGGAGCGCTTCGCCCAGCAGCATCCAGGCGTCCGCGTGATCGGGGAAGCGCCGGGTCGCCTCGCGTGCGGCGGCCACGGCGCCCCAGCGGTCTTCCAGCGCGCGCGACAGATGCACGAGCGCCGGATAGGTGTCGCCGAATGCGGGGGAGAGCTTGGAGCCGAGCCGCAGCCAGGCCAGCGCGGCGCGCGGCGCGTCGCGCTGTGCTGCAGCCGCACGGCGGACGCAAAAACGGCCTAGAGCCGCACGCAGGGAGCGGAGCATTGCTTGATAATGGATAATGAGCCGGTGAGATTGCAACCGCGCATGACACAGCGGAGGGCGAACGCATTGCAGGGCCGTCGCGTGGTCGTTACACGCGCGCGGGAGCAAGCGGGCGACCTGGCCCGCGCGCTCGAAGCGGAGGGTGCCGAGGCGGTGCTCGCGCCGGTTATCCGGATCCAACCGCTCGAACAGCTTGGCGCGTTGCGCGCCGCGCTCACCGGTCTGTCCGCGTATCGCTGGGTCGTCTTCACGAGTCAAAACGCCGTGCAAATCGTGTTCGATCGTCTCGTCGCGTGGGGTCTTACGCCGCGCGTCTTCAGTACCACCGCCGTCGCGGCCATTGGAAGCTCGACGGCTGAGGCACTGGCGCGCCGCGGTGTGAAGCCATCCGTGGTGCCGGACGAGTTCGTTGGAGAGGCGCTCGCTGAAGCGCTCGCCGCCAAGCTCGGCGGCAGTCTGGGCGGCGCGCCGCCTCGCGTGTTGATTCCCAGCGCCGAGGATACGCGGGAGGCGTTGGCCGCGGGCTTGCGGAAACACGGCGCCGATGTCGAGACGATGGCCGTGTACCGCACGGTCCCTGCACAAATCGATCTCAGCGGCCTCGCCGGGGAAATCTTCGCCGGTCGCATCGACGCCGTCACGTTTACGTCGTCATCCACCGTTCGCAGCTTCGTGGATCTCATCGGCCGCGATGTTGCGACAGCGGGACGGTTTGTCGCGGCGACCATCGGGCCGATCACCGCCGACACCGCGCGCGAGCTCGGACTGCGCGAAGTGATCGAGGCGACGCCACATACCGTTCCGGGGTTAGTGGAGTCGCTCGTGAGGCGGTTCGCGTGACAACGATCGGCACACGCGGCAGCCAGCTCGCGCGCTGGCAAGCGGAGTGGGTGCGGACACGCCTGGCTGAGCACGGGGTGAAGGCTGATATCGTCCTGATCAAGACAAAAGGCGATGCCGAAGTCGACCGGCCACTGCACGAGATGGAAGGAAAGGGGTTTTTCACGAAGGAAATCGAGGATGCACTGCTGGAGAAACGCATCGACATCGCGGTGCATTCGCTCAAGGACTTGCCCACCGCCCTGCCGCCGGGCCTGGCACTCGGCGCGGTTCCAGCGCGCCACGATCCGCGCGAAGCCCTGGTGCACGGCACGTCACTGCTCGCGCTTCCCGCCGGCAGTCGGATCGGCACCTCGAGCCTGCGCCGAATGACGCAAGTGCGCTACCTGCGCCCCGATCTCGAAGTGGTGCCGCTGCGCGGCAATGTCCCCACGCGAGTCAAGAAGGTCGAAGAGCGCAAAGGCCTCGATGCGGCATTGCTCGCGCTGGCCGGCCTCGAACGCCTGGGACTCGGCGCGACGGCAACGCCAATCGATCCGCTCGACGTGATGCCCGCGCCCGGGCAGGGGGCCCTCGGAATCGAAGTGCGGGCCGCCGACAACGCGACCGCACAGGCGCTGCGCCCGTTACACGACGTCGCGAGCTCTACCGCGGTAGCGGCCGAGCGGGCCGTGCTCGCGGCGCTGGGCGGAGGCTGTCAGGCCCCGGTCGCGGCGTGGGTCGCGTCACGGGACACGGGAAACGGGAAACGGTTGTATGGCCGTGTGACTGCTTCTGATGGTGCCGTTCAGCTCACGGCATCGACCGACATCGATCCAGAGCAGCCGGAACGTGCGGGTGAGACGGTCGCGCGCTTGCTCGAAGCCGAAGGCGCCGCGAGCTTACTCGCGCGATGAGCGCAGCCCAATTCCCGATCCGTCGCATGCGGCGCTTGCGCCGCAGCGCGGCCCTGCGCCGGCTCGTGCAAGAGACGCATATCGCGCCGGCGCAGCTCGTCTGGCCGCTGTTTGTGACACACGGCAAGGCACAGCGGCGGCCCGTCAGCTCGCTCCCCGGCGTCGACCAAATCTCCGTGGACGAGCTGGTGAAGGACGCCGAGCGAGCCGCAAAGCTCGGCTTGGGCGGAATCATCCTTTTCGGGATCCCCAGCACCAAAGACGCCACCGGATCGGAGGCGCACGACGAACAGGGCATCGTGCAGCAGGCGATTCGTGCCGTGAAAAAAGCCGTGCCGGAATTGGCGGTGATCGGCGACGTGTGCCTGTGCGAGTATACGGATCACGGCCATTGCGGCGTGATCCGCGATGGCGACGTCGACAACGATTCTTCCGTCTATCTCCTGGGCAAAGTCGCGGTCGTGCAGGCGCGTGCCGGCGTGGATCTCGTCGCGCCGAGCGACATGATGGACGGCCGCGTCGCGGGAATCCGCAAGGCGCTCGACGCCGCCGGATTCTCCCACGTCCCGATCATGTCCTATGCCGCGAAATTCGCGTCGGCATTCTATGGGCCGTTCCGCGAGGCAGCGGGATCGACACCGCAATTCGGCGACCGGCAAACGTATCAGATGGCCGTCGCCAATGGCGATGAGGCAATGAAGGAGATTCAGCTCGATCTCGACGAAGGCGCCGACATCGTGATGGTGAAGCCCGCGGGGCCGTGTCTCGACTTGATCCGGCGCGCGAAAGAAGAGTTCGGCGCGCCGCTCGCCGCGTATCAAGTGAGCGGCGAATACGCCATGATCAAAGCGGCGGCGGAGCGGGGGATGCTGGATGAGAGCCGGGCGATGTGGGAATCGGTGACGGCGATCCGGCGGGCCGGCGCGGACATCATCCTCACCTACTTTGCTCCCACTCTTGCTACGGAGCTCTAGCGCCTACGTCAGCTCCGTCGCATCGCGCGGCAGCAGCACGTAGTACCACAGCGCTGCCGCGGCGGCGGCACCGAGTATCGGTCCAATCCAGTACACGGCGTGGGAATGCCAGTCGCCCGAAATAAGCGCGGGTCCGAATGCGCGCGCCGGATTCATGGCGGCGCCGGTGAGGCCGCCGCCGACCAAGGCACAAACGAAGACCGACAAGCCGATCGCCCAGCCGCCGAGTTTCGTCGCCAGCGGTGACACGCAGGTGCCGAACACGGCGCTCGCGAGGAAAAACGTGAGAATCGCCTCGAGGACGATTCCCTGCCCGAATCCGACGGAGCCGGAGAGCTGCGGCGTTCCGAGCGACGTCACGCGGGTGGGGCCCGGCGGGAAGAACGTCTTCACGAGAATCGCTCCCACGATGGCGCCCAGCAGCTGCGCGAGGACGTAGAGGCCGAGGCGTCGCGCGTCGATGACCTTCGCCAGCCACAGCGCGACGCTGACCGCCGGATTGATGTGGCCTCCGGAAATCGGCATCGCCATCGTCACCACGAGCGCGAGCGCAACACCGTGCGCCAGCGCGATTCCTACCACGCCGAGCGCGTTGCCCGCCGCGGCGTTGGCCACGACGCTGCCGACGCCAAAGAAGACGAAGAGAGCGGTCCCGATGAACTCGGCGACGAGCGGCCGCAGGGTACGCAGGTTCACGAATGGGCTCCGGAGTGTGAAGGCGGGGGCAATCTATCGGCCGGCGGCGTCAGGCCGCAACACCAGGGCCGCGTTGATGCCACCGAACCCGAACGAGTTTGACACCACTGCGGCGGGTTGCGCTGCCCGTCCGGTACCGGGGATACAGTCGAGATCGCAATTGGGGTCGGGTTGCTGGAGGTTGATCGTCGGCGGCAGCCAGTTGCGCGACAGGGCCAGGGCGCAGATCGCCGCCTCGATGGCTCCGCTAGCGCCCAGTGCATGGCCGTAGTAGCCCTTCGTTCCGCTGACCGTGAGCCGGTAGGCATGATCGCCGAAGACCTGCTTGATCGCGCTGGTTTCGGTCGGGTCGTTGAGCGGCGTGGACGACCCATGCGCGTTGATGTAGCCGACTTCGGTCGGCGCGACGGCGCCATCGGCCAGGGCGAGCTGGATCGCGCGAGCCGCCTGCCGGCCGTCCGGTCGCGGCGCGGTCATGTGGTAAGCGTCGTTGGTGTAGGCGTGGCCGACGACTTCGGCATAGATCTTCGCCCCGCGGGCAAGCGCGCGACTGCGCTCTTCCAAGACGAGCACGGCCGCGCCTTCGCCCATGACGAACCCGTCGCGGGAAGCGTCGAAGGGACGGGATGCGTGGGCCGGATCATCGTTGCGCGTGCTCATCGCCCGGATGATGCTGAACGCCGCGAACGTGAGCGGAGCAAGCGGGGCTTCGGCCCCGCCCGCGAGCATGATGTCGGCGCGGCCGTCGCGGACGACATGGAATGCTTCGCCGATCGCGATCGTCCCGGACGCGCAGCTCATCGCGTTGGTCGCATTG
>WNGC01001318.1_pt1 | contig 29098 bp, 23 predicted proteins | sample 5400051 | NCBI WGS metagenome assembly WNGC01 (sample SAMN13153368, study PRJNA577476) | soil metagenome | isolation source: 20 cm soil or saprolite under grassland replicate 2 | place: USA:California | collected 2016-06-15
CATCCCGGCGCTCGGTCAAGGCTCCTCGCATCTCGGATTGGGAAGGCATCCGCCAGCTGTTGAAGAAGAGGCGCTGCGCATAGGCATTTCGCTCGGAATGACGTTGATCGATACGTCGGGAAATTACGGCAACGGCCGCTCTGAGGAATTGATCAGTCACGTGATCGCCGGTCAGCGCGACCGTATATTCCTGGTCTCCAAGGTGGAGCCCAACCAACTGTCTGGAGATGGCATCGCGCGCGCTTGCGAGGCGAGCCTGGCTCGTCTCGGCACCGACTATCTCGATCTCTATTTGCTGCATTCGCCAGTCCCCAGCACGCAATTCTCCGGCGTTGTAGCGGGATTCGAACAACTACGTACGGCGGGGAAGATACGCGCTTGGGGTGTATCCAACTTCAACAGCGGCCAGATGGAAGATCTGTTCCGCGTTCCAGACGGCCATCGCTGCGCAACCAATCAGGTCCCTTACAGTCTCAACTACCGTCACATTGAGCCTGCCGCTCTGTCGTGGTGCAAGCAGCACAATATGCCGGTGATGGCGTATTCTCCGCTCGGCGGCGACAATAACCTCCTGGTAGGTGACCGCACGCTGGCGCAGATCGCCGCTACGCATGATTGCTCGGCCGCCGCGGTTGCGTTGGCCTGGGTGATTCGCAGCGGGAACGTTATCGCAATTCCCGAATCTGGCTCTCCAGCGCACGTCAAGGAAAACGCTGTGGCGCTTTCGATAGCCCTCACGCCGCGAGACCTTCAGACTTTGGATGCAGCGTTTCCCGGACCATTCGGCGCAACCTAGCGAGGGTGCCACAGAAGGCAGCCTTCGCTCATTCCAGCTTACCAATCAAGCGATAGACAGCTATCAGAATTCCGAATCCGAGATGCATTCCCACTGACATGACAAGCATCAGGATTCCAATCTGGACGCTCACAATCTTTGTTGCCAGCAGAAAAATGATCACGCCGGCAAGACCCATGAACGAAGCAACGATGCCAACGACGAGCTTTGGCGTCCTATTCTTAGACATAGGCCATGCGGGCCCTCTCGCTGCGTTCGGTTACGGCCGTCCTGGAGGCGCCGCGATCAAATTGGATGGACCGGGCATACGTTTTACCCCATCGGCCGGATGATTGTGGGGTCGCGATGAATTCGAAATTATTTCAGGGTCATCCTAGCGGGAAAAACCCTGTGACGGCACCTCGAGCGCGCTGTTGAATCGGCTCGAGAGGATCTGAAAGGCGATCAGTGCGGTGAGCTCGACGATGGCGTCATCGTCGAAGCAGCCGTGCAGGCGCCGCGTGAGCTCCTCGCCCAGCGGGAACTCCCCGCGGCACATGAGCTCGGCGTAGCCGAGCGCGGCCCGCTCGCGTTCGCTGAACACACTGCTGTCACGCCACCGCTCCAGCGCCTCGCTCCGAGACTTCGAGCCTGCCCGCGAGTCCAGCAATGCCGAGTTGATGTCCACGCAGAACCGGCATGCGTTGAGCTGCGCGACGCGCAGCGACAAGAGCGAGCGCAGGGCCGGCTCGAGCGGCGAGCCCTTGCGCTCGAGCGCGCCGTAGAGCCACGCCACGCCGAGAAATACCCGCGGCGAGCGCCCCCACAGCAGCGCGGATTTCAACACCTGGCCGTACTTGCGTCTCTGGTTCCAGAAGAACGGTCGCAGATACCAGCGATACTGCCACCACGGTTTTTCCGCGATCCTCATGCGCGCTCCCGTGCTTCGTGCCGTCGCACCCGTGGCCCGCAGCCTGTCACAGGCCCGCGGGCCGCGCGATCGCAGTGGTGCGGCCACGACTCCTGTCAGGCATCTCATCAAAAACCCGGCGCAACGGCCGGCCACGGCCGCTGCACCGGGCGAACCGCGCGCCGGGAGCGCGCCGGCACGCGGTGGGGGTCGTTACTTGCTGTCGCTCTTCATCTTCTCTTTCGCCGCCGCGCACTCCTTCTTGCTCATTTCCAGGAAGCCCTGGCCCTTGCAGGAGTTCTGGCCTTTGCAGGCGTTGTGGGCGCTCTTGCAGGCCGACTGGCCCTTGCAGGCGTTCACGCCGGCGCACTGGGTGTTGGCCTCGGTACCCGCCACGGCGGTGCTGATCAGGCCGGTGCCGAAGAGCATGGCGGCGGCGGTCGCGACGGCCAGGCCGGAGCTGTTTTTCAATTGCATTGTGCATTCCTCGTGCTGTGAAGATCTGGCCGGGTGAGGCCCGGTTAGACAGAAGACCGGGGCGAGGGGCGATTTGTCACGCGGCGGCATGGTCAGCCGCGGCGCGGGTGTCCGTGCCGTGGCCGAACCGATGCTGCAGCCAGTGATCGACCGACAGCGCGCCCGGGCCGGCGATGGCCAGCCACAGGAACAGCGCCAGGTACTCGAATTCATCGAACCCGAGCAGCGTCTCGAGCGAATCGACTTCGGCCCATTTCGCCGAGCGGATCGCGACGATCATGGTGACGGCGAGGGCACCCGCCGAAATGCGCGTCAGCAGGCCCAGCAGCAGGAACAGTCCGCCGAAGAATTCAACTCCCGACACGAATGGCGCCAGCAGGTGCGGCAAGGGGATTCCCCAGCCGATGAAATTCTCGGTCACCTGCGGCAGGGTGGTGAGCTTGCCCCAGCCGCTCCACAGAAATACCCAGCCGACCGTGAAGCGGGCGAACGAGGGAGCCAGCCAGCCCAGATGCCCGGCGACCCGCCGGGGCCAATCGATCAGCCATTGAACGAGTGCCTTCACGGGTGCTCCTGTCTCGAGTTCGGTAACAGTTGGGCGAGAGGACCGGGCGGTCTGGCGCGATATTGCCGGAGCCGCCGAGGTGCGTGCGTATAATCTTCAGTCTTCAGGTACTGCAGCACTCATGCGCAATTCTGAGCCTGGATCCCCGGTCTCCTCAATCGGCGGAGGCGTGCCCGCAGCGGACGCGCCCATCACGCGACTGCTCGAATCGATGCGTCCGGAGCTGCTGCGCTTTGCCCACTGGCTGGCTCGCGACCGCTCGATTGCGGAGGATATCGTGCAGGAGGCGCTGCTGCGCGCGTGGCGATCCCGGGACGCGCTGAAGGATCCAGGCGCGGCGCGTCCCTGGCTGCTGACCATCGTACGGCGCGAGCACGCCCGGCTCTACGAGCGCAAGCGCCTCGAGCTGGTGAGCCTGGACGAAGCGCTCGAGACCCAGGCGAGCCCCGGGTTCCCGGAACCCGGCGGCGAGCTGTTTGCGCTGCGCGATGCGATCATGAGATTGCCCATTCAATATCGCGAGCCTCTCATCCTGCAGGTGGTGGGCGGTTTTTCCACCGAGGAGATCGCCCGTGAGCTGGCGCTGTCCGCCACCGCGGTGCTGACCCGACTGTTCCGCGCACGCAATAAGCTGCGCGTCATTTGCGGCCTGACGGCCGCCCCCGACGCCGCCGCCCCGGAGAGCCTGTCGTGAGCTGCGACGAGGCACGGCTGCTCATCGGCGCGGATCCGCTCGCCACGACGCCCGCGCTCGAGGAGCACCTGGCGACGTGCGCGGCCTGCGCCAGGTTCCGCGACGAGATGCGCTCTCTCGATGCCGATATCCGCCGCGCGCTGGAGCGGCCGCCCGACATCGCACGCCTGCGCTCCGCGGGGCCGCCGGCCTGGCGACAGTGGGCGCTGGCCGCCAGTGTCGCACTCGCGAGCTTTGCCGTGCTCGCGGTGTGGCTGCTGCGGCCGAGCGACACGCTCGCCCACGAAGTGGTGGCGCACGTCCAGGAAGAACCGCGGAGCTGGCTCGCCACGCAGCACGTCAGCGCCCAGGGCATAGCCCAGGCGTTGCGCGGCGCCGGCGTCGCGCTCGACGTCACCTCGGACAGGATCAGGTACGCGCAGAGCTGCTGGCTGCGCGGGCATTACGTGCCGCACCTGGTGATACAGACCGCGCGCGGCCCGGTCACGGTGCTCATCCTGCGCCACGAGCAGGTGCGCGCGCGCCGCACCTTCCACGAGGCGGGGATGACCGGCATCATCGTGCCCGCAGAGCATGGCAGCATCGCGCTGCTGGCGCGCGGCGCGGGTGATCTCGACGACCTCGCCGGGCAGATGCAGCACCAGGTGCACTGGCTGCCGGACGCGCCCTAGCCCCACGGTCACTGGAGCTTGGATGATGAGCTGGATCAATCGTCGCGAGCTGTTCGCCGCTGCCGGAGGGGTCTTCGCGGCATGGCTGACGCGCCGCCGCGCGGCCGCCGCCGCGGCCATCCCGCCCGCGCCGGTGGCGCGGGTCGCGGTGGTCAAGGACACCTATTTCGGGGAGACCCTCAGCGACCCCTACCGCTGGATGGAGAACGACAAGGACCCGGACTGGCTGCCGTTTCTCAGGGGTCAGAATGAGCACACGCGCGCGGTGCTCAACACCATCCCCGGTCGCGACCGGCTCCTGCAGCGCATCCAGCAGCTGTCGGGCGACGCGGCGGCGACGCTGCTCGTGCAGCGCGCCGGCGGCAGGCTCTTCTACCAGCAGCGCCCTGCGGGCGCCGACAACTTCAAGCTGTTCGTGCGCGAGGACGGCGGCGCCAGCCGCGTGCTGATCGACCCGACGCTGCTCAGCAGCGCGACCAGTCACCTGTCGCTGGACTGGTGGCGGGCATCCCCCGACGGTTCGCACGTCGTTTACGGCGTCTCGAAGGACGGCAGCGAGGACTCGATCCTGCATGTTCTCGGCGTGGCCGACGGACGCGAGCTGCCCGAGCGCATCGCCAACACCGAGGACGCCAACCCGCAGTGGCTCGCCGACGGAAGCGGGTTTTTCTACAACCAGCTGACGGGCGCCGTCGACACGCCCGAGCGCTACCTCGACAGCCAGGCGCGCTTTCACAAACTGGGCGCCGACCCTGAGTCGGACCCGATCCTGATGAAACGCGGGCTGGACCCCCGGGTGCAGTACGAGCGCATCCAGATGCCCTACGTGGTGGTCCACGAGGGCTCGCGCCATGCGCTGTTGCTGCTCGCCGACGTGCGCGAGGAAACGCGCGTCTTCATCGCTCCGGTCGCCGATGCAGCGGCCAACCGGGCGCAGTGGACGGCGGTGGCGGGCTTCGAGGACGAGATCACCGACACCGCGATCGATGGCGAAACGCTCTATCTGCTGGCCAACAAGGGCCATCCGCGCGGCCGCATCCTCAGGACGGCAACCAGCGCGCCCTCGGTCGCGAGCGCGACCGAGGTGGTCCCCGAAGCAAGCATGGTCATCCACGGCATTGGACGCGCCCGGGACGGCCTGTACCTTCATATGATCGATGGGGGCTTGGGCAAGCTGCGGCGTCTGACCCGGGATGCTCAGGTCGTGGACATCACGCTGCCCTTCGACGGCACGCTCGCGGCGCTGGCGGTGACGGCGAGCGAGGACGGCGCGCTGTTCTCCTTCACCGGCTGGCTCACCGCGGCGGATATCTGGAGCGTCGACGCGCGCGGCCGGGTCGCGCCCACGGGACTGACTCCCAAACCGCCGATCGACGTCAGTCCTTACGAGACGACGCGCTTCATGGTCAAGGCCCGGGACGGTACGCCGATTCCCTGCTCGCTGATCTACAGGAAGGGACTGAAGCGCGACGGCAACACGCCGGCGTGGATTTCGGCCTACGGTTCCTATGGTATCAGCGCCTATACGCCGGCGTTCGCGGGACGGACGCTGGCGCTGATCGACGCGGGTTTCATCGTCGGCTACGCCAACGTGCGCGGCGGTGGCGAATACGGCCGCGACTGGCACAAGGCCGGGCAGCTGGCGAGCAAGCCCAACACCTGGCGCGACCTGATCGATGTGTGTGAGGAGCTGTGCGCGAGGAAGTACACGTCGCGGGCCCGTCTCGCCATCGGCGGCCGCTCGGCGGGCGGCATCACCGTGGGGCGCGCCATGACGGAACGCCCGGAGCTGTTCGCCGCGGTGATCGACGGCGTGGGCTGGTCTAATCCACTGCGCTACGTCGCCGAGCAGAACGGCTACGGCGAGGAGCCCGAGTGGGGCGCGATCTCCGAGGCGGCGGGCTATCGCGCGCTCAAGGAGATCGACAGCTATCAGCACGTGAAGGACGGGGTGGCATACCCCGCCGTGCTGCTCACGACCGGAGTGACCGATCCCAGAGTCGGCCCCTTTCACGTGGGCAAGATGACCGCGCGGCTGCAGGCGGCGAGCAGCTCACGCAAGCCCATCCTGCTGCGCGTCGACTTCGACGCCGGCCACGGCGTCGGCTCCACCCGCGCGCAGCAGGACCGCGAGGCAGCCGATACCTATGCGTTCCTGCTGTGGCAGACAGGGGTGAAGGCTTACCAGCCCGTCTGAGCGGCGGTGTCGCTGACACGGTTGCATGTTCAGCTCCTGGCGGGACCAGCGTCCCGTCGGCCAACATCACAGCATGACCGAGCGCCAGCTGAGACGGAGCGATGGTTGCGTGAGTGTCCGGCAACGTACCGATCTGGTCACGGACTTCACACAGTGTCGCATAAAGAGAGGATCATTCCTGACGACATGGTTACCACGACTTGAAAGCGCTTGACGGACAAGGTGGAACGACTCTGGGGCGAAAGCGCAGACGCGAGCCGCGACGCAGAGGTGATCCGGCACGCGGCATGCCTTCGAGTCGACGCGCGATCAGATTGAGTTCTCTCGTGCCTCGCGTCCTGGGGTGGGCTTCGGCCGATTCGCCCTGGGACGATGGCGAGCTGCTGCGCGCAGAGCTCTTCAGCATCGAGCGTCTCGAGCAGCACGCGGCAAGCCTCGCGGCCGCACAGCAGGTCACCCGGCGCCGAACGGCCCGCCGCTCTCTCAGCGCGTCGAAGATCAGATCCGCGAGGTGCGCCAGGACCTCCCGCCGGCTTTCTATCGGCTGCTGCCCAAGCTTGCCAGCGGGCCCTTCAATGGCTATCCGCGCGTGTTCGGCCTGGCCTGGGCTTTTGTTGCCCATACCGACAGCCGTTTCGATCCGGAAACGCTGCGCCAGTTCGTGCGCGCCTATCAGCGCGTTCAGCCGCTCACCATCGGTGAGCTGTGGGCGGTCGCGATCACGCTGCGGATCGTGCTGGTCGAGAATCTGCGCCGTGCCGCGACACGCATCGTAAGCAGTCGTGCCGCACGCCAGGAAGCGGATGCCGTGGCGGACCGGCTGCTGGGGGTCGACGGGTATCCGGCGGAGCCCGATACCCTGGTTCGCAGCCATGCACGCCACGCCGCGCTTGCGCCCGCCTTCGTAGTCCAGCTCATCCACCGGCTGCGGGATCAGGATCCGCGAGCAACCCCGGCTCTGCGATGGCTGCAGGAGCGGCTGGCGGCGCAAGGAACAACGTCCGAAGCGATCGTGCACGACGAGCATCAGCGCCAGGGCGCCTCGAACGTGACCGTGCGCAACATCATCACCAGCATGCGGCTGCTCTCGGATGTGGATTGGCGGGAGTTCTTCGAGAGCGTCAGCCTCGTCGATGAAGCGCTGCGTGCGGGCAGCGACTTCGCCGGCAAGGCCGTCGCAGGCCGCGAGCTCGATCCGGGTTACTACCTCATCGCTGCCGGGCGACGCGCCTTCGCAGCCACGGTCGGCTATCGGGCCTCGGTATGGAGTCACTCCGGCCGATTCAACGCAGCGCCTGGCGTCGGCAGCTATATCGGCGCCATCGCGCTGATCACCGCGGTCGTGCTGTCGGTGCCGTTGCTGGCGCTCCACGCCGGGGGAATCGCCGGCCTGCGCCTTGCTGCACTCGCGCTGCTCGGCCTCATCCCGTCGATCGATGCGGCCGTCGCACTGGTGAATCGGGCCGCCATGATGAGGTTCGGCGCAACGACCCTGCCGGGCCTTGCGCTGCGCGGCGGCGTCCCGTCAAGTCTGCGGACGATGGTAGTCGTGCCCACACTTCTCACGACGCGCGCGGCGCTGGAAGCGCAGCTCGAGAGCCTCGAGGTTCACTACCTGGCGTCGCCCGAAGGCGAGCTCTACTTCGCGCTGCTTTCGGACTGGACAGACGCCCCCAGCGAGAACGCCGCGGGGGACGCGGCGCTGCTCGACATTGCGGTGGCAGGCATCGAGCGCCTGAACCGTCTTCACGGCACGGGCGCTGCAGGCGATCGCTTCCTGCTGCTGCATCGTCGCCGGGTCTGGAGCGACGGGCAGAAACGGTGGATGGGATGGGAACGCAAGCGCGGCAAGCTCCAGGAATTGAACCAGCTGCTGCGCGGCGCGACCGACACGACCTTCCTGCATCCAGGGGGGCGACCGCCTGCCGTTCCGCCCGACGTGCGCTATGTCATCACGCTGGATGCCGACACCCGGTTGCCGCGAGAAACGGCGCTGCGGCTGGTCGGCAAGATGGCCCACCCGCTGAACCAGCCGAGGTTCGACGCCGCAAGCGGCGATGTCCGCGAGGGATACGCCGTTCTGCAGCCACGGGTTGCGCCGTCGCTGCCGGTCGGTCGCGAGGGGTCGCTGTTTCAGCGCGTCTTTTCGAGCGCGAGTGGCATCGATCCGTACTCAGCCGCAGTGTCCGACGTCTACCAGGATCTGTTCAGTGAGGGTTCGTATGCCGGCAAGGGCATCTATGACATCGACGCCTTCGACGCCGCGCTGGCCGGCCGTGTACCCGAGGACACGCTGCTCAGCCACGATCTGTTCGAAGGGATATTTGCGCGCGCCGGTCTTGTTTCCGACGTCGAGGTCGTTGAGGAGTTTCCGTCGCGATACGACGTAGCTGCCGCGCGCCAACATCGCTGGGCGCGCGGCGACTGGCAATTGCTGCCGTGGATCCTGGGCAGGCGCGATGACGTGGCCGGCGGCCGCGGCACGCTGCCACTGATCGGCCGGTGGAAGATGTTGGATAACCTGCGGCGCACGTCGTCCCCGCCGGCAAGCGCGCTCGCGTTGCTGGCGGGATGGCTGCTGCCGCGACACGCCGCCCTCATCTGGACGGCTTTTGTCGTGTCGACGATCGCCCTGCCGACCCTGCTGCCGGTGCTCGCAGCGATCGTGCCGCGCCGCGCCGGCATCAACGCCCGCAGCCACCTGCGTGCGCTGCGCAAGGATGCCGCGCTTGCAGCTTCGCAGTTTGCCCTGCTGATTGTCCTGCTTGCACACCAGGCGTGGCTGATGGTCGATGCCATCGGCCGAACACTGGTTCGTCTGCTCGTGACACGGCGCAATCTGTTGCAGTGGGTCACTGCAGCCCAGGCGAACCTCAGCTCGCGGCTCGACCTCGGCGGCGCCTATCGGCGCATGAGTGGCGGCGTTGCGATCGCCGTCGCCGCCGCCGTCCTCGTGGAATGGCTGCGGCCCGATGCCTGGTGGGTGGCGGCGCCGTTCGTGATCCTGTGGATCGCATCTCCCGCCGTTGCCGTTTGGATCAGCCGCTCTCCGCTCGTCGAGGGTCGCCTGACGCTCAGCAACTCGGATGCCCGCGCCTTGAGATTGGTCGCGCGGCGCACCTGGCGCTACTTCGAGACGTTCGTTACTGCGGACGACCACATGCTGCCGCCGGACAACTTTCAGGAGGACCCGCGGCCGGTTCTGGCCCATCGCACCTCTCCCACCAATCTCGGCCTGTACCTGCTGTCGGCGGTCAGCGCCCGCGACTTCGGCTGGGCCGGCACGCTGCAGACCGTCGAGCGACTGGAAGCGACGCTCGCGACGATGAGCAGCCTGCAGCGCTTTCGCGGTCATTTCTACAACTGGTACGACACGCGGGATCTTCGTCCCCTCGACCCGCGCTACGTCTCTTCCGTGGACAGCGGCAATCTGGCGGCGCATCTGCTCGCCCTGGCGAACGCCTGTCGCGAATGGATCGACGCGCCCCTGTCACTTCGCGAGCCGTTTGCCGGTATCGACGATGCCCTGACTCTCGCGCGCGAGGCCCTGCGGGAGCTTCCCGCCGACCAGCGAACCCAGGCGATCACGCATCGTCAGCTCGAAGACGCCCTCGATGTCCTCGCGTCCGCGCTGGGCAACGGCGCGGCCGTGTCCGGGCAGCTCGCGGCACGACTTGCGCACAGCGCAGCGCACGCCGCGACCCTGGTCGACATCGCGCGAGTGCTGGCCGGCGAACTCAGCGCCGACGCGGGCGCCGACATACTCTTCTGGGCGGAGGCGGCGCAAGGCTCGATCGAGAGTTGGCGCCGCGATGTCGCGCAGACCGACGAGCAAGCCCGCAGCCTGAAGCGGCGCCTGGCAGACATCGAGTTGACGGCGCGCGCCATGGCCGAGGCGATGCAGTTCGGTTTCCTGCTCGATGCAGAGCGCCGGCTTCTCTCCGTCGGCTACCGCACTGCCGAGGGCGCTCTGGACCCGAGCTGTTATGACCTGCTGGCTTCCGAGGCGCGCCTGGCGAGCTTCGTGGCGATCGCCAAGAGCGACGTGCCGGCGCGGCATTGGTTTCGCCTCGGGCGCGCGGTCACTCCGGTCGGACACGGGGCGGCGCTCATTTCCTGGTCGGGCTCGATGTTCGAGTACCTGATGCCGTCGCTCGTCATGCGTGCACCGGCCGGAAGTCTTCTGGAACAGACCAGCCGCCTGATCGTCCGGCGCCAGATCAGCTACGGCGCCGAGCTCGGCATCCCGTGGGGCATTTCCGAATCCGCCTACAACGTGCGCGACCTCGAGCTCACCTACCAGTATTCGAACTTCGGCGTGCCCGGCCTCGGGCTCAAGCGCGGCTTGAGTGAAAACGCAGTGATAGCGCCGTACGCTACGGCACTCGCGGCGATGGTCGATCCGCGACGCGCGGTGCGCAATCTCGAGCAGCTCACCCTGTGCGGCGCGCGCGGACGCTACGGGTTCTATGAGGCGCTCGACTACACGCGCAGCCGCCTTCCGGAAGGCTCGCGGGTTGCGACCGTGCGCGCGTTCATGGCCCATCACGCGGGCATGACGGTGGTGGCTCTCGCCAATGTGCTCCTCGATGGAAGGATGCGCGAGCGGTTCCACTCGGAGCCGAGCATCCAGGCGACCGAGCTTCTGTTGCAGGAGCGCACGCCGCGCGATGTCTCGGTGGCGCATCCGCGGGCCGAGGAAGTCACGACGGCGGCGCGGATCGTGCAATTCCCGGAGGTGCGCCGTCTGCTCACGCCGCACACAGCCACGCCGCAGGCGCATCTGCTCTCGAACGGCCGCTACTCGGTGATGCTCACGGATGCAGGCTCGGGCTACAGCCGCTGGCGCGCTCTCGACGTAACCCGCTGGCGCGAAGACTCCACGCGCGACGATAGCGGCAGCTATTTCTTCCTGCGCGACATCGAGAGCGGCGCCGTGTGGTCCGCGAGCTATCAGCCGAGCGGCACCGAGCCCGACAGCTACCAGGTGACCTTCGCCGAGGATCGTGCGGAATTCGTACGCCGTGATGCAATGGTCGCGACGACCCTGGAGATCGTCGTTTCGCCGGAGGATGACGCCGAGGTTCGCCGCGTATCGATCGCGAACGGCGGCAACCGCGTGCGCGACATCGAGATCACGTCCTATTGCGAGCTGGCGCTCGCGCGCCCCGCAGCCGACGCGGCGCATCCGGCGTTCTCGAAGCTCTTCGTGCAAACCGAATATGTCGCCAAGCAGGGCGCCATCCTGGCAACCCGGCGGCGGCGCTCGCCCGCCGAGCCGGAGATCTGGGCGGCCCATCATGCGGTCGTCGAAGGCGAGACGCTCGGCAAGCCGGAGATCGAGACCGACAGAGCCCGGTTTCTCGGCCGGGGGCGCGGGATCAGGAGGCCGGTCGCGGTTTTGGATGGCCGGCGTTTGTCCAATACGGTCGGCACGGTCCTCGACCCGGTGTTCGTGCTGCGGCAGCGTGTCCGGGTGCCGGCGGGCGCGACTGTGCACGTCGCATTCTGGACGGCTTGCGCATCGTCCCGCGAGAACGCGCTGGACCTGGTGGACAAGCATCACGAGCCGAACGCCTTCGTACGCGCATCCACGCTGGCCTGGACTCAGGCGCAGGTGCAGCTGCGCCATCTCGGCATCGATGCGGCTGAAGCAAGCCTGTTTCAACGCCTCGCGGGCCATGTGCTCTTTGCCGACGCGTCGATGCGTCCGTCGACCGACACCATAGGCCGCGGCGGCGGGGGGCGGGCGGCGCTGTGGGCTCACGGGATTTCGGGGGATCTCCCGATCGTCCTGTTGCGGATCAATGACGTCGAAGACATCGGCATCGCACGACAGCTGTTGCGGGCTCACGAATACTGGCGGATGAAGCAGCTCCCCGTCGATCTCGTGATTCTGAACGAGAGAGCGGCTTCCTATGTCCAGGACTTGCAGGTCGCGCTGGAGGCGCAGCTTCGCGTGAGCCAGTCAAGGCCGCAGCTCGGTGCAGACGAGGCGCGCGGGGCCGTATTCCTGCTGCGCATGGATCTGGTCCCGGAACAGACACGTGCGCGGCTTGCCGCCGTTGCTCGGGTGGTGTTGGTTGGACAGCGCGGCAGCCTGGCGGACCAGTTGGACCCTCTGCACTCGCACGCCGCGCCTGCCCCGCGGCCGCCGCCGAGCGAGCCGCCTGTCGAAGCGCCGGCGGTCGATCCGGCGTCGCGCGAGCTCGAATTCTTCAACGGACTCGGAGGATTCGCCGCGGACGGGCGCGAATACGTCATTCTCCTGGGTCCGGGGCAGTCGACGCCGGCTCCGTGGATCAATGTCGTCGCCAATCCGGGCTTCGGGTTCCAGATCGCGGCCGACGGCGGCGGTTTCACATGGTCGCTCAACAGTCGCGAGAATCAGCTCACGCCGTGGTCGAACGATCCGGTCACGGATTGCCCGGGCGAGGTGCTGTATCTGCGCGACGAGGAATCCGGCGAGCTGTGGGGACCGACAGCCGCACCGATGCAGGATCCGGGCGCGTCCTACCGGGCCCGGCACGGACTGGGATACAGCCGCTTCGAGCACGCCTCGCGCGGCATCGCGCTCGATCTGCTCGCGTACGTGCCGACGGGCGACGCCCTCAAGATCTCGCGCCTGAAGATCCGCAACACCTCGCCGCGTCCGCGCAGACTCTCGGTCACGGCGTATGTCGAATGGGTGCTCGGGTCTTCGCGGGCCGCCTGCGCGCCGTTCATTGTGACGGCCATCGATCCCGACACGGGAGCCATGTTCGCGCGCAACCCGTGGAGCGCCGAGTTCGGCTCGCGTGTGGCGTTCGCGGATCTGGCCGGACGGCAGACGCAGTGGACCGCCGATCGACGGGAGTTTCTCGGACGACATGGCACGCTCGACCGGCCGGCCGCCCTCGCCGGGGGCACTGCCCTGTCGGGACGCGTAGGCGCCGGTCTCGATCCGTGCTGTGCCCTGCAAACTGCGCTCGAGCTCGCGCCGAATGAGACCGTGGAGATCCTTTTCTTCCTGGGCGAGGCGGCGAATGCCACGGACGCGCAAGCCATGCTCGCACGCTATCGATCGGCCGATCTCGATGCCGAGCTGCGCGCGGTGATCGAGTACTGGGACGAGGTACTCGGCACGGTTCAGGTGAAGACACCGGACCGCGCCCTGGACATCCTGCTCAATCGCTGGCTGCTCTATCAGACGCTCGCCTGCCGCATGTGGGCCCGATCGGCCTTCTATCAGGCAAGCGGCGCGTACGGCTTCCGCGACCAGCTCCAGGATGCCATGGCGCTGGTCGTGTCGAGACCGGCGCTGACACGCGAACATCTGTTGCGCGCGGCGGCACGCCAGTTCATCGAGGGCGACGTCCAGCACTGGTGGCTGCCGCAGACCCGGGAGGGCTCGAGCGGTGCCGGAGTTCGTACGCGCATTTCCGACGATCGGGTCTGGCTGGCGTACGCCACGGCCCACTACGTCGAGGCGACCGGGGATCTCGCGCTCCTGGACGAGCGAGTTCCCTTTCTAGAAGGCCGCGCTCTGTTGCCGGACGAGCACGACGCTTATTTCCAGCCGGTAGTCTCGGATCACGCCGCCGCCCTCTTCGAGCACTGCGCGCGAGCGCTCGACCAGAGCCTGCAGGTCGGAGAACACGGTCTGCCTCTGATCGGCACCGGCGACTGGAACGACGGTATGAACCGCGTGGGCGAGAGGGGCAAGGGCGAGAGCGTCTGGCTCGGATGGTTCCTGCAGGCAACACTCGTGGCGTTCGCGCCTCTGGCGCGAGCACGTGAGGAACACGCGCGCGCGACACGGTGGCTGGCCCACGCGGCAGCGCTGCGAGAGTCGCTCGAGCAGGAGGCGTGGGACGGCGACTGGTACCGGCGAGGCTACTATGACGACGGAACGCCGCTTGGATCGGCGGGCAGCGCCGAGTGCCGCATCGACTCCATCGCACAATCCTGGTGCGTGATCGCCGGGGCGTCCGAGCCGGCCCGTGCCCGGCGTGCCATGTCCGCCGTAGAGAGCGAGCTCATCCGGCGCGATGCCAGTCTGGCCTTGTTGTTTACGCCACCCTTCGACCGCACACCGCTCGATCCGGGCTACATCAAGGGCTATCCGCCCGGTATCCGGGAAAACGGCGGGCAGTACACTCACGCCGCCACCTGGTCGGTGATCGCGTACGCAATCCTCGGGCAGGGGAACAAGGCGGCGGAGCTGTTCTCGCTCCTCAATCCGATCAACCGCACCACCACGCGCGCATACGTACACCGCTACAAGGTGGAGCCCTACGTCGTCGCCGCAGACGTCTATTCGGTAGCGCCGCACGTCGGGCGCGGCGGCTGGACGTGGTACACCGGCTCGGCCGGCTGGATGTACCGGGCCGGCCTCGAATGGATTCTCGGATTTCGCGTGCAAGGGGCAACCTTGCTCCTGACGCCATGCATCCCTGAGAGCTGGCCGCACCTGGAGATCGTGTTCAAGTATCGCACCGCGCGTTACCAAATCCTGATCGACAATCCTGGCAGTGTCAGCCATGGGATCGTCCATGCCGAGTGCGACGGCAAGACGCTGAGCGATGGGCAAACGAGGATTACGCTGGTTGATGACGGCAAGACCCACAGCGTGCGGCTGGTCTTGGGGCAAGGCTCTGCGTAAGTCTGGCCGGCGGCGCCTGCCGTCATGAGGGTTCGGCCGCCGTGGGGATGGCAACACCTCTGAGGACCGCGGGACGGGCGAGGAACGCATCGAGGACGCGCGTGACGTGCGGAAAGTTCGCAATGCCCACGAGCTCGCCGGCCTCGTAGAAGCCGATGAGGTTGCGAACCCAGGGAAAGATGGCCATGTCGGCGATGGTGTAGGCGTCGCCCATGGTGCGTCGTGACGTGACGAACGTTCAAGCTGCGATCGGAGCAGGAGCGCTCGTTGCACGCTGCACCTCTCCAACGGGTGCAAGTCCCGTCCCGGTAAGCGTCGGTGCGCCGGGTAGCAGGCCCCAGGTATGAAGGGAAACTTTCATGCCCAAGCGGGGCGTCAAAAGCCCGCAAGGCAACGCAAGTTGTGCAGCGGGGAGCGAACACACGGGCCGCAACATCAAGTGAAGCCTGCAGCCTCGACAAAGTTACAACCCGGAGGCCGAGCCGATCATGTCGCGGTAAAGGCCATATCGAGCATGGGAGTACCGAAGCCCGTGTTCGGCTCCGGCGGGGTATGGGGCGCAGCACGTGTGTCAGGAGAGGTGCGGAACACGAGAGACCCGTCTGCACAGCCGCAGTCACGGCGAGGTGGCTCGTATAAGCCGACGGCGAAGTCGAGCGCCGTGCAGCGGGAGTCCGAGGGGATCGAAGTACCGCAGACTGTGGGGCAACCCACGGGAACGAACGCCGTGACGAACAACGCGGCGGGAGGGAAGGGTCCCTGCGGTGGTCGAGCTGACGGAGCGGGTAAGCGCGAGAGAATGGCCGGCAAGACCGGACCTAACGACTCCGGCGGCCTTGTGCCGCGCGATAAAGTGCGACAACTGCAACGTCAGCTATGGGCCGCAGCCAAGCGGGCACCGGGTAGGCGCTTTCATGCCCTGTATGACCACATCTGGAGGGGTGACGTCCTTCAGGAGGCGTGGAGGCGAGTGAGGCGGAACCGCGGCGCAGCGGGGGTGGATAGCCAGTCCCTCTCAAGCGTCGAGCAGTACGGAGTCGAGCACTTCTTAGCGGAGCTGGGCTCTGTGCTGCAAGCGGGCGAGTACCGGGCGCAGGTGGTACGGCGGCGGTACATACCGAAGGCTGATGGGAGGCAGCGGCCACTGGGAATACCGACGGTGCGGGACCGGGTGGTGCAGATGGCGGTGAAGCTGGTGCTGGAGCCGATCTTCGAGGCGGATTTCCTGCCGTGCTCGTACGGCTTTCGGCCCAAGCGCAGCGCGACGATGGCACTGGAGACTCTGAGGAAGCTCGGAGCCAAAGGCGGTCATCATGTGCTGGATGCTGACATCCGCGACTACTTCGGGAGCATCGATCACGAGAAGCTGATGAAGCTCGTGGCGCGACGCGTCTCGGACCGCAGGGTTCTCAAGCTGCTGCGGCAGTGGCTCGAGGCAGGGGTGATGGAAGAGGGCATCGTTCACAGGACGGTGGCTGGCACGCCGCAGGGTGGGGTGATCTCACCGTTGCTCTCGAACATCTACCTGCATGTGCTCGATGTGCTGTGGACACGCCACAGCGCCCCGCTGGGGACGCTGGTGCGTTATGCGGACGACTTCGTGGTGATGTGCCGCACCGCGAAGGATTGCGAGCACGCCGAGGCGCGTATCAAAGTAATTTTGGCGCGCTTAGGTCTTGAGCTGCACCCGGAGAAAACGAGGCGCGTCGAGCTCTACGATGGCAAGGCGGGCTTTGACTTCCTTGGCTGCCACCTGCACAAGCGTCTGAGCGGTCGGTTGTGGGAGCGAGACCATAAGCGTCTGTACTTCCTGCACCGCTGGCCGAGTCGGCGCGCGATGCAGCGGGTTCGGCAGCGCGTGAAGGAGCTGACCCCCAGGTCGCGATGCCACGCGGATATCCGCGCGGTCATCAGTGATCTGAACCTCGTGTTGCGGGGCTGGGGGAACTACTTCCGCACGGGTAATGCCGCTCGACAGTTTGGTTCTCTGGATTCCCACGTGCTACGCCGGCTGCGGACCCTGCGCGTGGTGCGCAAGGGGCGCAACCTGCGGCCGGGGGAGGTTGAGGGCTGGACACGCGAGTACTTCGAGAACCTCGGCCTGCATCGCCTACGCGGGACGATCTGCTACCCGGCGCAGCCCTTCTGGACGAAGGCCGCGTAATGCTGCGTGCCGACCGATCACTGGTAAGCCGTGTGCGGGAAATCCGCACGCACGGTTTGAGAGGGGGGCCTGACTCTGCCTGCCTCCTTCCGGTGGCAGCGGAGTAAGGTTCTACCAATGATCCAGGTGCGCCCGGTGAGCCGCGCCTCGAGCACCTCGAGCAGGCGCCTGGATTCCGCGACGTAGCGCTCGCGCGGTCGCTTGTCCTCGTAGTCCTTGCCGGCGAACTTGTGGAAGAAACCGAGCTGGCCGAACATCGGGCCGACGCCGCCCATCTGGAACATGAGCCACTGAATGCTCTGGTAGCGGGCGGCCGGATCCCGCGGCAGGAACTGGCCGCTCTTATCGGCCAGATAGATCAGGATCGCACCGGATTCGAACAACGGCAGTGGCTGCCCGCCGGGACCGTCGGGATCGAGGATGGCCGGGATCTTGCCGTAGGGATTGAGCGAGCGGAACTCCGGCGACCGCTGCTCGTTGCTATCGAAGTCGACGAGGTGGGGCTCGTAAGGCAGGCCGGTCTCCTCGAGCATCACCGAGACCTTGACGCCATTCGGGGTGGGCAGCGAATACAGCTGTATCCGCTCAGGGTGCCGCGCGGGCCACTTGCTCGTGACAGGGAAATCCGCAAGCTCGCTCATGGTGATTCCCGAGCCGATGACACGGGCACGCGGCGCGGCCGCGCCGTCGCGGCGCGCTGGACGCTCGGCCGGCAGCGCCGGACCGCAGCGCTCAGCGCTCGCGACAAGTCGGATCGCTCACGAGGGTGGCGACACGAAGCGCACGTAAGGCTTCGGCGAGCGCCAGCCCTTCGGGTAGATCTTCTTCGCCTCCTCGTCGGACACCGAGCCTGCGATGATCACGTCCTCGCCCTGCTTCCAGTTCACCGGCGTCGCCACCTTGTGTCGGGCGGTGAGCTGGAGGGAGTCGAGCAGCCGCAGCACCTCGTCGAAGTTGCGCCCAGTGGTCATCGGATAGCTGAACATCGCCTTGATGGCCTTGTCGGGCGCAATGACGAATACGGTACGCACGGTCTGATTGTCCGCAGGCGTGCGCCCGGTCGAGCTGGCGCCGGCCGTTTCCGGGAGCATCTCGTAGAGCTTGGCGATCCTGAGCTCCGGATCGCCGATCAACGGATAGTTGGGCGCGGTACCGGTCACTGCCTTGATGTCATCGAGCCAGCGCGCGTGGTCTTCCACACGGTCGACGCTCAGGCCGGCGATCTTGCAGTTGCGGCGCTCGAATTCGGGCTTGAGACGCGCCATGTAGCCGAGCTCGGTGGTGCACACGGGCGTGAAGTCCTTCGGATGCGAGAACAGCACGCACCAGGAGCTGCCGATCCACTGATGGAAACGGATGCGTCCCTGGGTGCTGTCCGCCTCGAAATCGGGGGCGATGCTGCCGATGCGAATACTCATGACGACCTCCTGGCTTGGACTTACGAGCGACGCTAATCCCTACTGCAGGGACCGGGCAATGCGCAAGCCGAACCCATGGCGTCGCTGCATGCTCTCCGGCGGCCGGCGCCATCGCTGGCTCCGCCATAAGGGACCGAAGTCACGCCTATCAAAGTCCAGGGAACGCAGCACGCACGGGACGGTCGAATCTCCGCATCCACGAGGCCAGCCATGACGGATACGGTCGAAAGGAAACAGTTCGCCGACATTTGGCGCAACTACCGAGGCACCCTGTTGTTTCTGTTGCTGATGTTCGGCTTTCGCTCAGCCTGGGCCGACTGGGTCACCGTACCCACGGGATCGATGAATCCGACGATTCTCGAGGGCGACCGCCTCCTGGTCGATAAGCATGTCTTCGGGTTGCGTATCCCTTTTACGCTGGTGCACCTGACGGCTGGTGAGGATCCGGCGCGGGGTGACATAGTGGTGTTCGACTCCCCCTCCGACGGAAAGTCGCTCGTGAAGCGAGTGATCGCAGTGCCGGGCGATACAGTGGCATTGAACGGAGAGAGCCTCATCGTGAATGGCTATCCCGCGGATTACACCGTGGGAGACGTCAAGCATTTACAGGGGCTGCTTGCATCGACCGCTGCACAGAATCCAGTGGTGCTGCGCGAAGCGGGCGTGGGTAGGGCCCACGAGATCATGATCTTGCCGAATCGCACATCGAAGGGGTTGTTAGGCCCGCTGACGGTTCCCAGCGGCAGGTACTTCATGCTGGGCGACAATCGAGATAACAGCGCGGACTCTCGCTACTTCGGATTCGTGCCCCGCCGCAACATCGTCGGACGCGCCATCCGCGTCGTCGTTTCGCTCGATCCGGCCGATCGCTACACGCCTCGTCGAGATCGCTTTTTAGTCCCACTCAATTGATGGCGGTAACTCGTGGCGGCTACTCATCGCCAGAACGCATTGGCTCAGACCGACTCTGTGCCGACCAGGCCAAGATATTTTCGGGCCCTTGCGGGCATAGTCCTGGCGACGCACCGAACCAGCCACAAATGCGCTGTTCAGGAGAACACGAAACGGGTGCCAGTGTAGGAGCGCAGTACCTTCCCGGGCATTTCCGCCCTGGCCTTATCGTAGAACGGTTCACCTGTGCAGTGCAGCGGAATGACATAGTCGATGTTGATTTCCTTTAGCGCAGCGACAGTCTGCTGCACATACTCGTCTTGATAGGGCGCCAGGTGAAAGCCACCGATAAGCGCATGGACCTTTTCGATGCCGGATGCCGCCTGAGCTTGCTTGATGGCATTGACCACGCCACGATGGCTGCAGGAGGTCAGAAGGACGAGCCCCTTGCCCTTGAGGTTGAAGCCGGTCGCGATCTCGTGCCGGAACTGATCGGGGACGAGGGTCTGGGTGCGCTCGTTCTCTGGAAGCCTCTCGGCATAGCAGCCCAGACCACCCTCCACACCGATTTTCATCGCGGTCGGCGACAGTAACTTTTCGAAGCTCCGTAACCCAATCTGGCCAGTAGTGAATCCATGGTCGGCGACGAGCGAAAGCCCTTCGGCATACGTGACTGACAGGTTGGCGTCCTTCAATGCCTGACGATCGAGCGTACCGAAGTCGCCGCGTACCGGTGGTCCAGTCCACTGTCGTGAGCAGAAGCAGTCTTCACCGCCGACATAGAGCGGGAGTTTCGGCTTGAGCCTTGACTTATGCTTCTGGAGAAACCCGACGAGTCCTCCGAAGTGGTCATAGTGTCCATGGCTCAGCACCAGAGCATCGAGCAGAGACGCGTCGATACCTAACAGCTCGGTGTTGTTGATGAGCGCTTCGGGGGTAAATCCAAAGTCTACGAGCGCGCTGCGGGTCTGGGTACCGCGACGCGATTCGACGTGCATGGCCAGACCGAATTCACTGACCAGTGTGCGTCGAGGTGGACTGTCCTTGCGGATGCCCCAACCGAAGTGCTGGATCTCAAGCCCTTGCTGTGTTCTGCTGGGAGCGACGGCAAACTGATAGCTGTCAACCACCACCCGCACAGCCAGTGCATCGATTTCGGGTACCGACCCGGAAATCGTCTCGGCTCGCACAGCCTTCGTGTCGCCCAGTAGCGCCGCGATCATTGCAGCCAATACACTCGCGCCGCCACCACAAAGCGCGTCTCGTCGGCTGACCAGAAAGTCTTCATTCCTGGACATGATGCACACCCTTCACTACGAACCTGCTGCCAGAAGATGTCACGGCAGGCTAGGGGTATAATTTCGCCTGCACAAGCGACGTTCTGCGTCAAAAAGTCGTGCCGTTCTTTGTCGTAGAATGGCAATCATGTCCACCACCGCGCCGCTAGTTTCCAGCTCCGCTCCAGCGGGATTGGACTCGGCAGCTGACGTTGGCGCTGCCTTGCGTGGGTGGAAGAAGATTGCTGCCTACCTGCATCGGGACGTTCGCACTGTGCAGCGATGGGAGCGAAACGAACACCTTCCGGTGCATCGTCAATTGCACCTCAAGTTGGGCACTGTCCATGCAGTTCGCGCTGAGCTCGACGAATGGCTCGCAAATCGGACTTCGCCAGGTGCGGGTACACAGACGTCATTTCGCACACGAGACCCGCGAGCCTATGAGCTGTACCTCAGAGGCAGGCAGCTGTTCCATCAGTTTCGGCGCAGAAGCTTCGAGCGCGCGCGAGAGATGTTCAGCCGTGCCATCGCTCTCGACCCGGAATTCGCGATCGCTCATTCGGGTCTTGCCGACTGTTGCTCCTACCTCTATCTCTATTGGGAGCCCACGGTGGACAACCTGCGGCTCGCCGATTCCGCTAGCCGACGGGCGATCATGTTGAGCCCCGGACTTGCTGAGGCGCAGGTTTCGCGCGCAGTGGCATTATCGACGTTGCGCAACTACTCGGAAGCCGAAGAGGTGTTTCGGATTGCCATTGACATCGATCCGAATTTTTTCGAAGCCCACTATTTCTATGGGCGCGCCTGTCTGGCACAGGGAAAATACAAGGAGGCTATCGCGCCGTTGCGATCGGCGTGCAAGGTACGCGCCGAGGATTACCAAGCGCCCGCTCTGCTGGGGCTCGCGTACACGGGTTTGGGGCGTCGCGAGGCGGCCTCGCGCGCCTACACACGAGCGGTCAAAGTTGCCAAGCAGCAGTTATCGGTGAGTCCGGGCGATGTGCGCGCCTTGTACCTGGGAGCGGGGTGCCTGGCCCGGATCGGCCGGCGAAAGACCGCCTTGGCCTGGGCGGCGCGCGCTCTGGATTTGGACGGCAAGGACTCCGCCGTTCTGTACAACGTCGGCTGCCTTTATGCAATCCTGGGCCGGCCCGCCGACGCCTTGAGATGTTTGAAAAAAGTGGTGCGCTCGGGATGGCGCAAAGAATGGATCAAGCATGATCCGGATTGGGCTGCTCTGCGCGGGCTGAAAGAGTTTGTCGCCCTGGTGTCGTGAACGCGCTGGACGGGTTCCGCCGCCTGTTGGCTCCCGCGTCAACACGTCCGTTGACGACGTCAGATGTCGAAGGCACGCGGGTCGTTAAGTGCCGCGCTTTGGGGCCTGCGGCGAGGGCCAGGGATGCTGGGACTTGTCGCTGAAGATCGCCTCCATCTCGGCGCGCTTGAGGGTCCAGTCGCGTCGTGCGATCTCCGCCTCGAGCTGACCCGGTGCCCAGCCGGCGTGGCCGACGAAGATCCGCAGACTGTCCACGGGATTGTCGCGGCCAAGCAGCTGGAGCAGCAGCTGCCGGTCCGCGCTCAAGTAGACTCCGTCACAGGCTTGGATCGCGTGCTCGGGCTTCGCCTCGGGGGCGGATTTTGGCCACGACGACCCGGACAAGAGCAGCAGAGCACAGAGTGCTCCAGCCACGTAACGCCGTAGGCAGAACCCGCTTCTCACTGGCGATGTCATCGCACGGCGTCTGACCGCTTTCGGAGAATCTTACTCCGTCGACGGCACTGGTGCCGGTCCGCAAATTTGCGTGTGCCAACGTACCCCATCTCCCGCGCCGATATCGCGAATGACAGGTACCGGGTGAGTTGGAGCGCCGCTGCGATCGACCGGTTCTGGCCGTGCTGCCGCTCGTTCACGCGCGCTTCCTGCGAATCGCCATCCACTCCTCAGGTGAGGCCTGGGAGCGACGCGGCTATTTCTTCCGGCGCGCGCTGGCGGCGGATCGCGTCGGCCAAGTGATCTCGCCACGCGCGACTCTTGCTCTGATTTCGATCAATTCTCGGCGGATTGGGACAGACCATTTTTGGAGAATGGCTGGAATGTCGCGCCCCTGACGGATCACGGCGACAACCGCGATGAATCGCTCGGCGAGTGGCTCGTACACGATGTAGAGCTCTCGCACGGGGTACACCAGTAAGCGGGTTCCCCCGCTGAGTTCCTGCCGCCGACGCAGTGCGCTGTGGTTCTCTGCGATGAACTGTGCGCCTGCGTGCAGATCATCGAAGTAGCGGCTCGTCAGTTCCCTGCCCCATCTCGCACCAGACCACGCTCGCGCTTCACGCAGGTCTGCGGCCGCTCTGGCGGTCAGAACGTAGCGCGCCCGCCGCACCGGGCGTCAGTCCTCGTTCTTGAAATCGCGAATGGACTTGGAAGAAAACCTGCCGTGCTTCAGATCATCGAGGCCTTCCAGAACATTCAGAGCGATCGCTCGGTCTTGCATGTCCTGGCGGATCAGGTCGCGGATGTACTCACTCGGTGTCGCGTACACGTCCTTATCGCTCGGCGGATGCTTACATTTTGTCCGCTATGACAATAGATATCAATAGATGCCAGCGTGGCCGAGTTATCCTGGCCGACCTGGTCCCATGAAAATTCCTCCATTACGCGGAAGTTCATGTGGGCCCGGTAGGATTCGAACCTACGACCAAGGGATTCACTTGGCCCCGGCGTTTCCGCCGGGAGTGGACTATCTCTTCACCCGTGCACGGCCCGTGCGTGTGGGTGCGGGATGCTCAAGCCTGTTATCAAGGGCGCTCGAGCCCTCAGGTAGTCTCTGCACCTTCCGCCGGTGTACCGGCGGCTCGGCTCAGGGTTGCCATGGGATCACACATCCCGAAGGGTTCCCTGAATTCATCCCGTCCACTTCGCGCGTTTCCGCGCGAAGGCACCTTGTCGATGAGTCCCCTGCACTAACCGCTGTGCTACAGGCCCAACCGCGGCGATTGTAGCAGCGCCCCGGTGCTCAATAGCGAAACAGCGCCCGGGGCTCGTGGCAGCTGGTTCGCGAGAACGCCTCCTCGAGAGTCCCCTGGAACCATGAGATCTCACTGGCGCGATGGCCGCCGGCGCCGGCGTCGCGCCGGCCAGGGTCGTCGCGCTCGCGGCTGAAGGTCGGCATGCTGTGAGCGGCGGGGGACTGCGGGCCGGGAACGGGCTCCCAGCGCTTGTTCGGGCAGCCGCCGAGCGCGATCGCGGCAGTAACGACCGCGGCCGTGTTCAAAAGCGACCTCATGGCACGACCCTCTTGCCATCGCTGGCGGCAACGTTAGCATGGCCCTCCCGCTACGGATACGCCGATATCCGTCGCTGTGCTGCCAAGGAGGTCGACATGAAGCTCTACTATCTTACGGGTGCCTGTTCGCTGGCCTCGAACATCGCTCTGCGCGACGCCGGACTCAAATTCGAGCTGGTCAAGGTGGACCGGCACACCAAGAAGGCCGCCGACGGCCTGGACTTCAACGAGGTGAATCCCAAAGGCTACGTGCCGGCGCTCACCCTCGACAACGGCGAGGTGTTGACGGAAAACGTCACGGTGTTGCAGTACATCGCCGACCGCAATCCCGCGGCCAAGCTCGCGCCAGCCGCGGGCACGATGGAACGCTATCGCCTGATGGAATGGCTGAGCTTCGTCAACTCGGAGGTGCACAAGAGCTTCACGCCGCTGTTTCGCGAGGATGCACCGGCGGCAGCCAAGGAGTACGCGCGCAAGAACCTGGCGACGCGCTTCGACTACCTGCAGCGTGCCTTGGGATCGAAGAGTTTCCTGATGGGCACGCAGTACACCGTCGCCGACGCCTACCTGTTCACCGTGCTCAGCTGGGCCCGCCATGTCGAAATCGACCTCGGCAAGTGGCCGCAGCTGCGCAGCTACGTCGAGCGCGTAGGTGCGCGGCCGCATGTCATCGAGGCGCTCGCGTCCGAGGGCTTGGCCAAGTAGGGTCGGCGAGCGCGGCGCGGACCTGCCGGGTGGATGCCCGCGGTTTGCTGTTACCATCGGCAGCGTGCAGGCTTTGCACGTGAGAGGACGCAATGGCTACCAAACTGAACAAGCAGCTGAAGCGCGAGATTGACGTGGATGGCAAGCCCTTTATGGTCACGCTCTCGCCAGAGGGACTGAAGCTCACCGAGAAGGGCAAGCGCCTGGGGCGGGAGCTCACCTGGAAGGACCTCCTCAGCGGCGACGCCGCGCCGTCAGCGGCTCTCAGCGCGTCCATCGGTCAGGGGAGTTAGGGATCGGTAAGCGATGACTCAGGAGAGCCTGCGGGAGCTGCTCGCGCGCCTGCACGAACGCCTGAGCGCGAGCGGTTCGGTCGACCGCGAGGCGCGAGCGCTGCTCGGCACGGTGATGCGCGACATCGAGCGCGCGCTCGCCGCCGGCGCGCACACCGACCCGGCGACCCTGGCCCCGGCAACCGCCCAGGCCCCGCGGCTGGAATCCCTGGCAGTGCACTTCGAGGCCGGCCACCCGGGGCTCGCCGAACTGCTGCGCCAGCTCATCGACGCCCTCGGCAAGGCCGGCATCTAGTTAATCGGCTGAAAGCCGCCGGCGGCCGGTTGCGCCTCAGTCATCCATCAGGAAGCTGCGCAGCTGCTCGCTGCGGCTCGGGTGGCGCAGCTTCCTCAGCGCCTTCGCCTCGATCTGACGGATGCGCTCGCGCGTGACGTCGAACTGCTTGCCGACTTCCTCGAGCGTGTGGTCGGAGTCCTCATCGTCGCCGATGGGCGTCTCCATCGAGATCGGCTCCTTGGCGATCTTGAGAACCTTGCGCACCTTGTCCTCGGGCATCTCCATGCGCACCGCCAGCTCCTCCGGCGTGGGCTCACGGCCCATTTCCTGCAGCATCTGGCGCGAAATGCGGTTCAGCTTGTTGATGGTCTCGATCATGTGCACCGGGATGCGGATGGTGCGCGCCTGGTCCGCGATCGAGCGCGTGATCGCCTGGCGGATCCACCAGGTCGCGTAGGTGCTGAACTTGTAGCCGCGGCGGTACTCGAACTTGTCCACCGCCTTCATCAGGCCGATGTTGCCTTCCTGGATGAGGTCCAGGAACTGCAGGCCGCGGTTGGTGTACTTCTTGGCGATGGAAATGACCAGGCGCAGATTGGCCTCGACCATTTCCTTCTTGGCGCGGCGCGCCTTGGCCTCGCCGATCGACACGTCGCGGTTGACTTCCTTGACGTCGTTGATCGTGAGGTGATAGCCGCCCTGCCGCCGCTCGATCTCCTCCCTGAACCTGGCGAGCGGCGCGGAGTATTTCTTGCCGCCCTTGATATGGCGCGCGAGCCAGCGCGAGTTGGTCTCGTTCTTCGGGAACGAGGCGATGAAGTCCTTGCGCGGCATGCCGGCGTCGCGCACCGCGATGACCATGATCTCCTTCTCGAGCTGGCGAACCTCCGCCACGTGCGTGCGCAGGTTGAGAATCAGCGCATCGAACATGCGCGGCGAGAGGCGCAACTCCATGAACTCGTCCGCCAGTCGCTTGCGCTGGCGCAGCGTCTTGGGATCGCGCGCGCCGAGCTTGGCGATGGAGCCGAGCACGTGGGCGTGGAGCTTCGCGATCGAGGCGAAGCGCGCCGCGGCCTCCGCGGGATCGGGGCCGGTGTCGACGGCTTCCTCGTCGCTGTCGCCTTCCTCGTCGCGTTCCTCTTCGTCGTCGCCTTTTTCTTCCGGGGCGATCACCTCGACCTTGGTGGGGTTCTGCGGCTGGGCGATGACATCCGGCGCGTTTGGATCGATGAAGCCGACGATCACATCCACCAGGCGCGCCTGGCCCGCCTTCACCGGCTCGTAGGCCCGCAGCAGGAAGTCGTGCGTCGGCGGGTACATGGCGAGCGCGCTGCGCACCGCATCCAGACCCTCCTCGATGCGCTTGGCGATGCGGATCTCGCCCTCGCGCGTCAAGAGCTCCACGGTCCCCATCTCGCGCATGTACATGCGCACCGGGTCGGTGGTGCGGCCGAGCTCGGCGTCGAGCGCCGCGAGCGCGGCCGCGGCTTCCTCGATGGCTTCCTCGTCGGCGGGCGCGGAAGGCTCGCTCGCGAGCAGCGCCTCGGTGTCCGGTGCCTTCTCGTACACCGGGATGCCCATGTCGTTGATGGTGTTGACGATGTCTTCGATCTGCTCCGGATCGACGATTTCCGAGGGCAGGTGATCGTTGACCTGGGCGTAGGTCAGGTAGCCCTGCTCCTTGCCGCGCGCGATCAGGAGCTTGAGCTGCGACTGCCGGTCTTCCGGCATGACCGGAACGCGCCGCTCGATGCCGAGTGGGCGTTTGTCCGCCGCCGCCTTGCCGCCGGCGACGCGGGCATCGGCGGGGCGCGCGCTGTCGTTGATCTTCGCGTGCGCGAGCGCCGGGTGCGCGCCGGCGGGGACCTTCTTCACGGCCGCGGCGCCTCGGGCGCGGTCCCGCTCGCGGCCCGCCACGGCGGCGACCGCCTTGTCGGAGGCGGGCGATTTCACCGGCTTGCCTGAATGAGCGGAGGAACGCTTCTTGTGCGCTGCGTGGGGCTTGTGCTTGCGTGTCATGTGTCGGGGTGCGCTGGCCGGATTCACCCTATGTGCTGCCCGGGACGGGGCGGCTCAAGGGGTGCCAAGGCAAAGCGCGTAATAATATTTGACAACGAGGAAATCACCAAATTCCGTCTAGCCTCCGCGTGCATCGTGGTGGCCCATTTTTTGTATAAGCTGTTGAAATCGAGAGCCTCCAGGCGCCGTCCGGCCGCCAGATCCGCGAGCCTTTCAAGCGCGCCACGCAGCTCGCCCGCGGCTGCGGCGGCGTCGGTGATGACCTCCTCGCGCTCGAGGAGTTTCTGCAGCGCCTCGCCCCCCGGCCGCCCGCTCCAGCGCTGGATGACCTGGGCGGGGATCTGGGCCGGGTGCTCGCGCAGGTTGTCGAGCAGGTCACGCAGCAGGTCGATGCCCGGTTCCTCGCTCGCGTCCAGTCCGGCGCGCTCCGCGAGGCTCACTTCAGCGGCGATGGCCGGGTAGTGCAGCAGCCTCACGATTGCCTGCCGCACGAGACTGCCGCGTCCGGCTCCCCGGCTGGCGGGTGCGGGCCTGCGCCGGGCGGGCGCCGCCGGCGCCGCGCCCGGGGCTGCGAGGTTGCGCCCGGAAGTCCACAGCTCCTGCAGGCGCTGCGCGGGGAGGCCCACGACTTCGGCGAGCCGCTCGAGCATCAACTCGCGGTAGACCCCTTCCGGGACCCTCGCGAACAGTGGCCGCGCACTTTCCGCAAAGCGCGCGCGACCGTCGGCGTGCGCGAGCTCGCTCTGCTCCGACAACTCCCGCACCAGGTACTCCGACAGCGGCACGGCGCCCGACAGACGCTGCTCGAACGCCTCGCGGCCTTGCGCGCCTATCAGCGTGTCGGGATCGTGACCCTCCGGCAGGAACAGGAAGCGGATCTCGCGTCCTTCGCGCGCCTCCGGCAGCGCCTGCTGCAGCGCGCGCCACGCCGCCGCACGCCCGGCGCGATCGCCGTCAAAGGCGAACACCACCGCGGGCACCAGGCGAAAGATGCGCCGGAAGTGCTCGGGCGTGGTCGCGGTGCCGAGGGTCGCCAGCGCGTAGTCGACCCCCGACTGATGCAGCCGCACGACGTCCATGTAGCCTTCGACTACGACCAGGCGCGTGAGGTTGGCACGCGCGCGCCGTGTCTCGTAGATGCCGTACAGCTCGCGACCCTTGTGAAACAGCACCGTCTCGGGCGAGTTGAGGTATTTCGGCTCGCCCGCATCGATGATGCGCCCGCCGAAGGCGATCACGCGGCCACGCGCATCGCGGATGGGAAACATGATGCGGTCACGGAAGCGGTCGTAGTGACGCTCGCCGTCGCGCATCTGGCCGCCCTCACGCTCGACGATCAGGCCGGCGTCGCTGAGGCGCTGGCGGTCGGGCTCCGCAGCGCCGAAGCGCCGCAACACCTCGTTCCACGAGTTCGCCGCATAGCCGAGACCGAAGCGCGCGATGGTTTCGGGCGCAAGTCCGCGTTGCGCGAGGTACTGGCGGGCGCGCGCGTCGCGCGCCAGGCTCTCCTCATAGAAGCGGGCGACCCGCGCCATCAGCTCGAACAGCGGTTCAGCGGCGCGCCGCGCGCCGCTGTCGACGCCGCCTTCGCGCGGGACTTCCAGGCCGAGGCGCGTGGCGAGCTCCTCGACCGCCTCCGGAAACGCCAGGTGATCGTGATCCATGAGGAAGCCGAGCACCGTGCCGTGCTTGCCACAGCCGAAGCAGTGATAGAACTGCTTGTCGGGGCTCACCCAGAAGGAGGGGGTCTTCTCGTTGTGGAACGGGCAGCAGGCCTTGTACTCGCGACCGGCCTTCTTCAGCTGCACGCGTGCGCCGATCACCTCCACGATGT
>WNGC01000333.1_pt1 | contig 29030 bp, 32 predicted proteins | sample 5400051 | NCBI WGS metagenome assembly WNGC01 (sample SAMN13153368, study PRJNA577476) | soil metagenome | isolation source: 20 cm soil or saprolite under grassland replicate 2 | place: USA:California | collected 2016-06-15
GTTCCCCCGTACAGACAGTCCTGCGCTAGAAAGTGGTCACATTTGCCAAGAAATGTCAACAGAGATGTCGAGATCGCTGCCATCCCGCTGGCAGTTACAAGCGCATCTTCAGTGTTCTCAAGGGCGGCAAGTTTTTCCGCCAAGGCGAGGTGGTTTGGGGTATTGTTGAGGCGAATGTACCTCACATCATCGTAGCTCTTTTCACCCGCGTATTGATACGTGGCGGATTGGAAAACAGGCATTACGACCGCCCCGGCTATGCGGGGACGAGGTTCCCCGGCATGGATCACCTTCGTCTCGATGCTTCCAAGATTCCCTTTCATTCTCGAGATAACCAAGGTCTATCCTAGCTCGTCCAGTATTCTAATATTGACCTACCTTTCTCGGGTCACTGATCTGGTCGCTTTCCGAAGGAATCCGATTGTTATTCGGCTCAGTAACAATGAGACCTTATCATTCCTTCTCGAGAGAACTTCCCTGAAGGACGCTTCCAACTTGCCCCGCCTCCCGACCACTCGCATAGGGGTCAAACGCATCGTAATAGAAGTGAATAGAGACTTGACCGTCGAGCAGCTTGAAATCCTTGACGAAGCGCTCAAGCGGGCGGGATTGGTCAAGGAGACGAAGGTTACTTTCCACAATCGTGAACCTCACAAGCCTCGAACGCCGAGGCCATCACATCCAACCTGGCGGATTGGCCACGACTCTCAATCTGGTTCTCTGTCCGCCCACTGAGACCTCCAAAGGGTTTCCAGGGCCACTCAATTCGAACTAGATCAATACAACCTTTCCAGCAGGAAGCCGCCGTCAAGCAGGGCGTCGAGCCCCGGAATCCCGCTCTTAACTCGCGAGCTGGGGATCTGAGGGCCAACCTTCTCGATCCTAGTGGACATGGACTCTATCTCCTAGTCATGAGAAGATAGCTAGAGACTGTCAGGATTACTGCAACTTGGAGCACTGATCCTGCGATGAAAGTTAAGGAGGCAAGGCTGAGCCCAGCTTGAATCAGCGAATAATGTTCTGAACGTGGCAATGAGACAGCAAGCGTCAGAATCGCGAGTACGAGGCTCAACGGGTATGCCATTTTCAAGCCCTTTGCAACGGCCAATGCAACGATCACATATGCGATCCAGCCCGCCAAGACGGAACAGAATAGCCAGAAGGGAACGAGAGCGAACAGTTGGATGAGCAGTATTGCTCCGAGAAATATTGAGGAGTAAATCAACAAGTTGGCAGTGCCCTTGAGAGTTTTGACTCGTCCTAAACCGGAATTCATCTTTGTTACCTACCGGTGTCCAAGCCGATCGAGAGATGACGTCAACGCCGTTCTTTGACCTCTACGATTTGCTTCTCAGACGAGCCGATTCTTTTCAGAAAGGCTTGATTGATTCTGAGCTTCTCTATTCCTGCTCTTACCCCCTTGGTGGTCTCCGGAGCATTATGCTGGGCGAAGAACTTCGTTACTTCCTCGGTTCGTTCAATTCCTAGGATCGGGAGCATGTATGTCAAGTATCTTGACACAACTCCGGTGCCTTCGTAGATGCCTCGCAACCATTCGAATTTGGCAGTGATCCAGTTCCAGGTCGCGGTTCTGGCGTCAGGATTCCGTGTGGCCGAGCCGAGCAAGGTTCCAACGTGTTGCTTCTTTATTTCTCCAGATGATGCGAGTTCCATTGCGCGGGCGTTGAGTGAAGGTTTGCCGAAGCTGGTTAGGCCGACAAGAAATCTGGATTTTTCTTCTTCTGAAGATCTCTTTCTGTAATTGTCGAATAGGGTTTCGAAATCCCCTGACGCACGGGCGTGCGCAACGACCATGGCTTGTTTCATGTCCGGCTCAGCGCTCTCGTATTCGCTGAACTTTGCCGCTAATTCCTTCGCGTACTCTATGTCCACGAGAGCAAGCCTGCTTGCCATGGACCCTCGCAACACTATACTATTCTCGTCTTTTCTGTTCTCGTGTATCTTCAGCTGGGTTCGGTGGAATCTCCTTGAGGTCTCTTCGACTCTGCGCGTTATTGCATAGAGCGAGGATAGCTGGTCTGAGACTTCGAATGCAGGAAGATACTCCTGCTCGTTCATGTAACGATCCAGCAAGGCGAGATATTGAACGAAATCCATCTTGCCTTGAATCGTGAACGCGTGAGCGTCGGACACTATCCCGTATCGGTCAACGGGAGACATGTTTGATCTCCAGACTCTGTCGTAGAGTCCTTCATAGTGGACGCGGTAGAAGCCGGTCTCTTCCAGGTTGAGCTTCAGTGAGTCTACGCCATCTGGAACATGTATGGATTCCTCACTCCTCTCCATCAGAAGCTTCTGCTCTCTCCCGTTGATCTTCAGTGTGATCGGGATTGGCCATGTGGATTGCTCTTGTGACCCGTTTAGCAGGAACCGTTCTTGTCTGATCATTAGTTTCTTCCCGTCAAGTTTCACGTTTACGATTGGATACCCTGGTTTCCGTATCCACTCGTTCATTAATCCACTCGTTCATTATCGCCTTCACTCTGGTCTTAGAGACGTGTTCGATCTGGTTCCAGAGGTCTTCGCCGGCAGCGTTCGAGAATTTGTACTTCTCTAGGTACGATCTCACCCCGCGCATGAAGTGATCTTCGCCAGCGTAGGCTTCGAGCATGCGAATGATGCTTGCTCCTTTTCCGTAGCTTATGTCGTCGAAAATCTCCTCGATCTCGCTCGGAGAATTCACTTTCACCTCAATCGGGTGCGTGTTGACTAGTGAATCTCTTTCGAGGGCTCCGGCAGTCTCTCCGCGGACAAAGTCTTGCCAGACAGTCCACTGAGGAAACATCGAATCAGTGGCCTTGTAGGCCATGAAAGTCGCGAAGCTCTCGTTTAGCCAAAGATCATCCCACCACTTCATGGTGACGAGGTCGCCGAACCATTGATGGCTTATTTCGTGGGCGATGACTTCGGCGACCTGCTTCTTTATCCGAATGCTGCTATCCTTGTCTACAAGGAGCACGATCTCCCTAAACGTGATGGCTCCCCAGTTCTCCATCGCTCCAGCGGCAAACTCCGGGACCGCGATAAGATGCAGCTTGGGAAGGTTGTACTTCGAACCAAAATAGGACTCGAAGAATTTGACCGAATCTCTGGCGACGTCTAGAGGATACTTCGCGCCAGAACTCTTGCCAGGTACGGTAGCTACTATGTAGTCGACTCCGTTGAACCTCTCTTTCACTTCTTCAAACTTGCCGATTCCCAAGTACAGGAGGTAGGTGGACATTCGAGGGGTCTTTGGAAACTCGACAGTCTTCTTTGGACCCTCCACCATCACCGACATGGGCGGCATGTTGGAAATTACGGAGGTGTCGCCGTCTGTTCTGACTGTAAGCTTGAAGTCAGCCTTGTAAGCGGGGTGATCCAGACATGGCAAGAGACGCCTGGCCGAGACGGCCTCGAATTGTGTCGAGGCCACGTAGCCGCCGTCATACGCTGCCTTGTACAGACCTACGAGCTTGTCAGAGATAGAGCCTCGGTATTTGATGCCGAGTTCTCCCGCGAACTTCCCGGTCCTAACTGTGAAGTCTTCTCCTTCTAGCTTGTACTTGACGGGCCTCCCGTTCGCATCAACTTCGAGGATTTCGAGCTCGACAGAATTCAGCTTGACATCAGTTTCAGATTCGAGTTTAATCTTGACCTTCCCATCAAAACGCAGGTTCCGAAAGTCTACATCGAGGAACAGGTCGTAGGATTCGATCTGCAAATCGGTCTCTGCCATCTGGAGTCGGGTAAAAGAGTTGCTTCCTATACTACTTGCGGAATCTCTTGCAATCGCAGCGATAGCCGAAGCTGGAATAGGAACATTTTGGAGAATGAATACTCTTAGCATGTCCGCAATTTGTGCAGTATTCTTGACCTCCAACCTGGCTCAGAACCGGCTGACCTGTTGGGCAGACTTTGTGCACCATCCGGTCTTCGAACTTGTTTCGGCCTGCTCTTTTTCTGACGACAGTGACTTCATCTTGTGGCAATCTGATGGGCTTGCCGCATCTGGGACAGATGTTACTACTCATTCGAGACCTCGCTCTTCCCCGTGAATGATGGCTCGTTCCCCCAATTTGTCAGGATCAGAACCAAACCTCTATCCCGTCTGATGCAAGAATCTTGGCGAGTACCGTAGCATAATCTTTTGTCAGTCGAATCTGGGGGGTTCTGCAGAAGAGACCGTTGCACAGGATCATTGTCGATGAGAGAGAGCGACCATCAGGAGTCCCCGATGAACTGCGATCTCTAGGCGCATTCATCGAGTTTCGAGTACTTGACGTCGCCGACTACGTGGTTGGTTCTTATGCCGTCGAGCGAAAGTCGGTGAGAGACTTCGTCTCATCACTCTATAGTGGGAGACTATTCGATCAGGCTCACCGGATGGGAGAAGCATATGGGACCAGTATGCTCGTGGTTGAAGGCGACCTCTGGGAAGAGTTGAGACGCGTTCGGAACTCACGCTCATTATGGGGAGCGCTCATATCATCGGTTCTCGACTTCGGCCTCAACATGTTCTTCACACCGGACGGAAAACAAACCGCCCAGTTCCTATTCACGCTTGGAAAAGGAGGACGACACACAAAGGGCTCGGGTGGACCTCCAATAGTCGTCCGAAAACCAAGAAGTCAAGACCTGAAGCGACTCCAACTATCGGTCCTCAGCTCACTTCCTGGGATAGGTCCACGGATGGCGGGACAATTACTCGGATATTTCGGCTCGCTGCGGAAAGTCTTCTCAGCATCAATGACCGAGATAGCCGTGGGCGCGGGACTGGGAAGAAGCCGAGCTCTTGCCGTTACTAAGCTGCTGGACTCTCGTTACAAGGCTTCAAGAACAGTAACCTCCCAAGCAAGTCTCAGCCAAGAGTGACACCCATGGGTCTTGTCTTGAAAGACTGTGATTGGATAGTCACCCAGGACCCGCAACGACGCGTCTTGGCAAACGCATCTGTCCGAATAACTGACGGAAGAATTGAACAGGTTGGCAGAGTCAACGCCGCTTCTAAGGATGAGGTAATTGATTGCAGACGGAAGGTGCTCATCCCCGGTCTCATCAACACCCATACGCACCTCTCGATGACTCTCTTTCGCGGCTATGCGGACGATCTAGAGTTGCGAGACTGGCTGGAGAAGAAGATCTGGCCTCTAGAAAGTCGTCTTACTGGAGACATGTGCTATCAGGGAGCCCTCCTTGGCAGCCTAGAGATGACACGGACTGGGACGACATGTTTTGTCGACATGTATTTTCACATGCAAGACGTTGCAAGAGCCGTCGATGAGGCGGGCCTAAGAGCAATCCTCTCGCCGGGCATGATTGACAAGCCCGACAAGGCAGGCACCGAACATGAGCGAAGGACAACACTCAAGTTCCTAGAGTACATTCACCAACTACACAATCCGCTGCTCGACTTCGCCGTTGGTCCTCACGCCCCATATACCTGTGGCCCAGAGACACTTCTGTGGGCGAGAGACCTCGCTGAGAAAGAAGACTCTCTAGTCAATATTCACATCGCAGAAACTCGAGGAGAGCAGGCTCAATTCGAGAAAGACGGAAAGGGCCGGGTTGCAGAATACCTGGACAAGATTGGCTTCCTTAACAATCGAGTCCTGGCCGCCCACGCCGTCTGGCTGACCAAGAGCGAAGTCAGATTGTTCGGCAAGAAAGGTGTCAGGGTATCTCACTCTCCAGTCTCGAACATGAAGCTAGCAAGTGGGGGCACGGCCCCCGTCCCGGAGATGTGGGACGCAGGCGTTCCCGTCGGGCTTGGCACAGATGGACCCGCCAGCAACAACAGCCTAGACATGTTTGATACCATGAAGACAACTGCTCTCGTCCACAAGAATGCCAGGTGGGACCCCACAATCATGAACGCTCAGCGGGTCCTGGACATGGCGACCCTCGACGGCGCACGTTGTATCGGACTCGAGAAGGAGGTGGGAAGCGTTGAGATCGGGAAGCGTGCAGATATCGTCCTCGTCGATCTGCGAGATCCGAACCTGATCCCAATCCATCGAAAAGAGACAGTCGTCTCGGACCTAGTTTACTCAGCAAACGGTCAGAACGTTGACACCACGATCGTAGACGGGGAGCCATTGATGATCAACCGAAGATTTCAGAAACTGGATAAAGACAAGATCGGTTCGGAAGTGAGGTCCTCAATTGCCCAACTTATCCCTCAGTGACGCCTCTTCGATGACCAGTCTACCCCTATCCCCGTGCCACTCCTTCGTACTCTTTTCGATCTCTATTCTCTTCGAGAAATGAGGCGCGTCAAGAACAAAGCTCTCGTACTCTCCACCCTCACCGGTCAGATGTATACCGTGGATCTTTGACAATCCTTCAAGCTTCGACCATTCTGTTTCTGTGAGTTCTCGACCCAGCCATGATTCGTCTAGGCCCTTGGCGGCGACGGCTGTGAGGATGATTCGGAAGCCGGACTTTTTGAAGTCCTCGACCAGCAATTTCGGACTCTTATGCCAGAGCGGGGCGTAGGATTTCAACCCGACTGCATCGCACATGTTGTCGAATCGAGTCTTCTGATAATCGCTCGCGACCGCACCAGTGACGAGTCCGAAAATCTCGCGTGTAGATTTCATCTTAGCCAAAGCTTGCTGAAGATCGGTCATCTCGTCCTTGCGAGTCATTTCCACAACTTCGTGAAACAATCCCATAGACTGGGCTTGAAGACGCGTCCACCCTACATTTGGGTGGTGAAACATGAGGGAGTCAGCCGAGCAGGGCTTCACTGTGACGAGGCTAACGTCCCAACCTTGATGCATAGCGATCCATGTCGCGTACGCGCTGTCTTTTCCACCGCTGAAGGAGACGGCGACTCGAAGCGTCATTTCGATTCTTGCATGATGAAGCGGTCCTTGTTTTCGAACTGTTTATCGTATAATTGCTGCAGTCGTTGCAGTGTGCCAGCATCTTCTGGACTTTTATCATCTCTAAATCGTGATATTCGAGCAAATCTCAGTGCGAATCCTGACTTGTAGCGGGGGCTTTTCTGGATCTCGTTGTATGCAACCTCCGCCACGATAGCTGGCTTGACGTAGACAGTGTAGCGACCGTCTCTCGTCTTAATCTCCTGTAATCGTTTCGTGATCATCTCGAACTCCTCATCCGTTAAGCCTTTGAAAGTCTTCCCGATTACCAAGAACTCGCCTGTATCCTCGTCCCTCACGGCCAGATGGTAGTTGCTCAGCCAGCCCACCCTCCGGCCACTGCCCCATTCCGCTGCGACAATCACTACATCGAGCTTGTCTGCTGGTTTGATCTTGAACCATTTCTTTCCACGCGCCCCGATGGAATAGTTGCTCGACAGGGACTTTGCCATGAGACCCTCGTGTCCCTCTTTCAAAGCGTATTGCATGAAGCTCTCGACCTTCTCAACATCAGAGGTTATGATTCTTGGAGCGAGGCGCTCGCGTGCTACGATCTGTGAGAGCATCCTCCAACGTTGGGTGTAAGGCTGATCAATGATGGTCTTCCCTTCAACTTGAAGCGCGTCGAAGAGGTAGAGTTTGAGTGGAATCTTCTCCGCCACCCTCTCGATCTCGTGCACTCGTCGAAATCTTCTCATCAAATCCTGAAACGGAATGGGTTTACCTGACGCCCCAATCGCGACGACCTCTCCCTCGATGAGATACTCGGACGCTTTCACCTGCGTCTGGGCAAAATCGACAATCTCAGGAATACTATCCGTTACGTCCGTCAACCTTCTGCTGAAGATCTGCACCTTCTCGTCTTTTCTGTGGATCTGGATTCTCGCCCCGTCGAACTTGTACTCGAAAGCGGTTCCATCCTTGTGCTCTGCCAGAACTTGTTGAGGATCGTCTGCCATCTCTGCCAGCATGGGTTTGATTGGGACGAACAAGCGAAGATTGATCCGTTCCAGGGCCGGTGCGCCCCGCGACATAGCCAGGCTAGCGACGTCGCCGATATCGCCGTGCAGCATGTGTGCTCTACGAACTAGGTCTCTCGGGACTCCTGATGCCTCAACAATTGCATCCAAGAGAACGCCTTCGACGACTCCGATTCGCATCTCTCCCAGCATCATTCGAGTAAGATACTCCGCCTCGACTTGAGAAGTCTGAGTGAGAATAGTTTGGAGAAGGCTCAGCCTCCTCTCCCGCGATTTTGAGCCAGACGTCTGGGCGATCTTTTCCAGCGTGTCGTAAACGTCCCTTATCGTCAATTGATGCTCGGTCAGTCTACTCTGGCCAAGGTTCTTGCCCGCGTCTGAAATCGTCGCGTAGCTAATTTCCAAGACTCTGGGATCTGATTCAGGAAACGCTTTTCCCGCGAGAAATAATGTAGCCAGCGGAACCTCTTCGGGGCCGATTGACTTGAGGAAGGTGCTGATTAGGGCTATCTTCTCGTTCCTTTTGGTAGTAGCTTCGACCCTCCGACAGAGCTGAGCTAGCTCAAGGAATGGCGTAGCCCTCGTCAAGCCAGCCACTTTCCGAGTTGGGAGTCGGATTCAGATTGAGACTCCGTAAGCCGTTTGGCTACTTTCTGAACTCGATCTCTCTTGAAGGCTCTCTCTTCGCAGAGAAACTCGATGATCCCATCGGGATCGGGACGCCCCCTCTTCAAAGAATAGTTTTCCAGCACACGAGGGTGCAGGAAGATGTTGCGGACCCCGTCGAGATCTTTAGGCAACTCGCTCCTGATCTCCTCGGGAAATTTCTCGGCCGCACCGTATCTGCGGATGAGGGCTAGGCCCTTCTTGGGTCCTATGCCCATAACACCCTCATTGAAGTCTGTCCCCACTAGCAACGCCAGATCGACCAGCTGCTCTCTACTAATTCCTAGAGCCTGAAGGTTGTCCGCGAGATTCACAAGTTCCGGGATGAGGGGCCTTGATGTTTTCTTTGACGGAAGATATTCTCTTCCTGACAAGGTAAGGTACCTTGCGAGTATGGGTGCTCCAAACAGGAGACAGTCATAGTCTTTACTACCAACTGCCCAGACATCGCCCTTTGCTGCCATGAAGCTGGCCTGTGCTTCGCCATCTTCCAAGGCCTCAAGCCACGGAATCCCCATTAGCGACAACAGCCTCTTCGCGTCAGACAAGACCTCACCGGTGACTCTTCCGGTCATCACAACCTTGGACCACGCCCGTGAATAGTCCTTGGCCTCGACGGCCTTAACATATTCGGCCTGCGCCTTCTGCTGAACCTTTCTTCTCGCCTCGATAGTGGCTCTCTTTAGCAGATTCGGTCGCCCGTCGAAAACAAACACAGGACGAAGCTTGTAATCAGTAACCAGTCGGCTGGTCCGAGTCAGTAGCCCAATGAGATGGGAAGTCACCCTTCCCTTAGGATCGGTAAACAGACTCCCATCTGGCCTCCGGATCAAGGCCAGGAACTGGTGGAGCTCGATGCTAGCATCGACGGCGAAGGACTTGCCGTATAGTGCCTTGAAGGATGTCTGCTCCCTCTTGAGAATAGGGGTCAGTAAGACTCCCAACACGAGTATCCTGAGCGAACTCTATCCTACAAGGTGCAAACCGAACATCTTAAACTAGGTAAAATGGTAGCTGCGTAACGACTCCATATGCAAAGAAATTTTTAGGGGCTCGAAAACGAGTGAAGCGGAGATCGGTCTATCCTCTAGTTGGCCGAATCTTGCGCTTGTTGGCTGTGAAGCGGCTCAGTTGTTTCCTGCAGCGCTTGGCTCAGCTGGGGGGCTGGAGCTGAAAGGCTCTTGGGGAAAGACGAACGACCCTGGCTCGTGGGCTGGTTTAGGCGATTCAGGACTAGTCTGGGACCCGTGCGAAGATTTCTTATGGGAACCGCTGCTCTTCTGAGACGTACCGCTCGTCTTTGTTCCATGGGACGATGATTTCTTTGAGCTTCCGTTAGTCCGACTGCCTTTGCCTGGAGACGCTCGCAACCTCTGAACTTCTCGGCGAAGGCTCTCTATCTCTCTCGCCGCATAGCTCAGATCAGCCGTCAGTTCTGAGGCCAGCTTGTTGAACGCCCGTGCCAAGTCTTGGAGTACTTGCCTTGTCCGGTTAGGTTCCATTGGCATAGCCTTTGCATCGAGAGAGGGCTAGTGTAAATGTGCTGTAACTATCGAGGTAGGCCGTCAGAACAAGGGAGAAAGAAACACACGCAACGTTGAGCCAGTCCAATATTCTAATTGTCCGAACATGGATCGACTGAACTCGGCTCGGAGGGCCAGGAGCAAATCTCAGGCCGCATCAAACTATTTCTCGGTAAGAGGTTCTGAATACTCCTTGTAATATTCCGCCTAGCGATCGCTACTTCGGGATTACTTCATCTGTCTGCTGTCCAGAAATTCTTTGTCGGGAATCGCGTGGACATACAGTACGACTCTAGAATCGGGATTTTTTTCCATTGACTTAAGCGTGAGGCGTAACTCGCGCCCGACGGCTTTCAGCTCACGACCCGTTAGTATTCATTACGACAACATGTCTATCGGCGAAGGTTGATGAGAACTGGGAGAAACTTAGGTCCTCTTCTCCTGGGTCTCTTTGTCGGCCTGAGTATCATCGCAGCTCTGGGAGTAACTCCCGCATACGCGAAGGGAAGCGGCAGCGGTCCAACCTACTCGTGTGCAGTATCCGTGACATACACTACGAATACGTTCTACGTGAAGACGACTGTCACCGCGACCGGCGGCTACTTGCCGGGTCCGAATGAGAACGACAATGTCAAAGCCTACATCAACGGCGTTCTGTACAATACCCAATCTTCAACGTACTCAATAGGAAACAACGTTGCATCGACCACAGTGACAATACCTGTATCGTCTAACGGTTCGGGATCTTACACCTTCCAGTCTGCCATCCTCAACAGCAAAGGGGTCCAGCTGACCACCTGTACTGGGACTTATACTCTGTAACGGTACCTTAAACCACCTAACTTCTTTTTTTCTCTCTGAGAAGACGAGAGACCCGGCCGGATTAGGATCGGAATAGCCCGATGGGTACTCGCTGTTTGCGTATGAATATGCCTTTACCCTGGACGATCTCAAAACCAGTCTCGAAAGTCGAGGTCTGACGACCAGCCATCTTCTTCACCTGTAGAGTCCTCCTCAGACTGCTCGCCCTCTTGATCATGCTGAGCTCTATGACTCCATCCGCCAGTGCCTCAATCTTTGATCGAGCTTCTTCTGGAATCGAACCCTTTGTTGCTGTGAAGATGAAGATTCCCCCGGCGTTCTTGACCTTCGCTCCTAGAACCTGCAGGAAGTTAATGCAGTCCTTGGCCGTCGCGGCGTTGAATATGGGAGTGACGGAATCGAAAAGAATAGTCAAGGGCCCTTTGGCACTCTCAATCATTCGTGTCACCTGTATGCTAACCTCGGTGAAATCTGTCGGGTCCCTGATGAGCGACCCTTCGACGCCCGCCAAAGCGGAATAGCAGTCTAGGATGTTCAACTGACCGGTCTTAAGATACTCTGCTATGTCCCATCCCATGTCTCGCATCTTCCTACTGACTTCGGCAGGGAAAGCGTCGTATGAGAGCAGGCCACAGGATTTCCCTCTAGACAGGTCGCGGTAGAGAAGCTGGAGCGCCATTGTCGTTGATCCTGCTCCTGAGTCGGACACTATCATTAGAGTGGCGGGTGGCTGCATCTCGCCCCCCGTGAGCTTGAACAGGTCGTCGAAGGGACCAGTTGTGGAATTGAACCGTTTGAGAAAGACGGTGGTTCCTAAGCTTCCTCCAATCGCTAGGGCAGCGATCACGTAGTAGAATGGGCTGATGACGACTTGGTTCTGTTGTTGATGGACGACGAACCTATAGGTTTGCGTCGTCGTTGGTCCAGTGTTTTCGTAACTATCGTTCAGGCTCTGGGCGGGGATGACCAGCTCCCAAGACCCCGCCGGGTCAGAGGTGGATACTTGAAACCCAGAAGGAGTGTAGAATACCTGCCGATTCTGGTCGTATATGCTCGAGAGAGTCGCCGTCGTTGAGCCTGATGGATTCTGAACGTGAATGGTGAACGATCCTGTGGTTAAGGGTCCACCCGGATAGGCTATTGTAAATTTTGCATAAAGGGTGTCTCCCGGGGAAAAATCGCCCGTTGGAGTGCCATACTCATTGTAGGTCTGGATGCTGGAAACGCTTAGTTGCTCCGGGTTGACGATGACCACGATACTATATGTTCCAAAGTTGTTGGTAGTACTCGGTTTGGGACTATAGGCGGTGGCTGTAACGTTCCATGATCCTAACGGGTCGCTCTTCTGGACAAGGTAGGATCCAGAATAGGTTCCGCTCGGAGTAGTTGGAATCAGCCCGACTTGGCCTCCCTCAGGAATGGACACTGAGACTAGCGCGTCTGTAACAGGTACACCGTTGACATCGTTAACAGTTGCAGTGAAGGCCACATTCGTGCCGCGAGGAACGATGCTTCCTTGGATGGGACTAATTACTAGGACAGTAAGGACATTAGTCACCGTGAACTTTGCACTTGGAAGTCCTGTTGTGACCGATTTGGGCGCTGTCTCGACGACGGTTATGTTGTAGTTTCCGGGTATGTCGGTGTTTGCTGTTCCCGTAGGAGCGTTCCAGCTAGGGCTGTTATTCGGATAGGTGAGAACCTGCGTGTATCCTCCCGTCGCGTCTGTCGGGAAAGACTCGTCAACGTAGGCTTGGCCCGCGCCCCCGGGTTTCGTTACCGTGAACCGAAAAGTGTAGGCGGTGTTCGCTGTTCCTCCGGTTATTGTGAACGTGATCCTGACGTTACCCTCCTCTTCGTTGATTGTAGGAGGTGCTACTCCAAGAGTGTAGGAGGGTCCTGCTGGAGCTCGCACACTGGTCACGACTAGTGAGGCGAAGAGCGAGAATGTTACGAAGAGTATGATAAGTAGGGCTGTGTTTTTTTTCCGAGTCATTCGGGTCCGAGCTACCGCTACCTTGGCCTTCTATGGGCGAAGAAGCGAGTGGAGCTTCGGTGTGGGGAAGCCTTGTGTAACTTACGGATAACCAAAATAGTTACACAGAAACTCGAACCGGCATCCTGATGCTTCTTCAGGGAGGAGCCCAAAAAACAGGGGGTCTTGATCCAGAACAGCCTGGGCGTTGCTAGTTACTCTTCTTGCCCAGGTTGTGGTGCTTTACGTAAGCCCAGATTCTCTTGGTCATCTCAGAGGGGGAAATCTTCTGGCCCTCGCGGCCACCTAGTACGGTAGCTAGGGCGGAGTCCAGTTCGATCCCGTATCCTCCGAAGGATGCTTTCTTGGTTGGCGTCAGGTTCACCTCCCTGAACCGAAATACACGGCGTATCACTTCGAGCAAGACGTGGATTGTTCTGAAAGCCGCATTGTAACTCGCATTCCACTTGCAGTCGTTACAGGCTTACGTTGATAACCGCGTACCCGTGATAATATCTCGGGACGAGGTCCTACGTTTTTGCTTCTGGTCAGTGCGATCTCGCAGCATTCGGCCAGTCATCTTGGGACTGGAAAATCCAGTCATGGACTTACGCGAGAAGAGGCCGTGTACGCTGTTTGCTGTCAAATGCTCGTTATCCTTGCGGCTCCTGCTCGTTTCTGGCATTGACAAACTCACGATTAAAGCCAGAATCAATGGTAGATTCGCAAAATAAGCCCATCCTAGAAGAGTTGTCAGTCTGACCCCCCCTCCCGGGGGGGTGTCTAGCAAAAATCTCGAGGCCCTTCGCAGAGTTAGAGCACAGGTATCTTGTAATGGAAGTAGACCCAGAACGAGATCCCGATTATGGCCAGAGAGACTGCGATGATCGCGTAGTCAACTGGCCGAAGCTTAAGCTGGAAGAGGGAAGTTCTGCCCTCTTTCCCGGGAAAACCCCTAGACTCCAAGGCCTCGGCCAGCTCAAGACTTCTCCGAATCGCGATCAACAACAATGGAATCAGGATTGGGATGTAGTTTCTAACCCTCTTGAGCAGATTCCCCTTGTCAAGTTCTAGTCCTCTTGACCGTTGAGCATCGACAACTGTCTGCGCGTCCACCGCCAAGGTCGGGACAAGCCTCACCGCTGTCGTGAATGTGAAGGACAGCGCGTTCGGGTATCCTAGCCATCGCCGCGACAACCATCTAACCGCTCCAATCCGATCCAGGGCGAGCCCCAGATCATCCGGAGATGTGGTCATGAAGAAGAGGCTGAATGATGTAAGCAGGACGAGAAACCTGAGAGTCAGAGCTATTGCCGACAAATACGATCCCGTGAACAGATTAACGACAAAGATGAGCGCTGAAAGAAAGACCCCCGCTCTGAGCGACAGGGCCCATCTTCTAGCTACCTTTCCTACAAGTAGCAGTGGAAGTTGAGAAAGCAACAGCGCAATCATCACGTAAATGTTGGCAAAGAGCAACGCCGGAACCAAGACGGCGATCACTATCAGGAATTTCGTCCGCGGATCCAGCAGATGAACCGGAGTTTTTAGAGTTGAGAACTTGAATCCTTCAAGAGTTCTGAGCGACACGCACCTTCGCCTCCGAAAGTTTCTCCTCTAACAAAATCCTAGCTCTGTGAACGTCAACGACATCGCTTGGAAGCCCATACTTCGCCAGCTTGCCGAAAAGCCGACTCATCTGCGGCCTGACCAACGACGCCTTCTTTACCAACTCGTCCTTTGACAGTACGGAATCAGCCGGACCTCTAGCTACGATTCGCCCTTGCGACAAGAGTATGACTTTTGGGTTAGATTCTGCTACAAACTCGACATCGTGGGTAATCATAACCACAGCCTTCCCCTGCGAGTACAATTGGAGGATGAAGTTCCGCAGCCGCTCCTTCTGCTGATAGTCCTGACCGATCGTAGGCTCGTCGAGAATCAGATAGTCTGGTTCGGTAGCGAGAATGGCAGCGAGAGCGACTCTCTTCCTCTCACCTCCACTGAGAAGAAAAGGAGAACTCTCAGCGTACTCGGACAAACCAAGCGCTTCAAGGGTCCGCACCACCTGCTTGTGGACCACCTCCGGGGCGAATCCGAAGTTTTTCAATCCGAACGCGACCTCATCCTTGACCGTCTCTGAAAACAGCAGATGATCCGGGTTCTGGAAGACCAGCCCCACCTTCCTTGATAGCTTGGCCACGCTAACCTTTCGCGTGTCCTCCCCGTCGACCAGGACCCGTCCTTGAGACGGTTTTAAGAGACCGTTCAGATGCTTGGCGAGAGTAGTCTTTCCCGCGCCGTTCTCGCCCATTATCGCGATGAAATCACCACCCTCGATGTTCAGGTCGACATCTTGGAGGGCTCTCTGGCCCGAGCGGTAGGTAAAGGAGACCTTCTCGAGAGTAATCATTGACTCATCATGTCTCCGAGAGACGACGCGGCGCTTTCAACATGGGTCGGAACTTTCCCCGACACCAGTCCGTCCCGTCGGAGCATAGTCCAGAGAAGACTCACCCGGGGAACTCCAACACCCAATCCTTCTAGCAGATCAAATTTTTCGTCGAGCGTCTCCTCAAGGTCTCCGTCGGCGACGATCTTCCCAGCGTCCATGACAACGATCCGCTCAGCGTATCTCGCGACGAGATCCAGACGATGCTCCACAACAACAATGGTGAGTCCTAGCTCTCTCCGGAGATCATCCGTTGCCCCCATCACTTCTTCTGCAGTGTGAGGATCAAGAAACGACGTAGGTTCGTCTAGGACAATCACTGACGGCTTCATCGCCAAAACCCCCGCGAGAGCCACTCTCTGCTGCTGACCCCCTGACAGCTCATAGGGCGCCAGATCTTTCAGTGGTAGAGTACCCGTTACTTTCATCGCCTCATCAACTCTCCGTCTGATTTCTTCTCTGCTGAGACCCAGATTCTCAGGCCCGAACGCGATATCCTTCTCCACAGTCAAGGCAAACAATTGATTCTCAGGATTCTGAAACACATACCCAACTCTACGGGATAGTTCACTCGTGAGCTGAGTTGTCACACTTAGACTGTCGACAAGCAATTCACCCGTCCATTCCCCCTGATAGAAATTGGGGATCAGCCCGTTTAGGCAACGACAGAGGCTTGTCTTTCCGCAGCCGCTAGGGCCTGTTAGAAGTATGAACTCGTTTTCTCTGATGGAAAGATCTATACCTTGAATGGCAGATCTGTGCGCGCCGGCGTACTGGAACCCGAGATTTTTCGCTAGAATGATCTCTCTTGGAGCATGGGCCACGACCTACTCACTTTCGAGTTACTACTCTATCTTGGAAGAATCATGCCAGCGTGCTATATTAGGTCTGGAATGGCCCAGCCGATTCTCTAAGAGTATCAACACAGATTTTCAAGATATCCTGCACCTGTCCCGGAACCGATAACCCGGCTGCAGTAGGATGGCCGCCTCCAACCCCTCCCAGCTTCTTCCCGATGGGGATCGAGAGGTCTCTCGCCAGGTGGACTCCTGTCTTGTTGTAAAAATCCTCCGTGGCTCTCATGTTTACACGAACTTTGTCCTTGGACTCCCCCGCAACAAAAGCGACGTGAGCTCCAAGCGATAGTAAAGCTCGTGCTGCTGATGATTGGTAAGATCCCAAGTCGGATGTAGCGACGATCCAGTTGCCCATCAGTACTATTTGGGATCGTCCTGCGGCTTTTAGACGAGCGACACGTTCGGATCTGCTCATCGGAGTTGAAAGAATTTCTGATAGACGTCTCGGGTCCGCCCCTGCCTTAACTAGCCCAGCGGCTACGTTGAAGGTCGATTCCCTCGCCAGCAAGAAGTGCTTCGTCTCGACGAATATCGCGGCAAGTAGCGCCCGTGCTTCCACCATACCAAGATCGGTCTTGGACGCACGAATGAGTTGGTATACCACTTCGGCGGCTGCTGCCGCAGACTCGTCTACGATCATTAGCGAGGCGATCTTTGTGGTGTCGGGGTGTGGGTGATGGTGATCAATTACAATTATTGGTATCTCGCCTTGCAGGATCTTCTCTCCGATCTTTCCTAGCTGGTCCGGTGTGTTTGTGTCAATTAGTATGGCCGCGTCCATGCCTGCGGGGAGGATTCCATCGGGGGTGGCTATTCCCAAGTTTTCGAGTAGTTGTTTTGTTGAGGAGCTGACTCCTTCTGGGCAGACAATCTTTGTCGAGGTCGCCGGTGAGAGAGTCTTCACCAGCGTTTGAAGCGCAAACGCGGAACATGTAGCGTCAGGATCTGCATTCTGGTGACAGAGTATGGCGATGACGTTAGATGATCTGACTCGGGAGAGGAGCGACCGGAGTTTCGAAGCCCAGCTGGTCTCTTCGGACTGGGTAGACTTCAGAGGATTATCTCTCAGTTTGCCGAACTCGTTGGTCTGAGCTTCTCCTGCAGCTTCTCTTGAAGCTCCTTGATTCTTTCTTTGGTTCTCTCTTCCTGCCGACCAAGCACTGTAATCCTGGTTCCCAGCAGCTCTTTTCTCTCTTTCAGCTCTGTCAAGAGTGTCTGTCGATCCGACTTGACCAAGAGGCTCCCAACGCTCTTGTAGACGGGCGTCTGGTCTGTGACCTTGTCGAGTTCCGAAATGGCTTTGTCTGTTTCTGAGGCTTCGATCTCCAACTGTTGTTTCTGGGTCATTACTGCTTGCAATGTCTGCTGTAGTTGTTGTAGTCTGCCGAGTTGTTCTTGTAACTGTGGTGGAAGCTCAACTTCTTCGGTCAAAAGTACTACCTGATGATCTTGAAATCATTCAGCGTTTGCGTTCCTATAAAAGGGTGCGACAACATTCACAGTCTTCACTGCTACGGCGACGAATCGGAGAAACGTGTTTGACGCCGCTCGCAACGCGACGATATCGTCTGCGAAGATCTGCAATTCTAGAGTTCTGCCTCTCCGTTTCACGGAGACATGTGATCTGAATCCTGATGGTTGCTTTGTCTCAGGTAGGAGAGACCTGTAAACGGTCTCGGCGACTTTCGATGATGGTAGGCTGATTTCTATCGTTATCTCTGAGGAAGCGTTCTCGTGTCTATTCTTCCGCGGGAGTTTCTGCTTCTCCCTGGGCTTCCTGTTGGCTCTTTTCCTCAATTTTCTCAGCGGGCTCAGGCGGAGCCTTCCTTCTCCTCGCTCTTGGCTTCTTTATCGTGACGACCATCGATGGGGCAACTCGGGCGCCGCCTCTAAGACTGTCAAGCTCTGTTGACAAGGTGGAAGGACTCATCAGTCCTCGTGTAGCTCGCGCGGCTATTTCTCCGAGCTTCGTCGTCGGGGCGTAGGCGCCTCCCGCGAACTTGAATCCGCATTTTCTACAATGCCAGACTCCTACACTCCACCTCTTTACTGTCCTGAACATACACCTAGGACACTCGTGTTTCGCTCGTAGACCAGTCACTATTGCAATGTACCGTCGTCGAGTGACCGTACCATATCGTGCGCCGAATCCGCCTGCTAAGCCAGTTTTGCGAGTCATCAGCCTTTCGCCGCGGCCAGTATCTTGGCCCGGTTCTCTGCTGCCTTTACAACCGCCAGGTGCACGGCCTTTTTCAACTCATCCGGAGTAAAGCCATAGAGCCCTCCCTTCTGCATCGCACATAGGTGGCCGTTCTTGTCTATCGTCACCGTCAACCTGGCGCTCATCACCTGCTCCTCTTCCAGTGACGGATCTACGACGATTGTCTTGTCGATCTTCGCGAACGTAACCGCGACTGGATGATTGTTGAGGGGTAGTTGATGATGTCCGCCCTTTTCGATCACTTCATCGCCCTTCACTTCCATCTTGGCGACCTTTGAATTGGCGAGTGCCGCTAGGGCGGCCATGGATGCTGCATCAATCAGATTGCCGTCGTGGTCGAGGACGTAGACGTCAACGTAGACAACTTGGACCTTCTTTCCTTTCTGGATGACGAGGGATTTCAGATCGATAGCCTTAGACTCTCTTATTCCCCTGTCAACGACCCTTGAGAGTTCAATCGCCGCTTCGCTGGGCGGGCCCATCTCGAAGGATGGCGACGCGAGCGGGACTAGTTCTGCGTTCACGGTCAGGACCCCTTCTTCTGGAGTGTCTGGGAAGGGTTCGCCGATTTCGACTTTTATTCCGGCCAGAACCTTTGACTTGCCTAGGAAGACTTGGGCGGAACCATTCGCTTTTTCGATGAGCCCTACCTGGATCTGGATTGGTCTATAGCTTTCCAGGCCTCTCTCGTCAATCCGTTTGCCCTTGGTAACTAGATCCACTACGGTCTTCTGTTCCAGTTTCGCCACTGGTGGAAGTTGGGGGGTTGCTGACATTATGCGACTATCTCCGGTTCCTCTCTCTCCTCAACTGTGTCTTTGATGGTCGCGTATTTCTTCTTGAGAGTCTCTCTCTGCATGGTGTGTATTGTCTTGCAAGCTTCCATGGCCATAGACAGTCCCTGCTCAAACTCCGCGGTGGTAAGATTGCCATCCATTTGTAGAAGCGTCACGAGCCCCATGTTGGGTACGAGGGCAACTGGTAGATCTGCGTCCCCGTACTTGTCTTCTGCGTCAGACAAGTCAAGCGCCATCTTTCCTTGAATCTTTCCTACTGCACAAGCCGCAACCAATTCCTTCATCGGGATTCCTGCATCAGCAAGTGCGAGTGAGGCTGCTGTGATCCCTGCACAGCGCGATCCACCGTCAGACTGGAGTACTTCGATGAAAACATCTATCGTGGTTCGAGGGTAGAGGTCGGTTAGGACGACTGGTTCGAGGGATTCTCGAATGACTTTTGAGAGTTCCATCTCGCGTCTGGAGGGTGCGGGTGACTTTCTCTCGTCAACTGAGAATGGCGCCATGTGGTACCTGCATCTTATGACGGCTCTCTCTGGCATGGCGATGTGTTTGGGATGAGCTTCCCTCGGCCCATATACTGCGACAAGGATCTTGTTCTTTCCCTGTTCTATGTAGGCGGAGCCGTCTGCCTTGTCGAGGAGGCCGACCTCCAGCTTCAAAGGCCGTAATTGGTCTAAGCGGCGGCCATCGATCCGCAATCCTTTCTCGTCGATCAGTTTTTCAGGCTGTCTGGGTTCCGGCAACTTGTTCAACAATCCTAGATTTCGATATCATTTCCCTTATCCGATCGGTCAGTCCTCTTGTATGTGCCTCACGTTCAACCATGTATATGGCTTCTACCGCCACTCTCTCGTCCTCCGGGGACTTGCCCCAGACGAGCACGACGCCGTTCTGCCCCACGGTAATCTGGCATCGAGTCTCCTGCTTCAGCATGCTAATCATGGAGCCTTTTCTTCCAATTAGCCGCGGAATCTTAGCGGCACTTATCTCGACAACCCGGCCAGTTGATACTTTTCCCAGTCCAGGACCCTTTGCCGTTAGGAGGGGGTCTCTGGTTCTGTCAAAATCCAGCACTTCTGCTAATACCATATCTCCAACTTCAAAGCTAGAGGAGAGATCTCGTCGCCTGGGCCCTCTTGGACCAGGCGTCTCAGAGGCAGGCAGCATTGCTTCGTAAGGTGCGCGAATATCTACCGACCATCCTGATAATCCGATGTCGACTATTCGACCGCCAACAAGATCGCCAGCGCGTGGAAAGTAGCCGCCCTTTAACGGGACAACGAAGACCCTGTTACCATCGATTTCGAGGATCCCAATGCAAGCCGAGTAAATCTGGGTCCCGATTTTGTAAGCGTTGTCGCCTAGGAGATGATCGCCTTCTGCAAGAAGCTCTCCCGGGGCTACTACCTGTTTTGGTTCTGCTACTAGGACCAATCTTCTTGCAAGCCTCTAAGTCAATACCTTTGTCTGAATAGTTCCCTGCGTCAGCTTTCCCACTCTGTCGATGAATGAACCGTACATTCCGGCTGGCATTTCAATAACTGCCATCAGAGATCCGTCCGACTGCCATTCCTCACGACTTACGGTGCCGAAGCTCTTGAACGTGTTGTATGCTCTCGCGGCATGCTCGGGAAAGACCTTGACCGCAATGCGCATCTGCTCCAGCTTTATCGGAAGAATAGGTCTCAACTCTTCTATAACCAACTTCGCCTGTTCTTCAGCGCTCTTGTATGGATCTATAGAGAGACGTACCTGGCCCATTGCCTGTTCGATTCTCAAAGGTGGATGGGGAGTTCCGGTCCGGGGGTCGATGGCGTTGCGGGTGATTATGGTCACGATCTGTCGTCTCTTTTCCTCTATGAGCTGTCGGCGCTGTTCTGTTGTGAGCTGAAGTTCGCCGCTCTTCATTACCTCCTCGGCGATTAATTGCGGGTCGGTTGAACCGAAGTATTTCTGAAGCTTCTCTTCAGAAGCCCTAGTGCCTTTGCTTGAGTCTGAGTATATTTCCTCGATTAGAAGCACTTGGGAGATAGGCACTTGTTTTCCAAGCTTGTAGTCTAATGCTGGTTGGGGTTTTACCAGTATCTCGAAGTGGTCTTGTCCTTTTGTTAGGCGAGCGGTTGTGTACTTGTCACTCATTTGCCAGCCGGAGCCTTTTTGCTAGCATCCATCCTTCGAAGGTACTTGTCAACCTCTTCAACGGGGAGTTTCTGGAACTTTCCAGTTTCCCGTGGAATAATTGCAACCCGAATCTTTTGAGGTTCAGCCTTGCCTTCCAACACCTTCGTCATGCACTTCATTCCTAGCAAAAGGGCTTCGTCCATCGTGAGATTATCCCGATATTCCGCTTCAAGAATCTCGTTTGCCGCGTCACCGCCAGCCCCTATCGCCCAAGCCCGATACGCGAAGAATGCACCGCTGGGATCTGTCCAGAATAGTCTGCTGCCTTTCTTGTCAACTCCTCCGAAGAGCATTGAGATGCCGAAGGGTCTTACTCCCGCATGCTGAGTGTAGAGCTGTTTGATCTCTCCGATTCGTCGTGTCAGGATTTCAATGTCGATGGGTTCGTCGTACATTAGCTTGTTGCTCTGGGCATAGATTCTGGCTTGATCGACTAGAATGTGAGCGTCGCAGCTCAGACCAGCGACAGCAGTTCCGACATGCTCGTCAATTTGGAATATCTTCCACATGAAGGATAAGTCTTGAAGTTTAGATCCGGCTCTCTCCTCTGCTGCGAGAACGACTCCCTCTGGTGAGGCGATTCCAAGAACGGTCGCGCCTCGCTTAACGGTCTCGCTTGCGTATTCAACCTGGAAGAGTCTCCCGTCAGGAGAGAACACAGTAATGGCCCGATCGTATGCGCCGGGCACGGCAAACATCGACAAATTTTACACCTAGATAGATTTCGAAGAAGCGAGCCCGTAGGTGCGTACTAAAACCTTTCCCACGATCCGTTTCTCCAGTGATCCAAACGCGGGGTCGGCCCGTCGCAGAGAATATCATCCCGTGGAGAGGTCATGCTGGGACTGGCGTCCTCATTCCCCAAGAGAACTGTCAAGGAGTATGTAATATCGTCTAGCCTAACAGCCCTCATTGGTCGGTCGGGTCTCCCAAACCGTTTTCGAGAGAATCTAAGAGTTGTTTGGTTTCTTGCTCAGGTTCCAGATTCGACTTGATTCTCCTCCGAAACGATAATTGGATCTTGACCGGGTCTTGATCCTTCATCCTGAGTATGCCGCGGAAGGCTTCTCCTTTGTCCAAGCGCAAGTGTAGCCCGCCACTTTGGTCAAGGTGATTGCTCAATGCGCCGAGAATTGACGCGCGATCAAGACTCGGCAGGCTCTTCCACAGATGGGCCAAGAATGACCTAGCGGGTGCTCCGCGAATGGACAGTTCAACCATTCGAATCTCGTTACCGTAATGTCCATGGAACCTTCGTGTTTCCGCCTTAGAAGGAAGAGCCCCCTCCGGAAAAACTCGGCTCAATGCTTGAAGAACCCGATCTACATCTTCTGTTGCGTGAACGATTGCGGATATCTTCGCCGAAAATGCTTCCAAGCTCCGGAACCTCCGTCTTTCTCACTTCTGTACTAGCTTCGTTAAAATACTGTGATAATTGGGACATCTGGGAAATGTCGCAAGAGTTCGCATACAAGCAGGCGCTGATAGTCCGATTAGACCTGAAAATTGGTCGGGGAAAGATTGCTGTCCAGTGTTCTCACGCTGCAGTGAGCGCTGCCGAAGAAGCGCGCATACGCTTTCCCCAATGGTGGAAGGGATGGCTGGAGAATGGTCAGCGAAAGATAGCCCTTAAGGTGCCCGACCTTGACGCATTGTTGAATCTTGAGAATGTTGCAAGAAGGAATCGGCTTCCCGTCTATCTCGTCCGAGACAGGGGTCTCACTCAAGTGCCTCCGGACACGGTTACCTGCGTCGGAATAGGTCCCGCACCTTCGAACCTAGTAGACAATCTAACCGGTGATCTGGCCCTTCTTTGATCTCACTGGGTCAGTGGAATCCTCCGCGACTCCGTGTCTATGCGACAACATGTCGTATCGCCTCTTTGCGTCAGCAACATATTCTGTGAATTCAGTGTCGATTGTTTCTCTGAAACTGGACCCGGTTTTTTGGAATAGCTTCCTGAGGATGATGCGTTCAATTACTTTCGAGGCGCCACCCAATGACTTCCTCAGTCCGGTCACAAAATCCGCGACGCGATTTGGAATCTCTTCACGCGGCAGGGAACATATCGTCAGGAGATACTGATACAATGCTTCGCGTGGCTCATTCCCGAGTACAGAGAGCCCTTCGTCAATACATTCTAAGAGGAGCTGTTCGAAAGGTTGGGCACGCGTAGTCAAGCCACGATTCCTCCAGAGGGCTCTTGAACGCCTGATAAACGCTCCTCGTCATAGTTTCTTTCTTGTCGGCCTCCCTGTAGCTTGATGACCTTGAGACCTTCGAAGTTGAAGCGCAGTTGTGATCGAAACAGACCTTGTACCGCCCCCAGAACCCTCGGTTCAAGTGCATCGTAGTTGATGAGTACTAGAATTGAAGCATTTTCTGATTCCGTCATTTCTACGACGGATGAGAGAACGCCATAGGCCTTCTCAAATCCTTGCGAGAGAATGATATCGGTGAAGACATCGAACACCATTCCGATTCTCTTCCTTGAAAGAGCTTGAAGGAGCTTGTCCACTGCATCTAGTAGAAGTGAAGTATCTCGCTCCGGCAACAAGACCTGCTCATCGGAAAGCCTTGCAGGACTCGAGGTCTTTGTGCTGAAGCTGAAGAGACTAATGTTTCTCTGGTCTCTGAATTGACGGTAGATCGGACTGCCCGCGCTAGTAAAGATGGCGACCGCTTCAACGTTTGCCTGGAACTCTCTCACGAATTTTTGGACGAGTTCTTCGTAGTCGCTTGTCGGCTCATATTCTATCAGCAATCGGTTTCCGAGAATATCTTGATGCTTCACATTGAATGTGCTCGAAAAGGCATCTTGTTGCATCGCCAAGTCAATCACCCTTGCAGTCGGGTTGACTCGCTGGAGCAAATCGAGTATTCCCGCGTGGGCTCCCTCTACGTTCAACGCCCAGATTCGTCCTACGTGTTTGGATCTTGGGGTGGAGTCTGGAACCATGATCTTGTCAATTACATCCTGACAGCGATCTAGGTCAAGTTCATCCAGATCCACAAGTTCTCTCCTTTCAACTGAAACAGATGAAGGCAACGAACTGATCTCTCCTGATGGTACGGTAGTTTCTAAAGGGTGGATGATGACAGAATGCTCCCCTGGGCTGGAGCCCAATAGGCCCGACCCCTTCAGTATTGCGCGGTAGAATGGTACTTCAGCCTTCGTTACCTTACAAAGTACATCCTGTCCCGTTGCCAATCCATCCTTGACAAACGTCTCGACTAGGTTTCTCCGATCGGATTCGGTATTATACAGCACTATGGTATCAATACTCGGATTAGAATACACGGCCTGACTGACGGTCTCTCCGGACGTTACGATCCGTCCAAGGATTGTTGGTTCACGCAAGGCAAAGGCAATCAGCATGAAGAGAAGACTGTCGGCAACAGATCCAATGCTCTGGGAAGTTGGGAGAAAGAGCCCGCCTGCGGCAACTTGGAAAAGAGTTAGCACACCGAAGCACGCCCAACAGAGGCTGATAATTTTCATTGATAGAGATGCTTTCTTATCTTGAACGGTTTTCGATTGGTGGAAAAAGGAGAGAACTGGCATGGAGACAAAGCAGACTAGCAGAAGAGCGCTCGTCGCAATGTACCAGATCTGGTATGAGTAATAATAGTAGGTCACCCCTCCCAAATAGGCTTGATTTAGCATCCAAGGACTGAAAATGAAACCAACAGCGGTCCAGACTCCGACGGCAAGCAAGAAAATCAGGAAAGGCAATGGCGGTTTCGAAACGAATCTTCTCAGCCTCCAGATTCGTCGAGGGTCCGTCTCATCGCCGTTTCGTAAAAGATAGGACGCGACTCCAATGGAAGTCGCCATGACCGCTGTTAGTGCGGCGTCAAGTGGCGGCGATGTTGGGACCTCAAGGGCGTGCGCGTATGCGGTTTCGGCGAGAAATATGATGAACGCTACATTGGCGAGCGCTATAAAGAACCCTGAATCTAGAAAGTATGTTTTCTTTGCTCGAAGTATGAAATATAGCGCTGAGCACGAAGCGGTGAGCGCAAGAACATCTAGGACGCTGATCAGAATATTGACCTCAGGCTAATTCATTCTCTCTTTTCATCGACCGTTTGGTTTTCGTCTTTCTTCAATTCGTAGACTAGTTTGACTGAATCCTGATTCTCGTTGAGGCTTAGCTGAAAGTCAGATGATGAAGCGACCCCGAGTAAGCGGGCGATGTCAACTGGGATTAGGAGGTAGAGGCTATCTCTCAGCTTGACCGGACGTACTTTCAGTGTCACGTAGACTCAACTTTGTAGGCGCAAAGTTGATCAGAGGGATGGGAATAATGGAACCGCTGTGCAGGCTGTACGGTTACAACTGCAAGTCGCCGAGCGATTCTTCGTTTCCCGAAAGGCCTGCCCATCCAAACTTGTCTTTGATTTGGTCAGCCGCTTGTTGAGAGTTTTCAGCTTCGATTGTTGAGATTCTGTAGAGTCCGGCGAGTCTCTTTGCTTTTTCAGTAAGTCTCGGCATAGCAACAAGTATCGATTGAGTCGGAGCGACGTCGAAAATCTTCGCGTACATTGAAGCGACTGCTACTTCGTCGATTTGCTTCTCGCTAGCGATGAAATCTAGTACGACGACTTCTGAAGCGCCTTTCGTCGCAACTGCGTCAAATCTGTGCAACGCCCCAGACCGCCCAGCTATCTGACCGGGCATCTCGACCTTAAACTGGAAATCCTCCAGGACCATTCCTATGGGCTTCATAACTAGATAGCTTCGCTTGAACTCTTCCTCAGCTTCAGAGCCGAGCCTGTAGGCGTAGATATTGACGAATCCTGTGTCCCTTATTGTGAAGATGTGGCCACAATTTCTGCATCTATGTATCGGGCTCGGCATGTCAGAGCGTTTTCCGCATTGACTACACTGAAACCATGCACCAAGCTTCTGATAATCAACTCCTGCCTCTAGCAACTCTTTGTTGCATTTCGGGCAGAGGAGACCTCCCTCTACGAGGAAGTTGTCGACGCTGTCTATGTTTCCGCACACAGTATGTTCGAGGAGAGTCTTACGTTCAATATCTATGGAATTGCAATTTGGACAGACGTAGTCATTACTTACATTCACGGATACACAGGAGGGACAGACTAGGATTTTCTCGTGAAACTTGCGCTTGAAAATTCCTACGTCCCAGAGCCTTTCAACCAACTGTTTCGCGGCTCCTGAGTCTCCCTCGACAACCTCTTCCACCTCTGGGTATCTGACGGTCTGATTTAGATCGAAGCTCGGGACAAGCTCAACTATTTCTCCTCTAACGAACTTACTTAGAAGTAGCTGTACAGATGGATCCTGGTACAGAGCTAGCCTATCCTTCGATGTCACGCCTAGGGACGCCTGGTTGTCCTATCTCAAACTATTCTGCCAAGCGAACCGAACCTCCGTCGATATGCGTTCAATGTACCCTTTTCGTGAAGGTTAGCGTATCAGAATGAATATGCTTTCGAGGACTCGGTGGGAGCGTTGGAAAGATTCATGGCTGACACTGCGGCTGATCACTCGGCCAATTCTAGAACGCCCACCGGAATCCCAGGACTCGATAAGCTGCTTACTGGCGGCTTGCCCAAGAACAGAACCATCCTTCTCTGCGGCGGTCCAGGCACCGGAAAGACGATTATGTCATCGCAATTTCTAGTCAATGGAATACTAGACTACGAAGATCCGGGAGTATACGTCAGTCTCGACGAGAACAAGGTTCACGTTTTCGAAGAGATGTTGGACTTCGGATGGGATTTTGAAGACCTGGAGAATAACAAGAAACTAATCTTTCTAGAAGCGTCCCCAATCAGATATCTTCCAGCCGAAATCAAGGTTGGAAAACTGACAGTAGGACGGAAGGAATTTTCGATGGCAACGCTCATCGAGATGATAAAGACCAGCGTCAAGGAAATCGGTGCAAAACGGATCGTCGTTGACCCGGTGACGACGCTGGTCTTTCAATATGACGGAGTCGTTGCTCAACGCAACGCGCTGGTAGAGTTGATGGAAGCACTCGCTGACACGGGCGCAACGTGCCTGATCACGACAGAACTAAGGCGACCAGGATTTGAAAGAAGCATCGACTACGAGGAATACTTGGCACATGGAGTGATTCTGCTGCAACAGTTGCAGGTGGGAAAATCGCTTCTGAGAGTTATCCAGATCGAAAAAATGCGCAAGACTCCCGTTGACAATCAGCCGCGCCCATACAGAATTACTGATACGGGAATCGAAGTATTCCCGAGAGAAAGCGTTCTCTAGCTCTGCAACCCGCTGCTAGTGGGCATGATTAAGCCGAGTCCCGGATCTCTATTGTAGGGTGTCCACGCCGTCACGTGACGTGCACCCTTCATCTTGGGGACCCGAATGTACCTAGCTAGCCCGTCCTTTGTATCCTCGGCTTTCATTTCGATCACACCGTCTACTTTGTCCTGAATGCCCGCGATGATAGCGGGGTGAAATGCTTTCCTTGAGAGAGATGTTACACAGCTTGCTTTGCAACTTCGGATCTTGGCGACTAGAGTATGGAGAAAGTCGAATGAGGGTCTGACTCCACTCCTTTGCAACAAGGTTGTCAAAGAATCCATTGCTAGGAGAGTTTTGCTCGGGTCACGGGACTCAGAAAGTGCTTTGGAAACAACTATACTCAGGTCAGAGAGTCGTTGAGGGTCCTCACTGTACTGCTCTTTGCTCTTTACACCCACAAGGAAGGAGTAACAGTCGATAAAAACGAGGCTGCGGCGGCCTTCAACTTCGTATTTCTGAGGATCTATACCCATCATGCGCATAGATTCTCTCACGCTATCCGGGAAGTCGTCGAGGCTTGCGTAGACAACGTTCCGGTCTCTCCTGAGCGCCTCGACCACAAGCTGGGTCAGGAGTGTCGTCTTTCCAGTCGCAGGGTCTCCCATAACCAAGACAACTGAGGTTGAAGGGTAGCCTTCGGGAAGGAGTTCGTCAACTATTCCTATCCCCGTCATTTCTCTAGATGAAGATCTTTCCGTCTCGTCTCCGGATGGAGGTGATATCAATCTCTTCGAGATCTCTCGTTGCAACTCTTGATCTCTGGCCTTGTTGAAGGATAACGTCCTAACTTCCTTGAGGAGTCCGAGTTCGACAAGATCCGACAAGTCTCTGTCTATCTCCTTCGGGTTTCGTCGGATCTTGTTGGCGATTCCTTCAACAGTGTCGGTAGATTCCGGGTTTTCGTGGAAAAACATTAGGAGTTCGGCCTTTGTCTCCGAGCCGATCAGTTTCTCTATCAGATCGGCTTTTGGGGGTCCCTTATCGACCCGGCTGCCTTTGTTGTCCAGAGGGGGCACCCTCAGATCCCGAATCGTAGCTAACGGATTTTGTCAGGTGGGATCGGGGTCGGGGCTAAAGCGAATCCCTCCCGTGTGATATAGTAGTCGTAGCCTTCAAGCCGGTGTTCTGTTCCCCGCATCTTGGGAATGTAGATGCGGCGTCGGACTCTCGAATTGTCAAAGCTGGCGTCAAGAACGATGAGGCCATCTCCCAAGAACTCCTCGAAGTTTGTACCCAACTGTTGCTTACCCCACGGGACTTCGCTTATCATTAGTGTTGTACAGTTGGCTGCTTCCAAGAATTTCAGCATGATATGCAGAAAGCTCCTGGCCTCGGCCGTGCTTTCGAACGCGGTCA
>WNGC01000326.1_pt1 | contig 29019 bp, 27 predicted proteins | sample 5400051 | NCBI WGS metagenome assembly WNGC01 (sample SAMN13153368, study PRJNA577476) | soil metagenome | isolation source: 20 cm soil or saprolite under grassland replicate 2 | place: USA:California | collected 2016-06-15
GAGTCTTCAGCATCATGCCGGAGTTCATGCATCCAACGTGGTTGCACTGCGTCAGGATTTGTTTGCAATTGCAAATCGTTGTGCCCACGCCGCAGATCAGCTTGCCTCCAAGCTGCTTGGCGTGGTCGGTCTGTTGCGCTCCGGCGGGCGTGATCAGCAGCGGCACAACGGCGAACATCGCCAGCATCGTTATCGCGGCAACGGAACGCGTCTTAGTCATGGCCCTCTCGCATCGTGACCGACGGGGTGAGTCCATGGGTTAATGGCTGTGTGGCCGGCTGCTGGGCGCCCGCGAGAACCAGCACGGCACGACGGTTCGGCAACATCGCCACTAGCGTTCCAAACACCACCACCGCTCCCCCGAGCCAGATCCACTTCACCAGGGGATTTAGATAAGCATGCAGCACGGGCATTTGCGTATCCGGACTATCTCCCGCATAGACCACGTACAAGTCTTCCTTCAAGGTCGAATAGATCGCCACCATCGTGCCGTTTTGCTCATTCGTCGAAAAGTGCCGCTTCTCCGGATAAAGCATCATGATCGGCTTCTTGTCACGCAGCACTTCGACGAGCATCCGTTGCGCGGTATAATTTTTTTCCGGCTTGCTGTCGAAGCCCTGAAGAAGCAAACTGTACGGCCCGATCTGCATGCTCTGGCCGACCTGCATGTCCTTCTGCAAGTCGCGGTTGAACGCCGCGCCGGACAGCCCGATAAAGACGAACACCATCCCCATGTGAACGATATAGCCGCCATAACGCCGCGTATTGCGCATGGTAAGATCCACCGCCGAGGCCATAAACGTAGCGCCGGATCGCGCGCGAATCACTTTCGCGCCTCGATAGAATTCCAACCCCACCGTGGAGGCCACAAATACGCACAGAATCAGGCACACCCACGAGTAGATCTCCCGGAAGCCGAACACCAGGGCAATCACGCCGGCGATCAACCCGATTCCCAGCGGCCACCCAAAATTCCGCTTCAGGCTCTCCGTCGAAGTCTTCCGCCACGCCAACAGCGGCCCGACTCCCGTCAAAAACAGGAGCAGCAACCCGATGGGGATGTTTACTTTATTAAAGAAGGGCGCGCCCACGCTGATGCGGTCGCCGGTGATCCACTCGGAAAAAACCGGAAAGAGCGTCCCCGAAAGAATCGCGACGCAGGACACCAGAAGGATCAGATTGTTGAATAGGAAGCTCGATTCGCGCGAAACGATCGAATCGAGTTGATTCTCGCTCTTCAGGTAGTCGCGATTCTTCAAATAAGCTCCGAAGCACACCGCAATGATAATCAAGAGAAAGCCCACGAACCAGCTGCCGATGCTGGATTGCGCGAAAGCATGAACCGAGCTGACGATGCCGCTGCGCGTCAGAAATGTCCCCAGGATACAGAGCAGGAAGGTGCAGAACACCAGCCACACATTCCAGACCTTCATCATCCCGCGCTTCTCCTGCATCATCACGGAGTGCAGGAAGGCCGTGCCCGTCAGCCACGGCAAGAACGACGCGTTCTCAACCGGATCCCATCCCCAGTAACCGCCCCAGCCGAGCACCGCGTACGCCCAGTGCGCGCCCAGCAAAATTCCCATGGACTGAAACATCCATGCAATCATGGTCCACTTGCGCGTCAGGTGAATCCACTTCTCCCCGGGGTACCGCGCCAGCAGCGCGCCCAGCGCAAAAGCGAAGGGAATCGTGAACCCGGTGTATCCCGAATACAGGTTCGGCGGATGGATCACCATTTCCGGGTATTGCAGCAGCGGATTCAATCCGCTGCCATCGGCTCGCGCTACGTAATTCAGCACCCCATCCGCTCCCGGCGACGCCAGCGCTTTGAACGGGCTGGCTACGAAGTTATTCAGCGTCAGGAAGAAAATCTGCACGCCGGCCATCACCACCCCGACGTACGGCATCAACTCGCCATTCTTGTTCCGGTAGGTGATCAATACGGATAAAACATAAACGGCCAGCAGGAAGCTCCAGAACAGCAGCGAACCTTCCTGCCCAGACCACAGCGCGGCGACCTTATAAAATGTCGACAGGTCGCGATTGCTATGCGCCACCACGTACGCGTTGGCAAAATTGTCGCTGAAGAACAGGTATTCGAGGCTGAAGGTTCCGAGGAAAATCAAGGCGCAGGTGGCCATGCCGGCCTGCCGGGTGCTCTTGATTAGCAGCGGATGGCGCGTGAAAATCGCCGCGATGCCCCCGCCAAACGCATACACCGCGCATACAAACGCTAAGACAAGGGCAAAAGATCCGAATATATCCATGGCGACCCCGCCTCTCTCCCGGCGATCCCGGGTGCGCTACATGCTGGTTCGCTGGGCCGAACTTGCTGCAGCTCCACCGGTGCCTCCCGGTGCTGCCTCATACTTGGAAGCGCATTTAGCTTGAACTACCTCGGCGACAAATCGGCCGTCCGCGTTGGGGTGGCCCTCTACCAGGGCCTGGGACTTGTCCACAAAAGTATCTGGCAGCGGGTCGCTGCCAATGTAACTGACCGGCAGGGTCTTCCCTTCCCCTTCCAGCACAAAATCAATCCGGCCGGTAACGCGGCGAATACTTCCGGGTGCGACGGTGCCGCCGACGCGCATGCGCTGACTTTTCGCGACGCCCGACAGCGTCGGAAGTTCGGCGATGGTGTGATAGTACGTCTTGCTTTCTCCGTAGCCAAGCCACGCCAGAAAGCCCATCGCAGCCACGATTACGCCGATTCCCACGCCAAATTTTGCTTGCTTCTTCATGGTAGTACTCCTGCAACGCCCTTAATCCGGCGATGAGTATGATTCTACCACACTTAAAGAGGTCGTCTACCTGCTCCGAGTGCCATTTGTTTTACCCCTAACGGCCAGCTTACGCCTGCCCCATAGGTCAGTCCACCGCGGGGCCTGCGAGCCCTGCGAGCACCTCTCTGAACCTTGCAACCGAATTCTCCGGTGCAGGACCATCGAATTCGAAGAGCTTGCCGTTGTCCAACACAACGGGACAACCTAGCTCCAACGCCAGGATCTTCTCCAGAATCGGCCGGAGCGCCTGCGAGATCAGTACCACGCGCCTCGGTTTCAGCGACCGGCGAATCCTTGTAGCAACCGGTTGGAGGCGCTGTGCCAGCAACGCTAGAGACTCAGCCGCTTGTCCGGCCCCCCTGTCGAGCGGACATTCCAGCACATGGGTCAAAAAAAATCCCGCCCTCTGAAACTCCGCGTGCACCGCGTCCGCTGCTTTTCCCGCCGTGGAGATCCCCAGCGCATCCAGCAGATGCGCCGCTTCCCCGTGGAACTCTCCTCCCGGCGCATACAGAAAATCCTTCTCCTCCGGTGGAGAGAAAGCGCCCAGCACCAGCGTGTTGATGTGCACCGGCCGGTACCGCGTCGTCCATTCCAGGCGCCGCAGCCGCTGCTCAATGTGTTCCGCCGACGCCTCTTGCCCACATCCGTCGCACACCAATGCCTTCGAGTCGGTCATGTCGTATTCAAAATGTAGTGGAATGTCGCCGCGACTGCAAATCCAGCAGGATTGGTGTTCGTGGAAGCCAGACTGTAAGGCAAACCGTGGCAATTCACACCCTAGCCCGGTCTTCCCTCTTTTAATCTTCACTGACCACTGAAAGCCGACAACTGACAACTCAAGAAGACACCGGCGTGTCCGACGGCAGCTTCGCACGCAGGCACCACTTCAATTCCTGGCTCAGCTCGGTGATCTCCATCCCGGGCATCACGATGAACTTGCAGCTCAGCATCTCGTGCGGCTCGTCCTCATCCGGCAGTTGACATGTCACCCGGCAATACTGGCAATCCTGATTCCAGCAGAATCGTCCGTAAGGAATCGTTTCCGGGCTGATGAACTGGAAACATCTCAATAGTGAATTCCGCTCCGGCACCTGAAACCTTTTGCCGAAGACCGAGATCTCTACGAGCTTCTCATAAGGACGGAAGGGTTCCGACATAACCAATCCTGTTCTCCGTGAACTGGCCTTCGCCCCGCTAAGAGTGTCTTGCCATCCCGAGCGGAGCGAGGGATCTACTTTTTCCTCCGCACCGCGTCTCGGTAGCGGCAGTATCCGGCCAATGGCCACAGATGATTGCCTATTTAGAGTAGACCGCAGGTTTCACGCGCACAACGCCGCCCCTCTCCCGCGTTCCCAATGTGCTACGGGGTCCAAACTGGAGCTTCGGGGGCGCCATCAGAAACTGCCTCTCGTCCAGCGGAGGGACATCGCAACGAAGGATCTCGTTCCACCAAGTCACAAGTCACCGAACTTGGGTTCACCGCCTACCCTGACTTTCCCGTCTCGTTGTTCGGCACCAGCTGATAGCTGACGAATGCGAACTGCCGCCCATCCGGCGACCACGAGGACACGTTCATCGTTCCCTGCCCGCCGAACAACTTCGCCAGGACGGTAATTTTCTTGTCCTTTAGCGTCATCATGCGCAGCATCACATCTTTGTTCTCCGGATGGCCTTTCACGCTCGCGTCGTAAGTCAGGAAGACCATTTGCTCACCATCCGGCGAAAAGTGCGGAAACCAATCGTTGGATTCGCCGAACGTTACTTGCTCCTGTTCGCTTCCATCGGCACGCATCCGCCAGATCTGCATGTGCCCGGTGCGCTCGGAGTTGAAGTAAATGTACTTGCCGTCCGGTGTGTATTCCGGCCCATCGTCCAGTCCCTTTGCGGTCGTCAGTTGCTTCTCTTCGCCACCCGCCGCCGGAATCGCGTAGATATCGAAATCCCCATTCCTCTCGCCGACGAACGCCAGCGTTTTCCCGTCCGGCGACCAGCCGTGCCAGTAAGACGGAGATTTCTGCGTGATGCGCCGGGGCGCGCCGCCGCCGATCGGCACGATGTAGACAAGGGAGCGGTGCTCCTCCTGCGAGCTGTCGCTGATCACCAGTTGTGTGCCGTCCGGCGAAATACCGTGGTCGTTGTTGCAGCGCGTCGCAAATCCAGTGTCCAGGATCTTCGAAGTCCCGCCCGTTACGGGAATCTTCTCGATGCGCCCGTTCCTGTTGAAGAGCAGAGTCTTGCCATCGGGCATCCAGTTGGGCGCCTCGAACCGGTCCGGCGCAACGTAAATCGCGTGCCGGTCCGTGGATGCCACCGTAATAATTTCGAGCGTGCTGTAGAGCGAGGATGCGGCAACGGCTGTAGGCGCCGCCGTCTTCAATTCGACATTCGAGAACACTGCGCGTTCCACTACGTCTTTGTCATGGCTGCACACGCCGATTCCCACATAAAACGGCTCCTTCAACACGATTCGCGTGGATCCGCTCGCCAAATGAAATTCTCCCTTCTGCTCTGCGAGCCACAGGGAGACGTACGCGCCGCGCTTTTCCATTCGCAACCGCGCAGGCGCGGAAATGTTGGCCTGGATTTCATGCGTAGCGGCGCCTTTCTCTTCGCGATATTGCAGCGATGTCAACCCGCTGCCGTGCAGCGCCGCATCCGCGTAAGGCGAATCCGCGTCAAGGCTTTGCCGGATCATGAGCACCGCCTTGCGATGTTCGTTCACGCCTTTGCCGAGAAAGGAGATGTCCGCCGTCAGCTTCACGTCGCCGGACACCTTCTTCCACGCGAATTGGAAAGCATCGCTGGCGAACCACATATTTTCGCCGCTACCGGCAATCGTGTAGCTCCGCTTCGCCTCGTCGTATTCCACGGACCCCGCGTGAAGAACCGTTCCGACGTCGCCGAAACCTTCGAAAATTCCCGTCGTCGATGTAGTTGCACCCGCGGCTGTTTGGTCCCGGCTCGTGCTGTTCCGCGCCGCGAATATCCCTACGAAAACGCCAGCGAGCAGCATCAACCAAACGATTTTCTTTCTGCGCACGGTGAAAACCTCCATTCGCCAAAACGAATGAGGAACGTTAGGCCGGCTCCGGAGGATTGTCAATTCGGTTTACCTTCGAGCTTGGCCGCTTTTCCTTGTACTGTCCGACTTTTGTCTTCGCTTTTATTTCCCTTTTCTTTTCTCGTATGTTATCTTCGCCGTCGCAGGGGGAATTCGTTCATGTCCGTCAATAAAGTTATTCTCGTCGGCCGGCTGGGCCGCGATCCAGAAACGCGCTATACCGGCGGCGGTCAGGCCGTCGCTAATTTTTCCATGGCCACGGATGAGTCTTACAAAGACAAGAACGGCGAACGCCAGAAACGCACCGAGTGGCACAAGATCGTCGTCTGGGGCAAACAAGCCGAAATCGCCCAGCAGTATCTCAAGAAGGGCTCGCTAATCTTCGTCGAAGGCCGCATCCAGTCCCGCGAATGGCAGGACAAAGAAGGCCAGAAGCGCACCAGTTTTGAAATTGTCGCCAGCAACTTCCGCATGCTGGGTAGCCGCGCCGAAGGCGCTGCAGCTGGCGGAGGTGGCGGCGCAGCAGCACGTTCCGGCGGCGACGATATGGAAAGCCACGCCGCGCCCGCCGACGATTCTTACGGAGGTGGCGGAGGTGGCGCCCCTTCCGGCGGCGGCCTGGAAATTTCCGACGAAGATATTCCGTTCTGAGGTGTCGAATACCAATCGCCAGCTTCGGCTTCAGAACCGGCCGAAAGGTCTGCTCGCCCCCGACGATCTTCAGCAAATCGAATCGCCAGTGCCAGAAAATAAAAGATGGCCAGGTCCTCGCGCGCGTGAAGTATCTCTCCATCGATCCCACCATGCGCGTCTGGATGGTCGCTGATACTTACCTTCCCGTTGTGCCGATTGGTGAAGTTATGCGCGCCATTGGTATTGCCGAAATTGTAGAATCGCGCCACCCCGATTACAAAAAGGGCGCTCGCGTCACGGGTTTCACCGCCCTTCAAGACTACGTCACCGTCGATGAATCGGCCAAGCCTTCCTTCCAAAGTCCCGAAGATTCCCTTCGTTTCGGACACCGTCTTCCTAGGCGTGCTCGGCATCAACGGACTAACTGCCTTTTTCGGAATGGAAATCGCAGCGCCAAAAAAAGGTGACACGTTTGTCGTCTCCGCCGCCGCTGGCGCCACCGGCATCATCGTCGGACAAATTGGAAAGATTCACGGTTGCCGCGTCGTTGGCGTCGCCGGTAGCGACGACAAATGCGCAGGGATCAGCAAGGAGCTCGGTTTCGACGCCGCCATCAACTACAAGCATCCCGACGGGAAGGAAAAACTAGCCGCAGCCACGCCCAACGGCATCGACATCGATTTTGAAAATGTCGGCGGCGACATCATGCAAGAAGTCTTAAACCGCATGAATCTCCACGGCCGCGTCGTCCTCTGCGGCCTCATCCCCGGCCACACCAAGGGAGATCCCGGCCTCGCCAGTTTCGGCACCGTCCTGGTCAAGCGCCTCCGCGTCCAGGGCTTCATCGTCCTGGACTACGCTTCGCGCTTCATGGAAGCCGCGACGCAGCTCGGCCGGTGGAAAATGTTCGGTAAGCTGAAGGACCGCGAGACCATCGGGGCAGGACTTGAAAAGGGGCCCGATGCCATCAACATGCTCTTCACCGGCGGCAACACTGGAAAACTGATTGTAAAACTTTGACCGGGTGAAACCGTCGAGCGGTTATTTCGAGCCGCTGCGCCTTTTCTGTTGGTCGAGATTCCTTAGAAACTCTTCGAACTTGGGCCTTTGTTCCGGCGTGAGGATCGCGCGGATCTGCTCGCGTCCCTTTTGATGGACCTGATCGAGCTGCGCATCGGCCTGATCATGAATCGCTTTCGCCTCGGTGTGACGCTGCAACAGGACCGCGTCCACCTGCTGGCTCTGAGCACTGGTCAAGCCCAGTGCCTGTGTGAGCTGCTCCACACGCTGCGCTCGCCTCGCCGGCTCAGACAGGGGGGTGTTCGCCGCCGACACCAGATGATACCCATAAGAATAGCCCAGGGTTCCACCCAGCGCCGTACCCAGAAGGAACACTACGCCCACCCACAGGGCCGCCTTCCAAGTTGCCGACATTTCCTTCATCGATTGTTCTCCTGCACAGGGACGAGCAGGTCATCCTGATTTGCGGGCGGCGGCGGCTCAAAGAGCGATTCCTGTGCAGCCAAGGTACTGTCTTGCTGGTTCGGAGCCGGAAGCGGTCTTTCATATAACCAGGTGCTCGCCACCAGCAAAAGGGCTCCCGAAGCCACGGCCAGCCGCGAAGCCAACTTCGGCACCGCCAGCCACGTGCTCGCCACTTCCAATAATTCCCTTTCGCGCGCGGCAATCGCTGCCATCACCCGATTCGCAAACCACGGCCTCGGTATCTCTCTGGTAGAGCCAACTCCCTTGAAGATTTCACGAGTCGCAAGAAGGTCGCGCGTTGCTTCCTGGCAGCTCCCGCACGCGTCGATGTGGTTGCGTTGCGCTGCAGCCAAGACCTCGCACAATTCTTTGACATTTACAGCTTCCGGACGAGCCGCTGCGGATTCCTCGAGCAAATTACGCAGCTTCGTGCAATCTTCATCACGCTTTTTCAGCAGGTTCCACATCCCCGCCTCCTTAACGCGCTTGCCTTGGTCCTCAATCGCCGCGCTTCTTCGCCTGGCTTACCACCCGGCGCCGGGCCCGAAAGAGCCTCACTTTCACCGTATTGCCATTCAGATTCAGCACTTCCGCGATTTCTTCGATCGAAAACCCTTCCACTTCTTTCAGGATCAGCATCAGCCGGTCCCGTTCATCCAATCCTTCCAGCAGCCGCTCCACGCGCTCCCGCGCTGCGATCCTCTCGCTGATATCCGGCCCGGGGTTCTCTTTTTCCCCTGACGCCATGACCAGTGTGGCCTGTTCCTCGCTCAGATCGGATTCGTACACCAGGGGTCGAACCTTTTTCTTTCTCAACAGGTCCCAGCACTCATTCACCGTGATCTTATAGAGCCAGGTGCTGAATGCCGCTCGCTGATCAAACCGCTTTAGCGAGAAATACGCCTTAACAAAAACCTGCTGGGCGATATCTTCCACGTCCTCGCGCCTGCGCAGAATCCCGCCTGCCACTGCAAATACGCGGTGCTGATGACGCCGAACCAGCTCCTCAAACGCCTCCTGGTCCTCACCCTGCGCACGGCGAACCAGTTCGCGGTCGTCCGTCGCGCCAGCAGCCTTGGGGGCGCGCCCCGGCACGTCCCTCACCGCGAGGGGCAGATCGAAAGACTGCACTTTTGGGACGCGCGCCATAGGCTTTTGGTTACGGCGATTATCTCCGGATTGCCCGAGCCTGCATCATTTGTTTCACTTCGTCGTCAGGAAAATTTCGCTTGCTTTGCATCTTATCCATATGGAATGATGCCTTCATGATTATTGGTGACCGCCTTCGCGCACTCCGCGAAGAAAAGAAACTCTCCCAGGGCGACATCGAAAAGCGTACCGGCCTGCTTCGTTGCTACATCTCACGCGTAGAGAATGGTCATACTGTCCCGGCCATCGAAACGTTGGAAAAGCTGGCTCGCGCTCTCGAGTGCCCACTCTATCAACTCTTTTATGACGGTGAGGAACCGCCGCAGTTGCCGAATCTTCCTAAGCGCAAGTCGTCCGATGACATTGCCTGGGGAAGCGTCGGCAAAGATGCACGCTTTCTCAACAAACTTCGTCGCTTGCTGAGCAAAGTGGAAGATGGGGACCGCAAACTCATCCTCTACATGGCCCAAAAAATGGCCAACCGCTAGTCCTGCCTTCGGACTTCTCCGGTTGTCGCTGTTCTGTCTCATGTGACTTGAAGAGAAAGGCCGCGCAAACCCGCTGGCGGTCTCTTTGCTTTCCGGCCGGCAGGTTTTCAGCAAGGCTCCTCTTGGGTGTGCCAAGTCCGCTCCGCCCATGCATTGCCAGGCCTTCTCGCAAAATTATTCCCACTCGATCGTGCTGGGAGGTTTGGAGCTGATATCGTATACTACTCTCGTCACTCCGGGCACTTCGTTTACGATCCGGGTAGAGATACGTTCTAGTACTTCCCCGGGCAACCGGACCCAGTCCGCCGTCATGGCGTCCTCGGACTCTACCACCCTTACGGCCGCGGTCAGCCCATAGGTTCGCCCGTCGCCCATAACCCCCACGCTCCGCACCGGGAGAAGCACCGCAAATGCTTGCCACACCTTGACATACAGCCCGGCACGGCGAATTTCCTCAACCACGATCGCGTCAGCCTCCCGGAGAGTTACCAGATGTGGACGGGTGACCTCCCCGAGCAGCCGGACGGCCAGCCCCGGCCCCGGAAACGGGTGTTTCACTAAAATCTCTTCCGGCAAGCCCAGCTCCTTCCCAATTCGGCGCACCTCGTCCTTGAAGAGGTCCCTCAACGGCTCGATTAGCTCAAAAGGCATCTTTTCCGGCAATCCCCCGACGTTATGGTGCGTTTTGATGGTCGCCGAAGGCCCCTTTACGGAAACCGACTCGATTACGTCCGGATACAGTGTCCCCTGCACCAGGTATCCAATCTCCCCGGGGGCCTCCCCTGCCTGGAGCTTCTGCGCCTCTTCCGCAAAGACGGCGATAAACTCCCTGCCGATGCGCTTGCGCTTTTCCTCGGGGTCCGTAACCCCTTTCAATTGAGCAAGAAAGCGTTCCGAAGCGTCCACGCCGATGACGTGGAGTTTTAGCCGGTCCCGCAGCATCTCCAACGTCTCTTCAAACTCGTTCTTTCTCAGCATCCCCGTATTCACGAAGATGTTCGTCAGCCGAGTTCCCATGGCCCGGTGCACCAGCACCGCCGCAACCGTGGAATCCACGCCGCCGCTTAGCCCGCAAATGGCCCACTTGTTTCCCACCTTCTCGCGGATTGCTCGCGTCGTCTCTTCGATAAAGGCCGCGCCGCTCCATTTCGGCTCTGCCTTGCAGACTCGAAATAAGAAATTTCTAAGCAACTCTGTCCCGCGCTCGGTGTGGTTCACTTCCGGGTGAAACTCAACCGCATAGATCTTCTTCTCTTTATTCTCCACGGCGGCGATGGCATTCTCCGTTCGCCCAATGGTTCGAAAGCCTTCCGGAAGGGTTCGCACGTGGTCACCGTGGCTGTTCCACACGCGCAGCGAGGCCGGCACCCCCCTGAACAAGTGGGATCCGCCCCGTTCCTTCGAATCATCGATGCTCAATTGCGCCCGGCCATATTCCCGCCGCTCGGCCTTTTCTACGGAGCCTCCGAGTGTGTGCGTGATCCACTGCATCCCGTAACAAATCCCCAGCACCGGAATTCCCAGCGCCAGCACCTTTGGATCGCACTTGGGCGCTTCAGCGTCATAAACCGAGCTCGGCCCGCCCGATAAAATGATTCCCGCAGGCTCCAGCTTGCGGATTTTTTCGATAGAAGACGTGCATGGCAGAACGGCGGAGAACACCTGCTGTTCGCGGATGCGGCGGGCAATCAGTTGCGTATACTGCCCGCCGAAATCGAGAACCACCACGCCGCCGAGTTCCGCCTTCATCCTGCCTCCCTGCACTCGCACTCCACCCGCCGCCTGCTTTGCCGCGCTCTCCATGATGCCATCCCCCTCAGGTCACGCCACGACGAGATTCAATAATTTGTTCGGCACGAAAATTCGTTTCACAATGCTCTTGCCGGCAAGATGCGGCGCAATCACAGGGTCCGCTTTCGCGAGCTTTTCGACTTCATCTCCGCTGGTCCCCACGGGGACTTTCACTTTGCCCCGCAGGCGTCCATTCACTTGCACGGGAATTTCGACTTCGTCCTCGCGCGTCAACGCCTCATCAAATGCCGGCCAGCCAGCCGTCCACAATCCGCGCGCATGTCCCAGCATTTCCCACAGCTCTTCCGCAAGATGGGGGGTCATCGGCGCGAGCATCAGCGTAAGCAGTTCCAGCAATTCCTTGCGAACTTCCTGCCGCACGCCCTCTTCCAACGGCTCCCGCAAATAAATCTCGTTGGTCAGCTCCATGATCAGCGCAATCGCGGAATTGAAATGCCAGCGCGTCTCGAAATCGCTCGTTACCCGACGTAGTGTTTGGTGCACTTTGCGTAGCAGGGTCTTCTCTTTTGTAGTGGCGGCATCGATGCTTCCGCTCTTCAGCCCGCGAATCGCCTCCGCGTGCCGCTCCACCAGCCGATACACGCGGTTCAGAAATCGCCACGAGCCTTCGATGCTCTCCTCGCTCCACTCCAGGTCTTTTTCCGGAGGCGCCGCGAACAAGGTATACAGCCGCCCCGTGTCCGCCCCATATTTTTGCGCCATGTCTTCCGCGCCAACCACATTCCCTCTCGACTTGGACATGGCCACCCCGCCCTTTTGCACCATGCCTTGTGTAAAGAGCCGCGCCGCTGGCTCGTTGTGCGTAATCAACCCCAGGTCGCGCATCACCTTGCACCAAAATCGCGAATAGAGCAGGTGCAGGATGGCGTGCGTGATGCCACCGATGTACTGATCGATTGGAAACCAGTAGGCGGCCTTCGCCGAATCGAAAGGCGCCTTGTCGTTGTGCGGATCGCAGTAGCGGTAGAAATACCAGGACGAGTCCACGAACGTATCCATGGTGTCCGTCTCGCGCCGCGCCGGCCCGCCGCATTTCGGACAAATCGTATTCACGAACTCTGGCGTAGACGCCAGCGGCGATTCGCCCATACCGGTGAGTTTCGGATTCGGCGGCAGCAGCACCGGCAAATCTTCATCCCGGACGGCAACCATGCCATCTTCCGAACAATAGACCACTGGGATCGGCGTGCCCCAATACCGTTGCCGCGAAATGCCCCAGTCCTTCAACCTGAAAATTGTCTCGGCGCGCCCGAATCCTTTTTGTGCTGCGAACGCCGCCATCTTCGCGATCGCCGTCTCGCTCTCCATCCCGCTGTACGGTCCCGAATTCACGCTGACGCCATAATCGGTAAACGCTTCTTCGGCAGCTTCTTGGCCCGTGCGAGCAACCCCCGCTAATTGTTTCTCCCCTTCAACTTTCAACTTTAAACTTTGAATTTCTTTTCCCTCCACCACCACGCGCACCGGCAACCCATATTTCCGGCAAAACTCCAAGTCCCGCTGATCATGCGCCGGAACGGCCATGATGGCGCCCGTGGCATATTCCATCAGCACAAAATTGCCGACCCAGATCGGAATCTTCTCGCCGCTGAAGGGATTGGTGGCGTATCGCCCGGTGAAGAAGCCTTCCTTCTCCATCGTCGCCAGATCCTCGGCTTTCACCGATGTCTTGCGCATCTTGGCCAGCTTAGCATCAGCTTCCACCCGCGCCGGCGAATCTTCCAGCAGCTTTGACACCAGCGGATGCCCCGGCGAAAGGATCACCGCAGTCGCGCCGTAAATCGTGTCAATGCGCGTGGTAAAAACTTCGATCGGTTCCGCGCCCGCCAGGTCCGCCACGGCGAACTTCACCTTGGCGCCCTGCGACTTCCCGATCCAGTTCCGCTGCATCAGGATGACGCGTTCGGGCCATCCGCCCTCGAGCTGCTTCAAGTCGTCCAGCAACTGTTCCGCGTACGCGGTCGTCTTCAGGAACCACTGTTCGATGTCGCGCGATTCCACCAGCGTGTCTTCATGCCGCCAGCAGTAACCGCCATTCACCACCTGCTCGTTTGCCAGCACCGTACAGCACTTCGGGCACCAGTTCACGCGGCTCTTCTTGCGGTACGCCAGCCCGCGCTCCAGCATGCGCAGAAAGAACCACTGGTTCCAACGGTAATATTCCGGCTCGCAAGTCGAAATTTCCCGCCGCCAGTCGTAGCTGAATCCAAAGCGCCGCAGCACGCGCTGAAATTCCGCAATGTTTTTGTTGGTCCATTCGCGCGGGTGGGTATTGTTTTTGATCGCCGCATTTTCCGCAGGCAAACCGAAGGCATCCCAGCCCATCGGGTGCATCACATTAAATCCGCGCATGCGCTTCACGCGAGCAACCACATCTCCAATCGTATAGTTGCGCATGTGGCCCATGTGCAGAGTGCCGCTCGGATAGGGCAGCATCTCCAGCACGTAATATTTGGGTTTCGACGGATCCACTTCCGATTCGAACACGCGCGCCTCCGCCCAGCGCTTCTGCCACTTCTCCTCGATTTTCTGCGGATCGTATCCCGACCCCGTGCCCGGTATGTTCTGCTCCGTCACGCCTGCTTATCCCCTTTTCTACCTCGCTGAACTCTTCCTTGCTCTGCCTTTCTTCGTGCGCGTTTTCTTTTCTGCGCGTTTTGGCGTCCTCTGCGTCTCTGCGGTAGCGTTTCTTTTCTTCTCCGCTTTTCTGTGTATGGAAATCTTTTTTTTCAGCGCCGCTGTCAACATGGAGAATCCCTTCTCCGCCACCGGCGCCTGCTCCTGCAACCCCGCCAGCTCCCACAACATCGCCACGTTGCGCCGGTCATCGCCGGGATCATCAATCGGCGTCTCGGCCACAAACACCCGCCCCGTCAAACCTTCCGGGGCCGCCGTGCCGAATCGCGGGTGCCGCAATATCCTCGCGAACGCCGCCGCTCCAATCTTTCCTTTTCCGATATGCTCGTGCCGGTCCACGCGCCCGCCCAGCGGAATCTTCGAATCATTCAAGTGAATCACCGGCACGTTCTCGAGCCCAATCGCACCGTCGATCTGTCCGATCGTCGAAGCCAGTCCAGCCTCGCTCTTGATGTCGTATCCCGCGGCAAAAAGGTGCGCCGTATCCAGGCACGCCCCCACCGGCAAATTCCGCAACCCGGCCAAAATCGCTCCGACTTCCTCCAGCCGCGCCCCAACCGCCGTTCCCATTCCCGCAGTGTTCTCGATCAAAATTCGCAGTCCGCCCATCGGCGCGCGCTTCGATGCCTGCTTCACCGACTCCACGATCGTGGAAATCGCTTGCCCCGTCGTCGATTGGCCCCGCGCCCCCGGGTGCACCACCAGAAAATCCGCTCCCAACGCCATCGCGCGCACGATTTCATCGTGGAATGCCTGGATCGACCGCGTTTGTAGCATTCGCTGCTCCGACGCCAGGTTGATCAGGTAATTCGCGTGAATCACCAGCGGCCCGAGCCGCAATTCCTGCCGGCACGTCCGAAACGCCTGCGCCTCCACGTCCGGAATCCGCGCCGAGCCGCCCTGCCACATCCTTGGGCTGGCCGAGAAGATTTGCAGCGCGTTGCAGCCTAGTTTCCGGGCCGATTCCAGCGCATTCAGATAACTCCCCGCGATGGAGGTATGAATCCCGATTCGAAAGCTCCCATCCATCCATGATGGCGGCAGCGGTTCAGGCTCAGGTTCCGGGCGATATTCGTCTTCTGGGTCAAATTGCGTCGGTTGGATAAGGGGTTGTTCAGGCATGCCCGTGGAAAATTTCTGCTCTGTCATAAACTCACTATTCTACCACACGCGCCAAACCACCGACGTCGCGCCCATTTCGCTCAACACCGGGGCGCGGCCGGCAAAACATCTTCCCTGCCCAGATAAAGAAAGACTTGACCTGCTAACTCTATCTATGTAGAGTTACACCATGGGCATTCGCCTCCGTCTCTCGCCTCAGACCCTCGCCATCCTCGAGGCCCTCCTCGCGCGTCCCAGTCATTGGCATCACGGCTATGCCATCTCTCGCCAAACCAGCGTTCCCTCGGGAACGCTTTACCCAATCCTGATGCGCCTCGATAAACTGGGATGGCTCGAAACCCGCTGGGAGGACGCTATTCCGCGAGGACGTCCTCCACGGCATCTATATCGACTCGCCGGCAACGGCCGCGAGTGGGCCCGCGAAGAACTCCGCTCCGCGCAGCAGCTCGAATTCTGGAAGCCCGCAGGGAGCCAGGCCTGACGATGACTTCGCCGCAACAATCAATTCCCTAATCATGCTATTTGCCGCACCCCTCCAGCTTGCCGTAAACTCGATGTTCACTCACCGCGCCGAGGGAGCCGTCCATGCTGGTTGTAATGCAGTCGCACGCCACCGAGGAGCAGATTCGCGAAGTTTGCAAGCGTATTGAAAACCTCGGCCTGAAGCCCCATCCCATGCCAGGGTCCCTGCGCACCGCCATCGGCATAACCGGCAACCAGGGCGCCATCGACCTCGGCATCCTCGAATCCCTTCCCGGCGTCATCGAGTGCATCCCGGTCAGCAAGCCGTACAAACTCGTGAGCCGCGACACCAAGCAGGAAGACAGTATCCTGCGAATCCCCACGCCCTCCGGCGACGTCATCGTCGGTGGCGATAAGATCGCCCTTGTCGCAGGCCCCTGCGCGGTCGAAACCGAGGAGCAATGCCTGGCTATCGCCGAACGCCTCAAAAAATCCGGCGTGCGCCTTTTTCGCGGAGGCGCTTATAAGCCCCGCACTTCTCCTTATAGCTTCCAGGGCCTCGGCAAAGACGGACTCAAGATTCTTTCGAAAGTTCGCGAAAAATACGGTTTCGGCATCGTCACCGAAGCCATCGACAAGGAGAGCCTCGACCTCGTCGAGGAGTACGCCGACGTCATCCAGATCGGCGCGCGCAACATGCAGAATTTCTCCCTGCTCAAACGCGCCGGACGCGCCAAGAAACCCGTTCTGCTCAAACGCGGCATGTCCGCCACGCTTGACGAGTTCCTTATGGCCGCCGAGTACGTCCTCTCCGAGGGCAATTACAACGTCATACTGTGCGAGCGCGGCGTTCGAACGTTCTCCGATTTTTCACGCAACACCCTCGACCTCGCCGTCGTCCCGGCGGTAAAAAAACGCAGCCATCTCCCTATCTTTGTCGATCCCAGCCACGGCACCGGCAAGCGCCACAAAGTCTTGCCGCTCTCCCGCGCCGCCGTAGCCGTCGGCGCCGATGGTCTCCTCATTGAAGTCCATCACGAGCCGGACAAAGCGCTCTCCGACGGCATGCAGTCCCTCCTCCCCGAGGAATTCATCGCCCTCGCCGACGAAATGCGCCAAATCGCAGCCGTCCTCCACCGCACCATCAATTGATGTCAACGAATCAGAACTACGCCAGCTAGGATGCCCCGTGCAGAGGTGCGCGTGGGGAGCGGCGGCGCCCGTTTGTGGTAAGGGGCCTTTGTATCCGCCAAGCAGTGGAATGGAAGGATCACTCCACGACTCTTAATTTGTACTTATCCTCCGCTTGCGGCCTTCCTCGCCAGTCCCCGCTTGCCACTCAACTCAAAAAATCTGCTCGTAAAGCGATTCTCGGGATCCACAGCATGCTTCTCTTGGAAAAAGGTGTCAATCCCGCTGTAGGCTTTTCTCAAGCAATCCATTTCCAAGTCCCGCGCGTACGTCAGATAGAATGTTCCATCGCAGTTCACCGCGAGCTGCACCAACTGGCTGATCAGTTTATCGGCCTTCGCCCGGCCATCGGTCGAGCAGATTTCGTTGAAGTAAACTATCACCGCGAATGCATCTGCTTTTGGCGCATACGAAAGTGCCGTTTCGTTGTTGGCTTTCACATACCGCAATGTCACGCCAAGGAGATTGGTCTCCTCTTCTTGCAGAATCCCCCGCATGCCTTCCATAAAAGTCATGAACCGCGGAATGGGAACAAAGAACTCCTGTATCGCGTCTGTGTCTCTCTTAGAGTTATGTTCCAGCATCTTTATCGCTGATACGGGCGGCCGCATGGCGTTGTTCCTCGACACCAGAATCCTTTTCGCTCCGTTGCCGGCGATATATTTCTCCGCCTGCCACCGCAGCGTCTTCCCCCAGTTGTATCGTCGCGACAATCCAAACAAAAACCGGTCGCGCGCCACGTTTCGCTCGTGGTCCAGCCGGAACATCCCCTGGCGGACTCTGTCCGTCCTTTTCCACACCGTCACGATTGTGTCATCCAGAAAACAACGCGGCGAGATTGAGGGACGCGCCAAAAATAGTTCCGTAGCGGGATTCGCCCGGACCTCTTTTTCGAAATGCCTCAAGAGCTCCCTTAAGGGAATCACCGTGGAGGTCTGCTCGTAGACGCAATTGTCCACCAGCGCAAGATCCACATCGAGGATGATCCCGAACAATCCATATCCGCCGATGGCATTCCTGAACATCTCGGGATGCTCATTCCTGCTGACGGACATCACCGATCCGTCCGCCAGCATGATCCGGAAGCCCAGCACGCTTTCCACAATCGTCGGGAACCGCATATCGCGGCCGTGAGCATTTGCCGCCAGCGAGCCCCCCACCGTAAAAATGTTGTCCGATTGCATGGCCTTCAGCGCCAGGCCCGAGGGATTGATCGCGCCTTGAATCTTGTCCCAGATAATCCCACTTTCCACCTTTATGCACTTCTGTTCCTTATCCACCTGGCACACGCGGTTGAACCGCCGCATGTCCAGAACCATCGCGTCATTCACAAAAGCGTGCCCGCCCAGGTTATGCCCGGTTCCCAACATGCACACCGGAACATTCTCTCGTTGCGCGCGCTGCAAAGCGTTTCGAATGTCCGCAACGCTTCCCGGCGTTTCAATAGTGCGCGCAACCGCCGCATAAACGCGCCGCGCGTCGGTAATATGCAGATGCGGGGACCGCTCGAAAATCTCTGCAATCGCCTTGCTTAGCCGCTTGCGTTCCCGCCCCGGAACTTGTGGATACACCGGCAGGTAAAGTAATTTTCGGTAAGCCTCTCGCGTTTTTGAAGGCTCCAAATGCTCCCGTCCCGCTGGCGGATCGATCACCGAGAGCGCCGACCCGGAAGCGGTTCCATCGAATCCGCGCCTGTGAAGTTCCGCCATGAATCGCTCTCGTGCCTCCACCAGAATCGGGAAGACCCAAAAGCTGTGAAACGCCGCTCGATTTCCAGGATACGAAATTTCGCGCGGAAGCGACTTGGCAAATTCCTCTCCCACGCGGATTCTTTTATTCAGCTGGGCGGCGTTGAACGTCCGCAGCCGGTGCGCCAGCAGCGCCAAGAGGGGATACGAACATTGCCACTGGATTTCCTTCAGCCAATCTTCCTCATCCAATCCCCGAACCTTGGCGATCACTTCCTCAAAATCCGCTCCCAAAAGAGCGCACCCGCGGTAGAACAGGCCAAACAGCAGCGGCAGCGTAAATAGTTTGAGGATCACATGCGTCAAAATTACTTTCGCAAACCCTTTCCGCGTCTGAGCCGGATGCGTCCTCTGGATGACACGCATCTTCCGCAAAAGCTCCACATCTCTTACGCGCAGCAGAGCTCCTCCCAGCGCCGTCATCGTCTTGATCGAACCGAAGCTGAACATCACCACATCCGTCTCCGGATGTCCGGTGTAATCCTGCCCGGTAAACGCTTGCGCGCAGTCCTCAATCACCAGGATCCCTTTCTTTTTCGCGAGCTCGATCACCGGTCCCATCGGCATGCGCGTGCCGAAGAGATGCGCAATCACAATCGCCCGCGTCCTTTCCGTAATCGCGGCTTCGATCGTCGCTATCTCGGGAGCCATAGTCCCGCTTTCGATATCCAGCGGAATCGGAACGAGTCCGTGATGCTTCGCGATATTCACCATCTCTTTGATCGTCAGCGCTGACATCAGAATCTCACTGCCTGCCGGTAACCCAAGCGCCCCAAGACACAGATCGAATCCCGTCCGGACAGTAAACGCTGAAAGCACCGGGAAAGGAGACGCAAACATTCCTTCGAGTTCCGCTTCCTTCGCACGAATACTTCTGGGAAAGAAGCAATAGAGCGCCGCATGCGCAAGATCCGCCCATCGGATATCCAGCTGCTTTCGTGGAAACATTCGGAATCGAAGTGACTCTGTCATTGGAGAGGCCGGCGCGCAGGGTCAGGATGCCGCTTTTCTGCTGGGGTAAACGACGAGTTGCAAACTCCCTCATTTCCGCGTCGCGTTCTGGACAATTCCTCCTGAGCGGGCGGATTCTACACCACCCTCCGCTCCTACACTAGAATCTAGAATTTTCCGTGCATTCCTCTTCGAATGACGCGCGTGTTAGACTCCCCCTCAGTATGATTCGAAAGTTCTTTTTCCTCATGCTGTTAGCCGTCCCGGTATTTGGGTCCGAACCAAAAGTGATTCCGCTCTGGCCCGGCGCTGCGCCTGGCTCGGAGAACTGGAACTACGAAGAAGGTGTGCCACAGGACGCATCACATCCCATCACCAATGTGACTCATCCGACGGTCACGGCTTATTTCCCGATCCCTCTTTGGCCACCGGCACGGCGGTGATCATTTGTCCCGGCGGCGGGTTTCGGGAACTCTGGGCCAGCCATGAAGGGATCGATCTTGCGCGCTGGCTGAATTCCATCGGCGTGGCCGCGTTCATTCTCAAGTACCGCGTCATGCGCACCGACGACACCGACGCAAGCGATTCCGCCAAAATGGCGGAGCGCCGGCAGACCGTCAACCATTCCATCCGCTTATACGCCGCCTGGGGCGAGCACGGATTCGGCACGCGATTGGCTCGACGTCCAAGGCCTTCTCAAGCAACCCCAGAGTTAGTCCCCCCGTGGGGTGTGCGAACGCGGGTTGAGCGCCCTGATGCGTCGTGGCACACAAACGCCCGGTTCACCCGCCCATTCGTCGGCCAAGTCTCACTGCAGTACTAGGGTATTCCTGTACGCTATTTTAGGGTCTACACCTGATTGGCAAGGAAACGCCTCAATGGTAAACAAGGGATTGGGCGGAACGTGGGACCAAGCTCCATTGTCAGCGGTACCCAGCAGACTTCCGACAACCGGCAGGGCCAGGTCAGATGGCCTCAGAGAGCATACTCAGCGGACGTATGGACAAGCGCCTCCCCATCGCGATGGTTGTGCACCTCGCCCAGGCGCAGGGTCAGCCCGTCAACGGATCAGAAGTGACCTACACGGACAACATCAGCGTCAACGGCGCTCGCGTAGTTACAAGCCGCCCTTGGCAAGCCGGCGAAATCGTACAAGTCACGCCGTTGAGAGAGGAAACCACCATCCGCGGAAAGGTCGTCTACTGCCAGAAACTCGTGGACGACCGCTACTGCATCGGATTGAATTTCCGAGGGCGCCCCGTCACCTGGTCCACGTTCCGGACTTATAGCAGCACCTGACTCCAGCCCAGTATCAAATCCGCTGACGGCACGGCTCGACAGCCCCTTGCAAGCCACAAGGAGAAAAGACATGGCAAAGGTATTCCCTCCGGTCCGTTCCGAAAGCCGCATCCCCGAGAAGATGTTGGTCGAGCTCTACAGTCTTGAGAATGCCGCACATGAGATTACGTCCACGATCAACGTCAGCTCCCACGGGGCCCGTGTTTTGACAAAAGCCCCCTGGGCGCCCCATCAGGATGTTTCCGTTCGATCGGTCCCCGGCAATCTCTATTCGTGCGCGCACGTCGTTTATTGCAAGCCCCTTCCGGACCGTTCCTTTTCCATCGGGCTAAGGTTGCTCCACCCGAGCGAGCTTTGGCCGGCACTCAGCAAAGCTTCCGCATCACCTCAGCCACACTGATTCCCCACGGGCCGTTCGAGCAAGGCCGCACAAGACCGGCGTGCTGGGCGCCTGTCAGAATCTTTCCGTAACGCGCGGAATTTAATTTAGTCGTGGAGGACGACACTCAAGAGGGAATTGTCGATGTGGATCTCGCCCTTGTTGTATTGGATGAAACCCAGTTTCCTGAATTTGTTCATGAAAAAATTCACCCGGGGCCGAGTGGTGCCAATCATCTCCGACAACATCTCTTGCGATACTTTGGGAAGCACCTTTTGAGGATGGTCTCGCACGCCATAGCGCGCGAGCAGCAGCAGAGTACGTGCCAGCCGTTTCTCGCTGGAGTTGAAGAGCTGGTCGATCAGGTTCTCCTCGACCCGTATGTTTCGCGCAAGCATGTAAGCAATGAAGCGGTCGGAGAACTCGTGTTCTTCGTGGAGCACGCGAATCATCTCGTTTTTCTCAATGACGAGCACGGTGGTAGGCGCAATGGTGGTCACAGTGGCCATGCAAACGGACTGGCCCGCAAGGCACCCTTCCCCAAAAAAATCGCCCGGTCCAAGAATCGCCAGAACGGCTTCTTTGCCGGTCTCGTTGACCACAGTGAGCTTTACACCGCCCTCCTGAATATACATGACATGCTTCGCGGGATCGCCCTGGGCGAAGACGGTTTCCTTTCTTCGAAATTTGTCCACGGTTCTCCGCAGACCGGCGGAGTCGAGAAATAATTCCACATCGAAGGCAGAGCTTCTTGCATTCGCTTTCTTGGTGGAGCGAGGGGCCTTCACAGATACACGTCGAGCCACTTAGAACTCCGTACGCTAGATTAGCACGGAACAAGATTCTGCTGACTGTACAATAGTGAACACGTCCAATCGGCGGGTAGAGCGCCCCGAGCCCGACGCTGAACACTAGCAAGCCCTTAGAATTCAAGAGATTACCGGTGACTCCTAGCGGCTCCGGAGAACTTCCCGCAACGACTGGTTCACTTCTAATCCGCCATCGTAGTTAATGAATCCCTGCTTCCTGAATCGATTCATGAACAGATTAACTCGCGGGCGCGTGGTGCCGACCATCTCCGCCAGAACTTGGTGACTAAGAATGGGAATCTCGACAACCGCTGGGCCCCTTTTATGCATGTGGGCCAGCCGCAGAAGCACGCGCGCGAGCCGTTGTTCCGCAGAGGAAGTCAGCAGGTGCGCCACGTGATCCCGGTAGTCTTGGACGCTGGAAAGCAGATAGGCCACCAGGGAATTTGATACCTTGTTCTTTTTGCGAAGCATTTGGAGCATCTTTTCTTTTTTGATGGTACGTATGGAGCTGGTGGTCAACGCGACGGCCGTGGACATCCGAAGAGGATAGCCTGCCAGGCAAAGCTCGCCAAAAAAATCATGCACGCCCAGGATGGCGGTCACTGCTGCCGGTTGCTCTTTCGTCCGGGTGCTGAGCCGCACCCCTCCCGATTGAATGTAGAAAAGCGTGTAAGCCGGCTCCCCTTGCTTGTAGATATTTTGCTTGTCCCTGTAGCGCGAAACCTTGCCGCCCAGGCTGGCTCCTGAATTGAAACCACCAAGGTGAGAAGACATATGGTTCGTCCGTTTCATAGGTCGCTCCGCTCCTGACCAACGCGTTTCGTGATGCAGGTGTTTCCCGGCGGCTGCACTTTACTTCACCGCCCAACTCTCCAGCACGGCTCTCTGCGTAAGAACCAAATTGCCGCCCTTCCCTGGGATCCACACCCTTATGGCTTCCCTGTTGACTTCTCGGACTTGCGATGAGCTTCCTGCAACCAGTGAAAAGTCTTATTGGCATGTTTTAATGCTTGTTTGGAATGCCCGTGTCCGGTCAGGTGATCTTCTTTCCCGTGGTGCGCGGCGGCAGCACGGTGCGCGTGTGCGGCGAGTTCGTGGTACTCGGCAGCTCTTCGGTGCGAGTCATTTGGCATAGCGTCTCTAGTTCACGAGGCACCACTCCATCTTGGAACTATCCCATTCTCCAAACTGTTCAATATTAGACACTCGGCCCGCGCGAACGGCTCTATGACATCTCTGCGATAATCCCGGAGCGGCATCGCCAACCCGAACTCGCGCTTCTTCTTTCCTCTCCGCTTTTACTACTTCCAACTCTTCACTTTTTTTCCTGAGTCGCCTCGCCACGCGCGAGATGATTCTACGTCCGATTTTCTGCGCGCACGGGCGTCACGCCCGGTAGTCTTCCCAGGCCAGCGTCGCCGTGAGTTCCACCAACTGCGCATCGTTGAACTTCTCCCGCAGCTTCGCAAACAGCGCGTCTTGAAACCTTCCACTCGTTTAGCGCGACGGTGCGGAATTGATTTCAGTTTGGAAGCTGTTAGAATGGCGGCGCTTGGAAAAGGAATGCCGATGCCTCCCACACTTGCGAATGGAAAGATCTGTTACCTCGAGATGCCTGCGACTGACGTTGCGCGCTCGGCCGACTCCCACAAGAGGGTGTTCGGCTGGGTCATCCGGAAACGCGGCGAGGGCGGCACTGCCTTTTGACGATACGACGGGCCAAGTGAGCGGCACCGGGGTGCTCGGGCCCCCGCCCGCCGCAAAGCCCGGGCTCCTGTTTTACATCATGGTTGACAGCGTGGCCTCGACCGTTGACATGGTTGTAACCCATGGGGGCGAGATCGTGCAGCCGATCGGCGCGGACGCGCCCGAGATCACGGCGAGGTTCCGCGATCCGGCAGGAAACGTGATCGGCCTCTACCAGCAACCCGCCTGACGCTCGGATCGGACAGGTTCCCTCTCTGGTTAGCTGAGGCGGGTTCCAAGCGTGCGGCGCGTACGGGGTACCCGGCTACGTTCTTGTGCCGGAAGCCGCGCGTCTCGCTCTTTGGCGCGCGGCTTTTGACCTTTCCGCGATACGTGGGAGAATCCAAGCTCTGCAACTTAAGACGCCCACCTCCACGACGGGAGCCAGGGAAAAACCCAGGCGGCCGCAACCATGAACCTGGAGGGGGCACGATATATCGTGCCCCCTCATAGGCTAAGACGAATGTTATGAACCGGCCCAAAAACTTCCGCGTCTACTTCTTGCTCGCCGCGCTGGCTATCGGCGGGATTGTGCTGCTGCTCCGCGAGCATCGACCATCGTTCCTTCGGCCGGACCTGCATCTCTCGGCTTACGTCACCACCGCCGACGGCGACGTGACCGTTGTCGATCTCGTGAAGCTCAAGGCCGTTGCGCGCATTCCGGTCGGGCCGGGACTTTCCGGGATGCGCGAGCATCCCACACGCCCCGAGGTTTACGGCGTCAGCACTGCGGGCGGCTACGTGTGGATCCTCGATCCGCGCTTCGATCCGTTGGACGGGCACTTCACAGGGCAGGTCAGCGCGCGCATTCCCGTAGGGCCACTTCCCTATGCGCTCGATTTTTCGCCGGACGGCAAGCGCATCTACACGACGGCATCGGGGAACGACACGCTCCTCGCGATTGACGCCCGGTCGCGCGCCATCACCGGGCGCGCTACCACCGGGCGCGAGCCCATCCTCGCCCGCGTCACGCCGGACGGCAAGTCCGTCCTCGTAGTGAACCGCCGCGACGGATCGCTTGGCATTCATGATGCAACGACTCTCGCGCTGCGGGGCAGCGTTTCCGTGGTCGCTCAGCCTGCAGACGTCGCGGTCCTGCCGGACAATTCCCTGGCGTTCGTGTTGAGCCGCACCGAACACCGCCTCTCTGTCGTGGACCTTCGCCGCGGCGTTCTGATCACCAATCTCGAACTAGCCGGTGCGCCCTCGGACATGCTGCTCAAGCCGGATGGCGGCGAGCTCTACGTGATTTCGCCGGAGGCTCACGGCCTCCAGGCCATCAACACTTCGACTCACGAGGTGGGCGATTATATGGTCCTCGGATCGGCGCCCACTCGCGGCGTCCTCAGCGAGGACGCCAGCCTGCTCTACGTTTCGGACACGGCTGCCGGCCGCGTCATACCCGTCGATATTTATAACCGCCGCATCGTTCGTGATCCTGGAAAGGGTTTTCCTGTGCCCGCCGGTGATTCTCCAGCGGTGTTGCGATTCGATCCCGCGGAAAACTTGCTGCTGGTAGTGAGCCAGGGCTCGGGCGACCTGGCGGTCATCCGTGTGCGCACCAATTTTCTGCTGACGATGATTTCCGTCGGCGATCATCCGCAAGATCTCGCCGTTAATTTGTTTTAGTATGGTAATTCCTGAAAAATCCGTAAATCCTTCGAGAACGCTTTGGGCTGGCAGAAAAAGCATTAACACAGAGTTCGGGAGAGAGGACAGAGGACACGGAGAATACAGAAACGGCAGAAACTATATCAAAGCCCAAAACGCTCCTGCTACTCCGGCGGCCAAGCCCAATTCTCTTCGCCGAGGTTTACGTCCAGGAAGCCCTCGGCGGGCAAAACGTCGACCGGCAATCCTCCGTGCCATAGCGCAACGCCAAGCCGCAGCTTGCTCTGGCCTTTGAAATTGATCTGGTCCTTATGGATGGCTACTTCCAGAACCCGCTCAAACGCCGCTTCCGCGACAAGTTTCGGATTCAGCAGGCACACCAGGCCCTTTTCGACGGCGAACCCTCGCACGTGGCCTCGCTCCAGATGCACGACGAGGGTCACTTCTTCCGCGCCGCCGATGGTGATGCGAAACTCGGGATCTTCCAGCTCCCCGAGCGCCTCGACGAAGGGATCGATGCGCACGCAGAAGCGTTCTTCCTCGAATCCGTAGCGCATTTCGTGCAGGTAGAAGACCCGTCCGTGCATGGACCCGCCGCGCCGCTCCGGTGAATACAATCCCGCTCCCAGCCATTCGAAATAGGACGTATCTCGTCCGTCGATGTTGATTTTCAGCGGACCCGTCGGAGCAAGCTGCACGGCGTGCTCCGGTTTCCGCTTGATGGGCTTGGCCAGTTCTTCCGGGGCTACCTGTCCAAGCGCCAGGTAGATGGCGGTCAGGAGCTTGCGAAACAGCGCATCAAACTCCGCGTCGTTTGCGGTGCTGTGTTCCGGGCCGAACCACCAGCACCAGTCGCTCCCCTCCGCAGCCAGGAGCGATTCGCGCGCTTCCTTAAGCGCGGTTTCGGTTGGGGCGTCAGCCCTTCCCTGCTTGCGCGCTTCGAATGCGCGAGCGTAGGCTTCGCGCGCGTCCCACAATAATTCCCACGCGGCGACGTCCTCGCTGTGGCCGATCCACACGTCGAAATTCGCGTTGATCCAGGATGCGGGAAAAATTCCGGTGGTGACGGGGATTTCACCGGCGGCGGCAATGGCCTCGGTGGCGGTCAGCGCGCGGAAATCCTGGTCACCCTGGATGCGTCCGTAAAACTCACGGAGGAAAGCGCGGCCGTTCCCCGGGTAGTATTCCCAAGCATTTTCGCCATCGAGGAAAAGACAGATGGTGAGCGGCTGATCGCCCTGCATGGATTCACCGAGATGGCGCATGCGAATATGGAGATCGGCGGCCGCGGCTTTGCCGTCCATGCGGCTGTAGACAAAACCAACAAGATCGGACAAGTGGTGATCGCGAAACAATCCCGCAATGCTATTTCCTCCGAGTTGCACGCGCCAGGGTTTGTAGAGGCGATCGGCGTTGGCGGGAATGCCGTTTCCGTCGCGGAAAAATCCGACGTTCAGCGTGCGCCCAAGGACTCCCTCGTCTGTTCCGAACCACTTGAATCCTTCTTCCGAGGCAATGGTCAGCGCCTGGTCCGAGACCGAGCCTTCGGAAGGCCACAGACCGGCGGGCTTCACGCCAAAAACTCTTTCGTGATATTCGCGGGCAAGCTGCAATTGCTCGCAATATCGGAATCGCAAATCAGGGGAAGGATGGGGTGATAGAACGGAGTCGTGCTGATCTCGATCTGGCCCCGCTGCGCCGCGTCCCGATAAGCAGGGAGCACCAATCCCAGGAATTCGAGCTGTTTTTTCCGCAGCGCGGATTTGTCTTTCTCGGTGTAGTCCTTCCCTTTCGTGGCCAGGCGGCTGACGACATCATCGGTCTCGAACCAGGACTCCTCCATCCACGCCAACTGCGAGAGTAGTTGCAGGTCGCGCCAGTCGCGCGGGGTGAAGGAGACCAGCGCCTGCGCGCCACCGGCAGGACGCGACCATTCGAATAACTCGACGAACCGGGGCCAACGCGACATCAGCCGCTCGTGGTTTACTTGAAACGCCCGCGCGATGATTTCCGCCTTATCCTCAGGTGTTAATTCCTCCGCATTTTTGAACCCCAGCGAAAACCAGGGCTCGTTGAAATTGCCGCTGGCGTACTCCTCGAGCTGCATGCCGAGCGCTGGCACCAGGTTGAATGTGGCATGGAAGTTGTGAAATTCGCGGAGCATCTCAACCATGCCCCAGTAATCTTTCAGGGCATGCAAGCGCGTCCACGGGAGGACATAGCGCCCACTTTCGGGGTCGCGGTACTGCGGCTGATGCATGTGCCACAACACAACAAGGTGAACCCGCTTCATCTCTCGCGTCTCTCCTGTGCTCGTCCCACGACCGGAGGTTGTCCGGCCGGCAATTGAAGATTGAAGCGGCGATTCAAGCCCGACCCGATAGATTCGAGCGCGCCAGTCCTGTCTTAAGAAAGAACCGCTGTAAGAAAAACTATCACGTAATCGACGATAAGAGAAAGGAAGCGTGCAAACGTTGGCGGATGCCTGCCGGGGCCATAAGCAGATTTTAGATGCAGCCGCTAGGGCCGGATGAATTCAGTGGATGGGAAGCAAGTTAGAGCCCTCGCGTCACCGGTTCAACCGGCGGGGTGCTCCAGGAGGTTACCTGACGCTGGCAATGGACACCTGTCACGGCACTTATCAGTCCAACGCCGGAACAGTGTTCCGCTCCTTGCGCCGCCTATGCAAATAGTGCATTGCAATGTTCACATAGACATTCCCGCAGGGGGTCTCGATACAAATCACCAGCGCTTCCGTGTCGGCGCTGCCAGCCAGCCCGGTTTCGTCCATGTGAATCTCCGGCGGGAACACTTTAAAGTGAAATCCTTGATCGTTCAGCAGCGTCACGGAATTGCCGATGACCATGTTAGCCATCTCGCACACCGTCTCCCGCACCACTTGTTCGCTGGCCACAACTTCTGTCCCCGCGAGCTGGCTCGCCACCTTCAAAGCCACTTCCGGAGAGAGATCGAGAATGACGCGCCCTTCGATGTCTCCCTTGATGGCGATGAGCGCCGCGACCCCCTTGCGGCGATACGTCTCTTGGTCCATTTCGAGGTCCACAATTTTCGTCGGCGCCTGCAACGACTCCGCGAAAACCGCATCCGCGGCGTTGATGAAGGGCTGGATCAATTCCATTCTCATGAGCGGTGTTCTCCTGCGAACGCCACCGGCGAGCCAACGGCGTTGGGATCGTCGCTGAGCACGTACCGGAGGATCTCGTACAAAACTTCCGGCTTCACGGGTTTCTGTACGAAATGCTTGGCGCCCTTCTGGAGAGCTGCCAGGATATTCTCCTGGTATCCCACCGAAGAGACCATGACGATGCGTGCGGCGGGATGCTGGCGCACGATGCGCTCCACGGCTTCAATCCCTTCCATCTGCGGCATGGTGATGTCCATCAGCACGATGTCCGGAGTAATGCGGTTGAATTCCGCGATGGCCGTCAGGCCATCTCCGGCTTCGCCGGCCACTTCGCCGCCGAACATCTCGATCATCTTGATGAGATTCTTGCGAGCGAAGACGGAATCGTCCACCACGAGGTAGCGAACCGGCTGATTATCTTTTCGAAGCAGGGCGGCAAATTGTTTCATGGCCTTCTCCTTATCCCGGCGCTCGCCTTCACGAGCGCTGGGATGAAACG
>WNGC01000314.1_pt1 | contig 28966 bp, 30 predicted proteins | sample 5400051 | NCBI WGS metagenome assembly WNGC01 (sample SAMN13153368, study PRJNA577476) | soil metagenome | isolation source: 20 cm soil or saprolite under grassland replicate 2 | place: USA:California | collected 2016-06-15
ACGACATCGATCGGTTGATTCAGAAAAAGGCCCGGATCCGTCTTGTCAAGGGAGCGTACAAAGAGACCGCGGACATCGCGTACGGTACGCGCGCGGAGATCGATCGCGCCTACCTCAACCACCTCGAGACCTTGTTCCTTCGGGCGCGGGACTTCGCGGTCGGAAGCCACGACGGCCGCATGATCCGTCGCGCCCTGGAGCTCGCCCGGGAGCATCCCACCCCGTTCGAGTTCGCGATGCTCCAGGGTGTCCGAGACCCGCTGAAACGCGAGATGGTCGAGCAAGGTCATCGGGTCTCGGAGTACATCCCATACGGACCGAACTGGCTTCCCTACTTCAGCCGCAGGCTCCGCGAGCGACCGAGGAACATCGTGACGATGATCCGATCCTTCGTCGAAGACTGAAGCACCTTTTTCTGCCCGCGGACGTTGCGAGCCCATGGACCGTCGGGCGTTCCTCCGCACCATGCGGATCCTCGAAGCCCGCTATCCCCTGAAGGACTGGACGACGGGGATGACACCCTTCGAGGTCCTCGTCTCGACCATCCTCTCGCAGAGCACGACCGCGGCGAACGAGCGCCGCGGGCTCGAAGGCCTACGCCGCCGGGTCGGCAGCATCACGCCGGATCGGCTCGCGGGCACTTCCGATGAGGAAATCGCGCGGGCGATCTGGCACGCGGGTCTTGCGCGTCAGAAGGCCCCGCGGATCCGCGCGACGGCGGCCGCGATCCGGGACAAGTGGGCCGGTCAGGTCGAGCGCATCCTCAGCCTCCCGACCGAACGCGCGCGGGAGGAGCTGATGGCCCTTCCCGGCGTCGGTCCCAAGACCGCCGACGTCGTCCTCGCGATGGCCGGCGGTCGTCCGACCTTCCCCGTCGACACGCACATCTCCCGCATCGCGCGCCGATGGGAGCTCACCCGCCGGAAGGATTACGAATCGATCCGGAGGGCGCTCGAGGACCGGACTCCGCCGGAGAAACGCAAGGCATGGCACCTCGCGATCATCGCGCACGGACGCGCGCTGTGCAAGGCGAGGAATCCACGTTGCGCGGATTGTCCGGTTCGGGCGGATTGCGACTGGTACCGTCGTTCTCGACTTCGGAAACAGCCGCCGACCCCGCGTAAGCACGGCTCGTCGACAAAGGGTTAAGAACGCAGGTCGGTTAGCGCGCGAAGAGCGTTCTCCGTGGCCCTCGCAGACTATGTCCAACTGATGAAACTCCGGATCGACGCGCTTCTCCTGCTTGTCGCCGCCGCAGGGTACGTCGCCACGTCCGGTATCCACATCGACGCGCTTCGGTTCGCCCTTCTCATCCTCGCCGGATTCCTCGGGGCCGCTGGCGCCAGCGCCACGAACCACTATCTCGACCGAGACCTCGACTCGGTCATGCGGCGGACGCAGGCTCGACCCTTGCCTCAGCATCGGATTGAGCCGCCCGCGCACGCTCTCGAATTCGGCCTCGGCCTCGTCGCCCTGGGCCTCGTCGTCGCGGGACTCGGGATCAACCTCCTGACGGCCCTGATGATCGGCCTCGGTTTCGTCGTGTATATCGGCGTCTACACTTTGGGCCTGAAGCGGACCCATGTGAGCAACATCGTGATCGGAGGATTCGCGGGTTCCTTCCCCGCCTTGGCGGGTTCCGCCGCTGCATCGAATGCCATCAGTCTCCCGGCCATCCTCATCGCCCTCCTCGTATTCCTCTGGACCCCGGGCCATTTCTGGGCTCTCGCGTTCCGGAGCCGCGAGGACTACCGACGGGCGGGACTCCCGATGCTTCCCTCGGTCTCCGACGAACGAACGTCCGTGAGGGCGATCACCTTCTCATCGACGGTCGTCGCGGTCGCGAGCATCGCGTTCGTGTTCACGTCCGCCTTCGACGCCGTCTATCTCGGAGTCGCGATCATCGCGGGGGCCGTGTTGCTTGGATTCACCGCGAAGTTTCTGATGTCTCCGAGCGTCGAAAACGCGTGGGCGGGTTACAAGTTCTCGGGAATCTATCTGACGCTCCTCTTGCTCGGGATGATGGCCGACGCAATCCTCCGGATCCCCGTGTGACGTTCAGAAGCGGCACACGACCTCACGCTTTAATAAGAGTCCCCCCTTAGTACGTGATGCACCCGCGGCTGGTGGTGTCCGGACGAACGATTGCCGAGATGGTTCCATCGCGCGTCCCGATTCTTCGCGCTCCGATCAACCCCCCACGCACGCGGCCGATTCGTCTCGGAGACGCGGCCCATGAAGGCCGATCTGTCGACTCCGAAGATCGACCGAGGCCTCGACGACGTCTACGTGAAGGAGACATCGATCTGTTTCATCGACGGTCAGCGCGGACGCCTCGTGTACCGCGGATACGACATCCGCGAACTCGCCGAGCACTCGACGTTCGAGGAGACCGTCTTCCTTCTGCTGCAAGGGCACCTCCCGAACCGTGCCGAGCTTGAAAAGGCGAAGGCCGATCTCGCCGCCTCGCGGACCCTGCCTCCTTCGGTCCTGAAACTCCTCCGTTCCATGCCGGAACACGCGCCGCCGATGGACGTGCTCCGCACCGCGGTCTCGTACATGAGCGGTTTCGACCCGGAGCGGGACGACTCCACGCGGGCCGCGAACCTTCGGAAGGCATTGCGACTCACCGCGCAACTGGCGACCGTTGTCGCGACGTATGAGCGGATCCGGAAAGGGCAGCGTGTGCTCCGACCGGACCCGAGACTGGGCCACGCGGAGGATTTCCTCCGGATGATTACGGGCAAACGACCGGACCCGACCCGGGCTCGGATGATGGACGTCGCCCTGGTGCTGTACGCAGACCATGGAATGAACGCGTCCACGTTCGGGGCCACCGTGGCGGCCTCGACCTTGGCGGACCTCTACAGCACGGTCGTCGGCGCCATCGCGACGCTGAAAGGACCTCTTCACGGCGGGGCCATCGAGGCCGCGCTGAACACGATCGAGACGATCGGCAAGCCCGACGCCGCGGAGAATTTCGTGATGAACACCCTCCGGAACAAGGAGAAGGTGTACGGGTTCGGGCACCGGGTCTACAAGACCTACGATCCCAGGGCGCTCATCATGAAGGACTACGCCCGGAAGCTCGCGCAGATGCAGGGGGACGACACCTATTTCCGGATCGCGGCCACGATCGAGGACACGGTCGTCCGAGAGCTCGCGTCGAAGCGCGTCTTCCCGAACGTGGACTTCTACTCGGGACTGGTCTTCCACGGCCTCGGCATTCCGACGGACCTCTTCACCCCGGTATTCGCCCTCTCCCGGATCTCAGGCTGGACCGCCCACGTGATCGAGTATTGGGAGGACAACCGCCTCCTCCGACCGTTGGACTGGTACGTCGGCCCGAAGGACCTCGCGTACGTGCCCCTCGACGAGCGGGCGTGAGGCGACCCGCATGCCGTCGGAGCGCCTCGTCCTGCGGCCTCCGGAACGAGGGCATAAGATCCTCATCGCGGAGGCGGGCCTCCGAATCCCCGACGACCCGATCATCCCGCTGATCGAGGGCGACGGGATCGGTCCCGAGGTCGTCCACGCCGCGGCCCGCGCGATCGACGCCGCGATTGCAGACACGTTCGGAGGTCGACGGAAGATCGCCTGGTATCCGGTGCCGGCCGGCGAGAAAGCGATGTTCCAGTATGGCGAGCTCTTGCCGCAGGCCACCCTCGCGGCGATCCGGGAGTACGTCGTCGCGATCAAGGGCCCGATGACGACCCCGGTTGGCGGCGGATTCCGATCCTTGAACGTGGCCCTCCGGAAGACCCTCGACCTGTACGCGAACGTGAGGCCCGTCTATTGGATCCCCGGGATGCCCAGCCCCGTGACGCATCCGGAGCGTCTCGACGTGGTCATCTTCCGCGAGGGCACGGAGGACGTCTACGCAGGCATCGAATGGGAAGAAGGATCTCCCGAGGCGGCCCGCATGATCGAGATCCTGGAGAAGGAGTTCCAAACGCAGGTGCGGCCGGACAGCGGCATCGGCGTGAAGCCGATCAGCGAGACGGGTTCGAAGCGCCTCGTTCGAAAGGCAATCCGCTACGCCATTCGGAATCGACGCAGGTCCGTCACCCTCGTCCACAAGGGGAACATCATGAAGTACACGGAGGGAGCGTTCCGCGCGTGGGGGTACGAGGTCGCTCAGGATGAATTCGGAGATCGGACGATTCCGTGGGAGGACGCGGTCCGCAAGTACGACGGCAAGGTTCCGGCCGACACGATTCTGATCAAGGACGTGATCGCGGACAACATGTTCCAGCAGCTCCTCCTGCGGCCGGAGGAATACGACGTCCTCGCCACGACGAATCTGAACGGCGACTACCTGAGCGACGCCGCCGCGGCCCAGATCGGCGGACTCGGCGTCGCGGCGGGCGGGAACATGGGCGACGCCCACGCGGTGTTCGAGCCCGTCCACGGGAGCGCTCCGAAGTACGCCGGGATGGACAAGGTGAACCCGACCGCGGAGATGCTCGCGGGCGTGATGATGCTCGAGTACCTCGGATGGCAGGACGCGGCCGTCCGATTGCGCGATGCCGTCCGCAAGGTCGTCGCCTCGAAGGTCGTCACGTATGACCTGGCGCGGCAGATGCCGGGGTCGAAGGAGGTCGGCACGTCCGTCTTCGCCCAGGCGGTCGTCGACGCGATCCATGGGGCTCCTCGGTGACCGAGCGCGCGAAGCACGAGTTTCGGACCAAACTCGAGGCGACCGTGTGCGCCGAGATGGTCCGCCAGGGACTCGCGCATGAACACCGGTCCCTCCGGTTCCGCGTGCGGAACGCGGCCGGCGACGCGGCGAAGTACTCGCCCGCGATCGTCGCCCGTCGCGGACCCATCCTGTTCCTCGTCGAACCGGTGGCCGTCATATCGCGGCCCGCCGTCGAACGGCTGACCGGATTCCTCGATCAGCACTCTCCCGAGATCGTCCTTGTAATCATCGCCCCGGACGCCAAAGTTCGGAAGGTGCCACCCGAGGCGTATGATGAAATCTATCCGGAATCGGAGGTCACGCAAATGACACGGCGCATCCGGCAACAGGACCCGAAAGGAATCGTACCGCCCTTTGAGAAACCTCGACCCGCGGGTTGATGAAGGGAGGGCGCTTTCCCAAGAATGCGCATGGTGCTGAGCGCCCTCGACACGTATGCCGCGACCCTCTTCCTGGTCGTCTCGCTGTCGATTTTCGGTCAAAAACTGTACCAGCGAATCCGATACCTCTTCCTCGCGAAGGGGAAGGAGAGTCGGTGGGACCACGTCCCGACCCGTGTCAAGAACTTCATCGTGTACGGCATCTTCCAGCGCAAGGTCGCACGGGAGTGGTACGCGGGCGTCCTCCATTCGTTCATCTTCTGGGCTTTCGTGATCCTCGGAGCGAGCGTCGTCGAGATCACAGCCCAGGCCTACGCGGCCGGATGGCAGGTGCCCACACCCTCGATCGCGGGGTTCTCCTTGAACGGACCGCTGTACCTGGCCGAGGAGGTCGTCGCCGTCCTCGGTGCCGTCGGGGTCGGGATGGCCCTCTACCGGAGGTACGTGATCCGCCCGAAGAAACTCATGCACGAGGGCATGCTCGACGCGACGATCGTGCTCCTGTTCATCCTAGGCATCGTCACCTCGCTCCTCCTTTACAACGCGGCCGACATCGCCCTCGGTAGCGCGGCCCTTCCCGCGTGGAAGCCGATCTCGTCGACGCTAGTGCGACTCGCGATCGTCCCCGCGGACCCGACCTGGTGGCACCTCTTCTGGTGGACCCATGTCGTCCTCCTGTTCTCCTTCCTCGCGTACGTGCCTCACTCGAAACACATGCACATCATCTTCGCCATCGTCAACACGTTCTTCATGGATCTCACACCGAGCGGCGCGCTGAAGAAAATTGACCTCGAGAAGACGGAGACGTTCGGCGTGAACCGCGTCGAACAGCTCTCGTGGCGGCAGCTCCTCGACGGCTACGCGTGCACGGAATGCGGACGTTGCACGGACGCTTGCCCTGCGAACGCGACGGGGAAACCGCTGAACCCGATGCGAATCATCACGAACATGCGAGACACGCTGGACGCGCAAGGCGCCGCCATCCTGGCGGGGAAGGTCGAGGGCCTCCCGGACATGTTCGAGACGGTCCACTCCAAGGAGGGGATCTGGGCCTGCACGACCTGCTACGCCTGCGTGTACGAGTGCCCGGTGATGAACGAGCATGTCCCGAAGATCCTCGAAATGCGTCGGAACATGGTCCTGACGCAAGGCGAGATGCCGCCCGAGACGAGGGAGGCGATGCGCAACATCGAGCAGAACTTCAACCCGTGGGGCATCGGCTGGGACCAACGCGCCCGATGGGCGGAGGGCCTTGGCATCCCGACGATGGCGGAGGCGAAGGCGGCCCAGGACATCGAGGTCCTCTACTGGGTCGGTTGCGCCGCGTCGTTCGACGACCGGAATCGGAAGGTCGCCCAGGCGTTCGCGCGCATCCTGCAGAAGGCCGGCGTGCGGTTCGCCATCCTGGGACCGGAGGAGAAGTGCACCGGCGATCCTCCGCGGAGACTCGGCAACGAATACTTGGCGCAGACGATGATCATGGGGAACGTCGAGACGCTGAACCGCTACGGGGTCACGCGAATCGTCGCAACGTGTCCACACTGCTTCAACACGCTGAAGAACGAGTATCCGGACTTCGGTGGGAAATACGATGTCGTCCACCACTCTCAGTTCCTCCGAGAATTGATCGACTCCGGCCGACTCACGCCGACGAAGGACGTACTCCAGTTCCTCACCTACCACGACGCGTGCTACCTGGGACGATACAACCAAATCTTCGACGAACCCAGGGAGGTCCTGTATCGGATCCCCGGCGTGCGTGTGGTCGAGATGGAGAAGTCCCGCGACCGCGGGTTCTGCTGCGGGGCAGGAGGCGCCCGCATGTGGATGGAGGAACGCGGGGAGAAGGTGAACCACCGCCGCCTAAGCCACATCGAGGAGACGCATGCGAATGCGGTCGCGACCGCGTGTCCGTATTGTCTCATCATGCTGGACGACGCCGCGAAGACGAAGAATCGAGAGGACATCCGGCGGTACGACATCGCCGAGCTCCTCGATCGGTCGATTTGACCGCAGGGCCGTTCGTCGTGATCTGAAAGCTTCTTCTACCGCGGGTGATAAAGGGTCGTCGGTATTCGATGGCTCTCCTGACCTTCCCCGATCTGGCCTCGCTCGTCGGACGGCTCGCCCTGGGCGCCATCTTCCTGGCCCATGGATGGCCGAAGATGAAGGATCTCCAGAAGACGATCGGCTTCGTGAAGGGGACGGGATGGCCCGGTGGCGCCACCTTCGCGGTCCTCTTCAGCCTCCTCGAATTTTTCGGGGCCATCGCGCTCATCCTCGGCCTGCTCACCCAAACCGTGGCCTTCCTGTTCTTCCTCGAGATGATCGCGACCACGATCTTTTCGAAGACGAAGTTGAACAAGAAATTCATCCTGGGATACGAACTCGATGTCGCGTACGCCGCGTTCGCCCTCGTCCTCGCACTCCTTGGACCCGGCGGTTGGTCCCTCGATCGGATCCTCGGCCTCGCCTAGAGGCCGTCGATCTTCTTCGCGAGCTCGAAGTCGAGGTTCGTGAGGCCGCCCTTGTCGTGCGTGGTCAGCGTGAGCCGAACCGTCGCCCACGAGTTGTAGATGTCGGGGTGGTGGTTCATGGACTCGGCGAGCTTGCCGACCTGGTTGATGAACCGCAGGGCCGCCGGGAAGTCCTTGAATTTCCAGGTCCGGGTGATCGCGTTCCCTTCCCGCGACCACCGGGGGATTTCCTTCAGACGATCCGCAATCTCTGCTTCGGCGAGGAGGGTCCGGCGCGCCATCACGATCTGGCCCGCAATGCCGCCCTCTGGGAAAAGGGCTTGGAGAGTTCCAGTCAACCTTGTTTAAGGTTAACGCGCGGCTCTCGCCCTCGACCGTTCCATGGCCTCATCGCACGATCACGATCGGCGTCTGCGCCACGATGTCGAATCCCCATGCGATATCGAGGGCGACGTGCAGGACATAGCTGTAATATGAATACGTCCCGCGGTAGCTCGATGCGACGTCAGCCGGAATCGGGATCTCGAACGTGAACGGGACTCCGACCCGGATCTGCTCCATCGGCACGGAGACTTCGGTCCGGTACGTCTCGGTCGTCTCTTCCTGGCCGTCCGCCCTCGCCCACTCCCCGCCGATCAACCGCGTGTAGACCCGGCGAACCCTCGCGGTCCCGATGTTGCTCAGCGTGATCCGACAGCCGATCAGCTCCCTGGCGAAGAACCGGTCTCCGTCGAGTTCCACATACACCTGCGGTCCGTCCGCCGACGAGCGGAATCGGACCGGCTGCGCATATGTCCGGACGCTCGGTCGATCGTAGAACACGAAAATCTCGGTACTCCAGGTCGTGTCGACCCAGAGCGGGACATCGAGTCGCGCCGTGAGTACGTACTTCACCTTCGCGTGGCGTCCCGCATAGGAGGGAAGGCCGTGAAGCGGAATCTGGAACCGGAAAGGGAATCGGAACGTGCCCGCGGGCAGGGTCCCCTCCCCCCGCAACGGCAGACGCCACTGGACCACGGTCGCGCTCGACCGGTAGGTGCGCGACTCCTTCCCCTGTTGGCGGGTAATCACGGTCTCCTCCGTCCCCGTGAAATCCACGTACAGGCCGCGGCTCGACACATCGCGGCTCGCCTCGACCACGACGGTTCCCTCGATCACCTCGCCTGTGTAATACGCGGTCCGCGGAAGTTCCACGACGATCTCACGGGCCATCGACGCACCTCACAGCGGCACCGGCTCACCGGACGAGGAAGCGGGTGCCGCAATAGGAGCACGTCGCGATCCCGAACCGGTCCACGTTCGTCGGCGGGCCGCCACAATTCGGGCAGTTCAAGGCGACGGGCCCTTGCTGGCCCGCCGGCACCATCGGCTGCTGGATCGGAGGCGGAGGGGGGATTGTCCGGCGGCCCACGCCTTGCACGAAGAACAGGACCAAGACGATGGCGATGAAGATCACGGGCACGCAAAGGAAGGCGGCACCGGAGAACATGAGGGAACCTCCCGCGAGGGGGAGCATGATGAGTCCGAAGACCGCGAGGAGGAGGACGACCAGGACGACGCCGATCACCGCGGCCTGCGGGGGACCTCTCGGTCCCGTCATCCGATACGATCCCAGCGGCGGAGGCTGAGGCGGCTGCGAGGGCAGCGGCGGCTGGGCCACGCCTCCGGATTGAGAGGTCCTTAGATGAAGGCTCCGGGAGCGCGCCGATTCAGGCCTTCAGTTCCTTCAGTGTTGCGGGAAGAAGTTTCAAGACGTCCGCGACGAACCCCACGTGTGCAATCTCGAAAATCGGCGCGGTCGGGTCCGTGTTGATCGCAACAATCAGACTCGCGTCCTTCATCCCCGCGACGTGTTGCATGGCCCCGCTGATCCCGCAGGCAACGTACAACTTCGGCCGGACCGTCTTCCCGCTCTGTCCGACCTGGCGCGTCTTCGGGAGCCAGTCCATGTCCGTGAGGGGCCTCGACGCTCCCACCACGCCTCCGATCGCCTTCGCGAACTCTTCGATGAGGACCAGATTCTCCTTCTTCTGGATCCCCCGTCCCGCGGAGACGATGATGTCCGCCCCGGACAGGTCGATGTCCTGGACTTGCGGTCGCTCCAACCGAAGGAATGTTTCGCGGATCGCGGAGGGCTCGATCACCACCGGCACCGCCGTCACGGTCATCATGCCTCGGCCGGGGCCCATCGGCTTCTCGGCACCGGGCCGCATCGTCACGACGATGGGTCGCTCGGAACGGATTTCGACCTTCGCCTGGACCTTCTCGTTCAGGAGTCGGCGGGTGGCGACGAGCCGATCCCCGTCGACGTCCAGCCCGAGGCAGTTCGTCACGAGCGGCAGGTCCATCGACCCCGCGAGCGCCGATGCGAAATCGTAGCCTTGCGACGTATGGGCGACGAGGATGGCTCGCGGGGAATTCGATTCCACCATCCCTCGGACGGCCTGGACATACCCGTCCCCGGTGTATTCGGCCAGGGCCGGGTGCTCGGCCAAGAGGACGTCGAGTGTGTATCCGGCGAGGCGATCCGCGAGCTCTCGCACACTGCTCCCGAGGACCGCAATCCGCGCGGCGCCGCCGAGAGCGGCGGCAAGCGATCTCCCTGTGGTGATGAGTTCCGGGGTGGACGGTGCGAGGCGCCCTTCGAGGTGTTCCGCGATGATGAGGACGCCGTTCATCGGCTCACCGGCGCACGAAGCCTTTGTCTCGCAGCATCTGGGCGAGTCGCTTCGCCTGTTCTTCCACGGATCCCGTGACCATCTCCGCGTGGCCTTTCGCGGCGGGCGGTGACAGGCCGCGGACTCCGAAGGAATACGGGAGAGCGATCGAATCCCATCCGACAAGGCCGAGGGCCGCGGGTCCGAGTTCCTTGATCGGCTGCCGGGCCGCCTTCATGATCGCGGGCAGCGGCGCGTACCGCGGGGTGTTCGCGCCGAATTGGATGGTGAGAAGCGCTGGCAACGGCAGCGCGTACACGCGCTGGAGCCCGCCCTCGAGCTCGCACGTGGCCTCGAGCTGACGCTCTCGAACGACGACGCGGGTGACGACGCTGGCGTGAGGCAGGCCGAGGAGCCCCGCCAACAGGCCTCCCGTCGCCGAGTTCACGTAGTCGTCCGATTGGACGCCGGTCAAAACAAGATCGTGGGGCAACGTTCGAATCGCGGCCGCGAGGAGCCGCGCGTTCTTGCCGACATCGAATGCGGAGGGATCGTCGTATGCGATCCGAACCGCCTCGTCCGCGCCTTTCGCGAGCGCTTCGCGCAGCATCTGTTCCGTTCGTTTCGGACCCAGGGTAAGGGCGACGACACGGCCTCCCTGCTTCTCCTTAATCCGGACGGCCTCTTCCAACGCGTATTCGTCGGCCCCGTTCAGTTTGTAATTGAGTGCGTCCCGCCGAATGTCCTTTCCGTCCGGCGAGATCTGGAACTGGAGGTCGGGATTTGGAATCTGTTTGAGGCACACGACGACGTTGAGGGCCACGGCGGACGCGAGGAGGAAACGGACGCTATTTCAAGCTTCCCAAGTGAGGGGGAGTATCCGAACGTTCAAGCCGGCATCCCGATTCGACGACCACGTCGACGCCGATGCACGACCTGGAGCTCGCAAGAAATCGGATTCGGCCTTCCGTCGAACGAGCCCGCCGGTTTTCGGGCTGGCGACTGGACGAGTTTGATCCAAAGCCGCTCGAACCACAACCCCCGTGGGACTACGAGACACGGGCCGTCGAACTGATCCGGGCCGCGAACTCCGTCCTTGACATGGGGACCGGAGGTGGTGAACGGTTCGATGCGCTCACCGCCTCCTTCTTTGGGCGGGCCGTAGCGACGGAGCCTTGGTCCGTGAACGCGCCGATCGCGGCCGCGAGGCTACGACCACGCGGAATCGCGGTGGTCCGATGTGGCAGTCTGCAACTTCCGTTCCGCCCCGCGAGTTTCGACCTCGTGCTGAATCGGCACGAGGAACTCGATCCCGCGGAAATCGTCCGGGTCATGACTTCCGACGGAAGCGTCCTGACCCAACAAGTCGGAAGCAGCCGATGGAGAGAGCTCCGGCCGTTCTTTCCCCGGATGCAGGATTTCGGCGACCTGTTCCTCCGCTACGATCACGGCCTCCAGACATCCGGCCTCACGATCGTTCAAGCGCGGACGCACGATTGGAAAGCCGCCTACCGAACACTCGGCGATATCGTGTTCCTCCTCTGTATTGCGCCGTGGGAGATCCCCCACTTCGATCCGCTCGACGCCGATCTGCCCGCGTTGTTGGCCGCCGAAGAATCGCTATCCACCGGGCAAGGAATCGTCCTGACCGAGAGCCGGTTCCTCATCGAGGCCAAGAAGGACGTGGGAAGACGACTTTCATCTGGTTAAGGAATACCGGATGGCACACGGAGACGTGAAATCGATCGTCGATTCTCCTTGGACATCGGTGGGGACCTCCGATATCGCACGGGAGTACCTCGTCCTCCTGACGTATCTGCCGCTGAAAGGGTATCGCAAGATGCTCGGGCCGCACATGGGGGACGCCGCGTTCTTCCGCTGGAGCGTGAAGGGAGACGCACTCCCGCTGCACTGGGATGACGCCCTTCGTCGGATGTCGTCCTCGCCGGCCTAGCCGCGGCGCCGCATCGTCGATACTTAGGGGAAGATGCCCCGCCACTTGTACGCCTCGACGACGCGGTTGATCGCGACCATGTAGGCGGCCTGGCGCGTGTCGACCTTCTTCGCCTCGCGCATGTCCCAGACTCGGTTGAAGGCGCCGACCATGACGCCCTCGAGCTTCTGGTCGACGTCCGACTTCGTCCAGAAGAATTCGGACAGGTTCTGCACCCACTCGAAGTAGGAGACGGTCACGCCGCCCCCGTTCGCAAGGATGTCCGGGATCAGGATGATGCCGCGTTTGTGGAAGATGTCGTCCGCCTCGGGCGTCGTGGGCCCGTTCGCGCCCTCCCCGATAATCTTCGCCTTGACGCGCGGCGCGTTCTCCGACGTGAGGACGCCTTCCAGGGCGCACGGGGCGAGGATGTCGACCTCGAGCTCCAAGACCTCCTCGTTCGAGACCGGCTTCGTCCCGGGGAATCCGACGACAGACCCGGTCTTCTCCTTGAACGCGAGGACCTCCTTCGGGTCGAACCCCTTGTCGCTGAAGATGCCGCCCTTCGAGTCGGTCACCGCGACGATCTTCGACCCCTGTTCGTCGTGCATCAAACGGGCGAAGTGCATGCCGACGTTCCCGAAGCCTTGAACCGCGACGGTCGCTCCCTTGAGGGTCAGCTTCGTCTTCTTCGCGGCCTCGCGGACCGCGTACATCAGGCCGCGGGACGTCGCCTCGTCCCGGCCGAGCGACCCTCCGATCGCGAGGGGCTTGCCCGTGACCACGCCGGGCACCGCGAAGCCCTTGGCCATCGAGATCGTGTCCATGATCCAGGCCATCGTCTGGCCGTCCGTGTACACGTCCGGGGCGGGGATGTCCTTCTCCGGGCCGATGATGATCGAGATCTCGGACGCGTACCGGCGGGTCATGTGCTCGAGCTCGTCCTTCGACATCTCCTTCGGGTTGCAGATCACTCCGCCTTTCGCGCCGCCGTACGGGATGCCCATGACCGCACACTTCCACGTCATCCAGCAGGACAGGGCACGGACCTCGTCCAACGAGACGTTCCAGTGGTATCGGATGCCGCCTTTGAAGGGCCCGACCGCGTCGTTGTATTGGACTCGGTAGCCGGTGAAGACCTTCACGGTCCCGTCGTCCATCTTGACCGGGAAGTGCACCGTGAGCTCACGGCGCGGATTCTTCAGGATCTCCAGCATGCCGGCGTCCAAGTTCAGTTTCTTTCCGGCCCGATCGATCTGCGTTCTGGCAATCTCAAACGGATTCAGCGTCTCCTTGGGCTTGGACATTCAAACACCTCTCCGAATCTACAAGACCGTCGACGAGAGTGCCGCGAGTAAGGACCTTTGTCCTTAAAGCTTGCGTCCTAATTCTCTCAGAGAATCCGGAGTCTACGGGCGGGAATTCAGCGACTCCCTTCCTTCGCGGTAGGATGCACGTACTCCTCCGGGCGGACGACGTTCCGCGGCGTCTCCCCGCGGAGGAACCGGAGCACGTTGTCCAGGGCAGCCTCCATCGCGTCGCGGCGCTGGCTCGGGATCGCGTTCGCGACGTGCGGCGTCATGAGGATGTTCGGGAGTTCGTGGAACGGACGATGGAACGGCCGTCCATGCTTCGTGTCCGGGTAGGTCCACCAGACATCGAGGGCCGCGCGGAATCCGGGATGGGTCCGCAGGTGTTCGAACAGATCGTCTTCGAGGATAATCTTACCGCGGGCGATGTTCACGAGGACCGCGTCGGGCTTCATCGCCGCGAGGAACGCGCGATCCACGAGGCCCGCGGTCTGCCGCGTGAGAGGGAGGGCCAGGACGGCGAAGTCGGCGCGCGGAAGGAACCTACGCAGATCGTCAATCGTCGCGGCCTCATCCAACGCGGGATCTTGAGGTCGCGATCGCGAAAGCCCGATCGTGTGCATGCGGAACGCCTTGCACAGTCGGGCGACCTCGGCCCCGATCCCGCCCATCCCGAGGAGCAGGACCGTCGATCCGGCGAGGCCCTTGTTCATCACGCCCTGGTCGAAGATCCCGCGGCGGATCTCCTCCGTCCGCATCACCACGTCCTTCGCCGCGGCGAGGAGGAGGGCCATCGCGTGTTCCGCGACGGACGTGTTGTAGGCCCCCGCGTTGCTGCATACGATCGCGGACCGCGGGAGGCGTTCGAACGGCAGATGGTCCACACCCGCGAGGAGCGTCTGGACCATCCGGAGTCGGGGGGCCCGCGACGGGAGGTCTGTCGGCAGCTCGGGACCGAAGCCCGTGCACACGAGGACGTCCGCCGATTCCCAGGCGGCCGCGCGCTGGGACTCCGGCACGTCCTCTAGGATCACCGGCTCGAACGCGGCCGCGGCCTTCGCGGCGATAACCGCGCGCCGCTCTGGGTCCATCGGGGACGAGAACAGGACGCGGACCATGCCCGACCGGACGGCACCGCGGGACTTGGCCCTTTCGACGTCGGATGCAGTCGATTCCGATGCATTATGAACGCCCCGCACTTTTCGCCCTCGGTGACGCCTTTGCCTTTCCGGTTCGTGTACACGGGGATCCGAGTCAGAGACATGGACGAATCCATCCGATTCTACACCCAGGTTCTCGGGATGACGCTCGTCGAACGCACGAAGACCGCCCCAACGAAGGGTGAGGTCGCGACCCTCCGGAGTCCGGGGTCCGAGCAAGAACTCGAACTCAATTTCTACGAGGAAGAAAGCTCATTCTGGGCTCCGTACTCAAACGGCGAGGATCTGGATCATCTCGCCTTCGAAGTCGAAAACCTTGTGGCGACCGTCGGGGATCTCCGTCGAAAGGGCGTTGAGATCATCGTCGAGCCCTATTCGATCGGGGACTGGAGCGAATCCTACATCCGCGACCCGAACGGAATTTGGATCGAGCTGCTCGACAAGTGATCGTCTCGGTGACGGACTGCGTCGGGGTTCGACGGGGTCGCTTAGCACTCCGAGTACCCGCAGGCGTGACACTTCACGCATCCCTCTTCGAAGACGAGGGACTTGCCGCACTCGGGGCACTCCGGGTTCAAGCCTTTCCGCAGCAACTCGGCCGCATCGCGGGACTCTTTCTCCAGTTCGACATCGGTCTCGACGGCGCCGCCGAGTTCGTCGAACGTCTCCACGGGCGGCTGGACGCCGGTCTTCTGCATGCCGATATGGCGCTTGATCGCCTTCGCGATCGCATCGGGGATCGAGTAGACGCGCTCGCCGTGGTCCACCGCGATCCGCGGGCTGCGGATGCCCTCGAGCTGGTCGATGATCTCGTCGACCGGGACGCCGGACCGCAGGCAAAGAGACGCGAGGCGAGCGATTCCTTCCGTGAAGGACGCAGTGTATCCGCCTCCGCGGCCGATCTGCGCGAACACCTCGAACAGGCCCTTCTCGTCCTCGTTGACGGTGACATATAGAGCGCCGTATCCAGTGAGGATTTTCTGCGTGCGGCCCGTGATCACGTCGGGCCGGGGCCTCGGCCGGAGGACCGCGGTCTCCGACGGGACCTCGACGTGGACTTTCTTAGGCTTCTCCGCTTCCGCGACGCCGATGTTCAGGACCTGGTCTTCCCGCGAGCCGTCGCGGTACACCGTGATGCCTTTGCAATGCAGGTCGTAGGCCAGCAGGTACGCCTTTTTCACGTCCTCCACGGTCGCTTCCCGCGGCATGTTGATTGTCTTCGAGACAGCGGCATCGCAATGATCTTGGAAGGCGGCCTGCATCCGGACATGCCATTCCGGCGAGACATCGTGGGCCGTCGCGAAGACGCGCTGCCACTTCTCTGGGACGTCCTTCAGGCCGCGCGGGGATCCGTGGTTGTCGAGAATCTTCTTCACGAGGTCCTCCTGCCAGAATCCTTCGCGCTTTGCGACCTCCTCGAAGTAGTCGAGGAAGTACGGGAGCTCCTCGCCCTCCATGACCCGCTTGTACCAGATCAGACTGAATTCCGGCTCGCATCCGCCGGAGGTGTCCGCAATCATAGAGAGCGTCCCGGTCGGCGCTACGGTGGTGACGTACGAATTGCGGAGCCGTAGGCCCTTCTCTTGGTGGCGGCTTCCCTCCCACGCGGGATAGACACCTCGCTCCTCCGCTAGCTTCGCGCTCGCATTATATCCAGTTTCCTGGATAAATTGCATGATTTTGCCACCCCATTCGACCCCTTCTTTGGAATCGTACGGGACCTCGAGCATGAACAGCATTCGCGCAAAGCCCATGACGCCCAGGCCAATCTTACGAGTGGCATAGGTCATTTCTTCGATTTGCTTGACAGGGTACGCATTCATGTCGATGACGTCATCGAGCATGCGGACCGTCGAGCGGATCGTGCCCTCGAGTTTCTTCCAGTCCACGTCCCACCGGCCTGCCGCGTTGCGTTTCATGTGCCGCGCGAGATCGATCGATCCGAGGTTGCAAGACTCGTAGGGCAAGAGCGGTTGTTCTCCGCATTGTCGTACGATGATTCCGTTACAACTCATCGAATGCGACATTGCCTCGGTGAGATCGTAGACCTCGCGTTCACCCACGTTCTCCTTGGAAGCGAGAAGGTCTTCCCAGTGCGAGGGCCGGAACCCTCGGAACCGTACGGAAGCCAGCTTGGCTTGCTTGTGATCCAAGAAACCAATCGTCTGGGAAAAACGATGCCGACTCTCACCGAAGATGGCGAGTTCGAACAGGATTCCGTCCGAACCGTAGGATCGAGTCGACCCGTCCTTAGCTGTGTATCGAAATGTCGTAGTTCGCGCAGGCCTGCTCCGTTCGAGAATCTGGGATTTTATTCCCAGATTCAACAAAAGAAGTTGCACACCTTGTAGGAGCCTTCGGCTCTTCGACGTGAGAGCGATCCAAGAGCTGTTCGACTTCGGGCTGTCACGAACCGTTCCGTCCGCGGTGAAGAGACCTTGAAGAAATCCAATGGCAGCTTCTCGAGGCCCGGTAAAGAGCGACGCCGGAACTTCCTTGTCGGACGAATCGACCGCCTTTACGCCCAGTTTCTCGAAGAACTCGACAAAGAACCGCGAATGGTAGGAGAGATGGTAGACTCCATTCGACCGCTTGACTCCGCGAATGTTCCGTCCATACCAGCGATTCAAGATTGGTTTGAGCGTTGCGAACATCGGCGCGTCGCTCCGCGCGAACGTGAAGCCGACGCGACAATTCTTGTCGCCTGATCGCAACCAACCGTCGCCCACGAGCCATCCGAGGGCAAGGCCGAGTTCGCGTGTCCATTCGTTCGGAAGATTCAGGACCGTTGTCTTCCCATTCTCGCCGACGTAGATATTGGCCGGTCTGAACGGGAGCTCTCGATTGTCGGGGAACTTTCCTTCACCCGATTGAACGAGCACCTTGTGGAATCCCGGAACCAGGTCCTCGACCTGAACCCATCCTTCTGTCGTCAGCACTTTGTGATCCGCGGTCGCCATTAACTCGAACCCGGATTTCGTCGCGATTCGCCAGACCGGCTTGACTCCGGTCCGCCATGCGGCCACCATCGGCCCGAGCCGCGTACCGCGGTCCGCCTCGTCGCGGCTCGCGAGCAACATGCCGTTCGATTCCGTGACGACCTCGGCAGGCACTCGGCGATCGGTGATGAGAGAAATGCCACCATTCGGATAACGGTGCGCGAGCTCTCCGATCGAAATTAGGCCCCGTTCCGTCGAAACGAGCGTGTCGCCTGTCACGCACGGGTTCGTCGCCTCCATGTCTGCGACGTTCGGCGTCGGTTGGCGGCGGTTGTTCTCATCAATGAAGAAGAGGCCGGGCTCCCCGTTCTTCCAGGCCTGGAATGCAATCTTATCGAGGACCTCGCGCGCATCGAGCTGCCCGGCGATCTGATGGTCTCGCGGGTTAACTAGGTCGTACTTTGTCCCTGACTTCAGGGCCTCCATGAACTTGTCCGTAATCGCGACGGAGATGTTGAAGTTCGTAATTTCGTTCGTCTTATCCTTGCACGTGATGAACTCGAGAATGTCCGGATGGTCCACGCGAAGGATGCCCATGTTAGCACCCCTCCTTTTAGATCCTTGTTTAACCTGTTGGGTCGCGGCATCGAAGACTTTCATAAAGGACACGGGCCCGCTTGCGACGCCCATTGTAGACTTCACGAAGTCATTCTTCGGTCGTAGCCGCGAGAAGGAGAAGCCCGTCCCGCCGCCCGATTGATGAATCAGGGCGGACTCTTTGAGCGTCTGGAAAATCCCCGCGAGGCTGTCGTCCACCGGCAAAACAAAACATGCGGACAACTGTTGGAGTTCGAGCCCCGCATTCATCAGCGTCGGACTGTTCGGCAGGAACTCGAGACTTGAGATTATATGGAAGAATCTGCGGGCTATCTCCTCGACCTGTGTCTCGGTGGCGCCATAGTTCCGTTCCGCCAGCGCCAAGTTCCAGGCGACACGCGCAAACAGTTCCTTCGGCGTTTCGATGACGCGGCCCTTGTCGTCTTTCTTCAGGTATCGCTTCTGGAGTACGCGCAACGCATTCTCGGATAGCTTCGGATCCGGCTCACGGGCCACAACCTCGAGGGCCCTCGAATCATCCATCTTGACTTCTTCCATGGGGCAACCCTTCATCCGGGGGGACGGAGTCTAAGCCTACAGCCGCGACGAGACCATCCCTGGGGGGCGCCGCGAAGGAGTGGCCGCGGCATAGTCCTTTTTGAACCACGTATGTTACCAGCAGTCCGCGCGCCTGTTACCACGTTTGTTACCATACCGCCACGTTCCATATCAAGGTACGGAGGGAGATGGGTGAACCTACTCCCATGGAGGGACGGGGCCTCAGAGGAAGGGAAGCTTCACGACGCGCGCCGGATGCAAGGTTCCTCGGATGTCGACATCCAACGTAGTCCCGATGGCGGAGGCGGCCTTGTTCACGGAAGCGAGTGCGATCCCCGCTCGAAGAGACGGAGACATCGTACCACTGGTCACCTGCCCGATCTCCGCTCCCCGCAGGAGGACGCGATGCCCGTGCCGCGGGATTCCTCGATCCTCCATGCGGATGGCGACAAGCCTCCGATAGTCGTCCTGCGACCGGTGCCGCTCGAGCGCGTCCCGTCCGAGGAAGTCGTGATTCCACTTCACGAGCCATTCGCTGTTCACCTCGAGCGGGGTCTGATGCCCGTCGAAATCTTGGCCCGAGAGCAGGTATCCTTTTTCCAGCCGGAGCGTGTCCCGCGCGCCGAGGCCGATCGGCCGGATGCCGAGGTCCTCGCCGGATTTCAGGACCGCCTCCCAGACGCCCAGACCCTCGACCGCGGTAGGAAAGAGCTCGAACCCCGCCTCACCGGTATACCCAGTCCGCGTCACAAGGAAGGCGGTCCGTCCATCGGAAACGGTGGGCTCCCGTGCATGCGGTATGGAGGGGTCCGTGGCCCGGGTCCGCCCCCACCCCTCGATTTCCGGTGGAACCGCCCGCGGCGCGGCCCCCCAGGGCGCCGGGGGCACGAAGTCGAGGACCGCACCGGAAAAGGGCTTCATGCGGGAGAGGTCCACGGACGTGAACCGCTGTAGGAGCTCCGGCGCCCGCGGGCCTTGCACCGCGAGACAAAGGAACTCGAGCGTACGATCCGCGAGACGCACGCCGTCGACCACATGAGTCTTCAACCACGACACGACGTCGACGCGGGGCCCGGCGTTGCAAACGAGAAAGAATCGATCCGGTGCAAGGCACGTCACGATCACGTCATCAATGATCGTCCCGTCGTCTCGCAACAGGTGGGTGTACCGGGCGCGGCCTGGCGTCGACGGGATTTCATTCGCACTGAGATGATCGAGAAAATCGCGGGAAGAAGGACCTTCGACGAAGATTTTTCCCATGTGGCTTACGTCGAACAGACCGACCGCCTTGCGCACGGTCAGATGCTCCTCGACGATGCCCGTATACTGGAGGGGCATCTCCCAGCCGCCGAATTCGATGAAGCGCGCGCCGGCCGATCGATGCCAATCGTACAGGGGCGTGCGCGACGCCATCAGAATCCGCAATGCGCGGACGAATGAAAGTCCTTCCTCCCGGCAAAGCTTATCCCGACTCGCCTCGTTGCCCGCGGCCACCATGGGTATTTTCCGCGAGCTCCGCTACGAGCTCAGCGCCCTGTTCTTCGCCCTCGGGATCCTCGGCATGGTCTTCTCCCTCACCCAATACCTCGCCCCGACGCAGAGCCCGGACTGGCTGAAGTCGATCCACCGCGCGGTCGGCGAGTACGTCGTGTGGGAGGCGTTCCTCGGATTCCTCGCCGTCCTGGCGGGCGGGTTCTATTTCGTCGACACGATTCGGAAGGAGCGCGAGTTCGAGCGTCTCATCTCGACGACGTCGAAGGAACTGTTCGTGAAGAACATGCGGCGGATCGAGGAACTCACGTACGACCATCTGCCCTCCGCGTACGAGCGGCGGTTCCTCGAGAAGAAACGCGAGTTCCGGATCAAGGTCTGATCAGGCGAGGTCCCTCGAAAGGACGACGCGGCCGAGACGCTCCACGGCCTCGCGGTCCCGGATCCGGCAGCGGACGACGAGTTCGATCCGTTCGGGGCCGTGGACGGCCGACACCACGTCGACATGCTCGTACAACCAATGGATGTTCGCGGACGCCTCCGCGCCGGGGACCAGGACGAGGTGGATCTCGAGGGGATAGGCGAAGGCCTGGTGCACGAGGGCTCGCAACTCCGGGAGACCGCGCCCAGTCCGCACGGAAATCGCGAGCGGGGTCCGGTGGAATTCGGAATCCGCGAGGACGTGCGCGCGAGCCGCCACCTCCTCCGTTGCGAGTTCATCCGCCTTCGTGAGCACCGGGATGACGGAGTCCGAGGGGGCGTTCGGGAAGAGGGTGCGCGCGGCGAGCCGGACCTTCCGTCGGATCTCCGGTTCGGAGTCGGTCGCGTCGACCAAGAGGAGGACGAGGTCCGCCTGGAGGATCTCCTCGAGGGTCGCATGGAACGCCTCGACCAACCAGAACGGCACGCCGTCGACGAACCCAATCGTGTCCGTGAGCAGGATGCGCCTGCTCGTCCCGGTGAGGCTCCTCGTCGTGGTGGCCAAGGTCGAGAACATCCGGTCCTCCACGAGCAGGTGTTCGTCCGTCAGGGCGTTGCACAAGGAGGTCTTCCCTGCGTTCGCATAACCCGCGAGGGCCACCAGATGATAGCCCCGGTCCTTCCGCACGATCCGGCGGACTTCCCGTTCCCGGCGGATCGTCTCGAGCTCGTCTCGGATCTTCTTCATCCGCCGCTTCACGGTTTCGTAGTATGCGTCGACGCGTTGCTCCCCGCCCGCCATGAATCCGGGCCGCTCCCCGACGTCGCCCTCGTGGATCCATTCTCGCAGGAGGGGGACCTCGTAATGCAGGAGGGCCAGTTCGACCTGGAGCTTTCCTTCCCGGCTCGAGGCGCGCTGCGCGAACAGCTCGAGGAGCACGCGGAGGCGGTCGTAGCATTCCATGTGCAGCTCCCGCTCGAGCACGTAGTGCATCGTCGGACGGAGTTCGCCGTTGAAGACGACCACATCGACGTCGTCCACGGCGACCCGTTCGCGGACCTCGTCGAGCTTGCCGCGGCCGACGAACGTGCGCGGGTCAGGGTGGTTCCGATGCTGGACGATCGTCTCGACGATCCGGTGGCCCGCGGACCGGATGAGGGCCGCGATCTCCGCGACGTCGGGGTCCAGGGAGACCAGGAGGACGTCCAACGACCGTCCGAGGCGGCGCTCACGGCATAAGGCTTTCCAGTGGAAGGGAAGGGGTGGGGGCCGTTGGACCCACCTGAAGGCGGACGGCGAATTAACCTTAAACAAGGTTGACTACACGCTGCGAGAGCCGGCCGGGACCCCCTCCTTGCGGGAGGTCGAAGACGGGACCAAGAGGGACGCTCCCGTCGTCATGCCCCAGAGGAGGATGGACCAGACCGAGACCTGCTCGATCACACCGCGATCGAGGGGCCAGGTCTGCGTGGCCATCAACCCGAGCCCGACGAGGGAGATCGCCCCGAGGGCCGCGGACACATACCGAAGAGACGGTCGAAGGATCCGGAACGCCAGGATCGCGGAGAGGCCGCCGCCGGCGTAGGCCAAGAACGCGAGGCCCGCGTGAATCATGCGGGCCGGATTGTCGTCCATGGCGGGCACAAGGCCGAACCCGATCGCGCCGATTCCGGCCAGGGCCACTGCGATGGGCAGCAGCCGAACCCGGAACGCGCGGGCGAGGAATCCGGCCGCCGCCAGGAAGGCGGCTCCGAGGAAAACGATCGAGGCGTTGAAGAGGAGCGCGCTCGGGCCGACGCCCAGGTCGCCGAGGAAGTCGTGCGCCACGTTGTATCCGGGGAACGTGGCTTCCGCCAGCGTCATCCCGATTGCGAACCCGATCGAACCGGCGAAAAGGAGCAGGCCTGCCCGCCGTCGATCCCGGTGGCGCATGCGCGAAAATGACCGACGCATGCGATTTAACCTTTTTCCGAAATCCGGGAGGAAACGTCACCACCGTCACCCTTGAATAAGGTCGACCCGATTCGGGCTCGTGCAAATCGGATGCGGCGTCACGACGAAGGAGATCCGCGGACGTCCGTACTTGTATTTCTGGCATTACGAGGAGCGGGGCGGCCGGAGGGTCCAGGCGTTCCGCTACCTCGGCGCCCTCCGGTCCGAGGTCGCACGGCAGAAACTCGAGGAGGCCCTCGATGCGTACATGGACCGGCTCGCCGCCGAGCTCCGCCGCCGTCGAGGGGAGATCCTGGCGCGCGCCCTCCCGCCGTGACGGCAAAGGCCTTACGACGGCGGGGCCATGGCAACGCATCCATGCGGATCCAGGTCCGGGTCTTCGCAACGTACCGGGAGATCGTCGGATCCCGGGGCTTCACCTGGTCCTCGCGGGACGGCCTCAGCCTCCGGGAGCTCGTGGACGGGGTCGTGGCGAAGTACCCGGGGCTCGCGGGCCACCGGGACACGATGCTCCTCGCCGTGAATCACGACCTCGCGGCATCGGATCGGATTCTCCAGGACGGGGACGAGGTAGCGCTCCTTCCTCCCGTCAGCGGGGGCGCGCGATGATCGAGGTTCGGCGGGCGCGTATCGATCTCGACGCCGTGGTCGACAGCGTGCGGCGGGATGATGTGGGTGCCATCGTCCTGTTCGTCGGGACGGTCCGCTCAGACGAACGGGTGAGAGCCCTCGATTACGAGGTGTACCGTCCGATGGCGATCAAGAGCCTGACCGGCCTCGCGGAGCGGGCCAAGGACAAGTTCGGTCTCACGGACCTGTCCATCGTCCACCGGCTCGGCCGCGTCCCGGTCGGCGGGGATTCCGTCGCGATCGCATGCGCCGCGGTCCACCGTGCGGAAGCCTTCGCGGCCTGTGCGTGGGTCATGGACGAGGTGAAGCGCATCGTGCCAATCTGGAAAACCGAGATCGCCGATCGGCCCGACCGGATCCGTCGCCGTCGATGACCCGAGTCGGATTCTCTGCATCCCGTGGAGCCGGGTCGACCGTGACGCAACGTTGACAAAGGCGCGAGGGAGAAATAGCGCGGCCAGCCATCCGGAGGCGATGGCGAAGATCGTCGACATCGGTCGGAAACCGGACGTGAAGCGACGCGCGGTCGCGACCGGCACCATGCTCCTCCGACCCGCGACCGCACGCGCGATCCGCGACGGTCCCGTCGAGAAGGGCGACGTCCTCGTCTCCGCGGAAGTCGCCGCCCTGCATGCGATGAAGAGCGTCTGGCAAGTCCTGCCACACACCCATCCAATCCCGATCACGGCCGCGGAGGTCTCCTTCGACGTACGAGCGGATCGGATCGTCGTGACGACGAACGTGGAGGCGACCTACAAGACGGGCGTGGAAATGGAAGCCCTCTATGGAGTCACCGTGGCCCTGCTCACGGTATGGGACATGGTGAAGTCGCTGGAAAAGGACTCGAAAGGACAGTATCCGAGTGCGCGCATCGAAGACGTGCGGGTCGTCGAGAAAGCGAAATCGCAACGATGATCCGTCAATCTTCGACTGCTCCCGCGAGAAGTTTCGGGTCCACGTTGCCGCCGGAGACCACCGCGACGACCGGCGGACGGAGGGACTCTCGATATCGGATCCAGGCCGCGAATGCCGCCGCGCCTGCCGGTTCGGCGACGATCTTCGCCTCGAGGGCGAGGCGGCGCATCGCGGTGCGGATCTCCGCGTCAGTCACGACGAGCGCGCCGTCGAGGACCCGGCCGAGGACCTCTGCCATGGATGGCAAGATGATTCCGATGCCGATCCCGTCGGCGATCGTCTGCGGCCGATCGATGCGATGGGCTTGACGGGTCTGCAACGCCACCGGCAGCGGCGCGGCGCCTTCCGCTTGGACCCCGAACACCTGAGCGCGGGGCACGAGTCCCTTCACCGCGGTCCCGATCCCCGCGACGAGCCCTCCTCCGCCCACCGGTACGAGCACGGTCCGGACCTCCGGGAGGTCCTCGACGATCTCCAAACCGATCGTCCCCTGTCCCGCGATCGTGGCCGGATGCGCGAACGGGTGGATGAAGGCGGAGGGCCACGACCTCCAAGTCTCGTTCTCGTGGGCGTCGATCAGGTCCCGGCGGGAGATGGCGGAGACGTCCGCTCCCTGGGCGGTAATCGCCTCGACCTTGCGCCCGACGGCCCCTTCCGGGACGCGGACCGTGCAGGGAATTCCGAGGCGATGGGCGGCCCAGGCGACCGCAAGGCCATGGTTTCCGGAACTGATCGTGCTGATGCCACGCGCCCGGTCGGCCTCCGTCAAGTGCGAAATCCGGTTCCACACGCCGCGGATCTTGAACGCCCCGAGTCGCTGGAGGTTCTCGAGTTTCAACCACACGGGTTCGTCGCCGCCAGAGAACGGGACGGTCGGGGTGAGCCAGGCGACCTCCCGGACGACGGACAGCGCCGAGTCGATGTCGCGGGTCGTCACCTCGATTCGTTCCACAGAGGGTCCTCGCAGGGCGGATCGCTGCCCGGAGACCGCGCCGGGCGGTAAAGGCTCTTCGCTCGCGCATGGAGGGTTTCATCGCGAAACATAGACCTTTTATTGGATACGCAGAAGTCGCGGGTCAGGGGTACGCATGGCGGAGGAAAAGCAACTCTCGATGGCAGAAGTGCGGAAGACGATCGCGGCTTCGCTGGGCGCGGCATTCGGCTTCATCATCGCGCTCACGTGGAACAGCGTCGTGCTCGGAGGGCTCGCGGCCGGGGGCATCCAGCTGGGCACGACGGTGAATAAGGGCGACTTCGGTGCCTGGGCCTACGGATTGGTCACGGCGGTCGTGCTGACGGTCGTGATGATCGTGTTGATTATCGTCATCGGCCGTTGGGGAAGCAAATAGGTCGGCGAAGCCCTTTTATCGCGGCCGGCACATGGATTGCGGCCCATGAAGGTCGTGATCCTCGACGGGTACGTCGACGAGCCGTCGAACTTCGGCGTGCCGCCGTATATCTCGCCCTATCCGCGGTACGTCGCAGGTGCAGTCCGCGACGCGGGCCACGAATGGGAGTACGTGACGATCGACCGGGTCCGCGGGGGCCATCCGCTCGCGGGCGATCTTCTCGTCCTGATCTCGGGCCCGATTGTCCCGGGCAAGTACCTCCGGAGCCTCCCGATCAGCGAGAAAGAGATCGTCCGCCACGCAGGCGCATTCCAGGGACCTCGGGTCTTCGGCGGCCCGCTCGCGCGGTTCCGATATTACGACGAATCCCTCATCAAACCGTTCGACTGGGTCGCGCTTCGCGACCTCGATGCGGCGGTATATGATCATCTCACGACGTCCGAGTGGACGCACCGTGACAAGACGATGGAGGAGTGGGACCGCTGGGCGCTCCTCGGCGCCGACGTCGTCCGCGACCATCCCGATTTCCCGGAGCCGCTCACGGTCGAGCTCGACACGTCGAAGGGCTGCGTGCGGTACGTCAACAAAGGGTGCTCCTTCTGCATCGAGCCGATGTACGGCAAGCCGAAATTCCGCGACGTGGCCGGCGTCCTCGCGGAGGTGCGTCGGCTCGCGGAGCTCGGCGCGGTGAACTTCCGGCTCGGAGGCCAAGCGGATTTCTTCAGCTATCAGGCGATCGGACTCGGATCTTCCCCCACGCCGCGGATCAACCTGCCCGTGATCAGGGAGCTTCTCGAGGGGATCCGGACGGCCGCACCGAATCTGAAGGTGCTGCACACGGACAACGGCGATCCTGCGATGATGCTCGCGCATCCGGACGACGCGATGGCGGCGATGCGCGACCTCGCCCGGCTGGCCTCTCCTGGTAACTCGTTGTCGTTCGGACTCGAGTCGGCGGATCCGCGCGTCACGGAGGCGAACAACCTCAACATCGACGCGGACGGCTGCCTCGAGGCGGTCCGCATGGTGAACGCGGTGGGGAGGGAACGGGGCGGAAGCGGAATGCCCATCCTTTTGCCCGGGCTAAATTTCGTCGCGGGCCTCGACGGCGAGACGAGGAGGTCGTTCGACCTGAACCTGGCATTCCTGAAGCATCTCCTCGAGGAAGACCTATGGGTCCGTCGGATCAACATCCGGCAGGTGCGGCCTGTTCGCCGAGAGTTCGAGCCGACCGGGCTGTACCGCGAGTTCCGTCGGTTCAAGGAGGCCGTACGCACGACGATCGACCACGAGATGCTACGGCGCGTGGTGCCCGAGGGGACCGTCCTCCGAGACGTGTTCCTGGAGCTGCAGGACGGCCACGTGACGTACGGCCGACAGATCGGCACCTATCCGATCCTCGTCGGGTTGCCGTACCGGACCGGGATGGACCGGTTCGTGGACGTGCGCGTCGTGAGCCATGGACAGCGTTCCCTCACCGCGGTCGAGTACCCTCTCGACGTGAACCGCGCGCCATTGGCGGCCATCTCGGCCCTCCCGGGAATCGGGGCGAAGCGAGCGGCACGCATCGTCCGCGCAAGGCCGTTTGACTCTCTACCCGCGTTCGTCGCATCGCTCGACGATCCCGCCGCGGGGGATCGTGTCGCTCCCTTTCTCGGTCTCGCGATGTGAGGCCACCCGCACGCACTCCTGATTGGTCGCAAGTTAACCTTATTTAAGGTTGATATGGCACGGGAACCTTTAGACGCGCCTCGGTCTTCTCCACCGTCCGAGCTATGGCCGTCCCGAAGAAACACAAGGAGCATGCCCCCGCATCGGTGAAGTGCGGCGTCATCACAATCTCCGACAGCCGGACGCCGGAGACCGACGAATCGGGGAAGTTGATCCGCGATTTATTCCAACGAGCGGGTCACTCCATCCTCTTCTCCGTCGTCGTGAAGGACGAATCGAAGCCGATCCTGGACGCCGTGGAACAGGCGTCGTGGACCTGCGAGGCAATCGTGACCAACGGAGGGACCGGGCTCGCGAAACGGGATGTGACGATTCCCATTGTCCGGTGCAGCCGCGGGCGTGCACCACGGGCGGCTCGTGTTCTGCCTCCCGGGATCTCCGGATGCCTGTCGCTTGGCGATGGAGAAGCTGATCCTCCCGGAGCTCGGTCATGCCGTCGGGGTCATGGGCCGATGAGACGCGGAACGGCACATGCGCACGGGCCACGTGAACAAGCCCACGGGATGCGCCCGCTGAAAACACTGATCCCCTTCGAGGACGCGAGGCGGATGGCGCTGGATCTCGTCCGCCCGATTACCCGAACGGAGACCTTGTCCCTTCTCGATGGATCGGGTCGGGTCGCCGCGGAAGACGTACGGTCCAGGATCGACGTGCCTCTGGCCGACCGCGCCGGCATGGACGGCTACGCGGTGGTCGCCCGCGATACGGCTCGTGCAACGAAATCTCGGCCCGCGGTCTTGCGCCGACTCGAAGTCCTCCATGCGGACACGATTCCCCGCAAACGGGTGACGGCCGGAAGTTGCACGGAAGTGGCGACGGGTTCGACTCTTCCCGCAGGTGCGAACTCGGTCGTCCGATTCGAGGACACGCAACGCGAGGGGAGTGTCGTGATGATCTTTACCGCGGTCCACGCCCGCCAACACGTCGTCGCACGCGGAGCGGACATCCGACGCGGCTCGAGGGTGGTCCGCGCGGGGGAACCGCTGACGTCGGCGAAGGTCGGCGCCCTCGCGGCGATCGGGGCGGCCGGTGTGCGGGTCTACGCGCAACCCCGCGTCTCGATCCTCACCACGGGCGACGAGATCGTGCCACCCGGGAGACCGATCCAAGCGGGCCAGGCGTACGATATCAATTCGAACACGATTGCGAGCGTCGTCCGCGCGAACGGCGCGGTGCCGGTCCTCCTCGGTCGCCTGTCCGATCGCCTTCCGACGTTGCGTGCCGCGCTCCGACGTGGCCTCGCGAACGATTTCGTCGTGTTCTCCGGAGGCTCGTCCGTCGGCGAGCGGGACATCGTCGTCGACGTGGTGAAGTCCCTGGGTGACATCCTGTTCCACGGGGTCGCCGTGAAGCCCGGCAAGCCGACGTCCCTCGGGCGCGTGGATGGCAAGCCCGTCCTCGGCCTGCCCGGCTACCCGACGTCCTGCCTGATCAACGGCTACCTCCTACTCGCCCCGATGCTGCGACGGATGGCTCGTTTGCCGGCCGCCCAACCGCAGATCGTCGACGTCCCTCTCGGGAAGCGGATCGAGCGGGCGACCGGGCGTCTCGAGTTCCATACGGTCCGCATCGTCGACGGGCAGGCCTTTTCCGCGTTCAAGGAGAGCAGCGCGATCACGTCGATGGCTCACGCGGACGGGTACATCGAGATTCCCGCCGACGTCGAACGGCTTGAGACGGGTGAGTCCGTTCGCGTGACACTATTCTAGGTGACACAGATGGCCGAACCAATCGGAGGGGCGCTGTGGCAGACCCCGAAGGCA
>WNGC01000946.1_pt1 | contig 28918 bp, 23 predicted proteins | sample 5400051 | NCBI WGS metagenome assembly WNGC01 (sample SAMN13153368, study PRJNA577476) | soil metagenome | isolation source: 20 cm soil or saprolite under grassland replicate 2 | place: USA:California | collected 2016-06-15
TGCTCTGCTCGGCCAAAGAGCTCGGCCTCGGCGAAGACCACGCGGGCATTCTCGAGCTCGACACCACCGCGCCGCCCGGGAGCCGGTTCCTGGACGTGGTGCCCGTAGCGGATCATCAGATCGTCATCGACGTCCCCGCGAATCGCCCCGACCTGCTGTGCCACAAGGGCGTCGCCCGCGAGCTGGCGGCGCTGCTGGGCGGGACGGTCAAACTGCCGCCCATTCCAGCTCCGGCTGGCGGCACCGCTCGGGCCGGCGGGGACGCCGCCCTCGGCGGCCCTCGCGGTGCCCCCAGCCGTCGCGGCGGTGGGACGGCGACGGCCGCCGAGCCCGGCGTGGCCGCCGGCCGGAGCCGTCCTGCCGCCGCGACGAGCGGAGTGGTCGACGGGGTCGAGGTTCGCCTCGAAGATCCGGAAGGCGCCCCGCGTTACATGATCGCGGTGATTCACGGCGTGACAGTCGCGCCCAGCCCCCGGTGGCTCACCGATCGGCTGGCTTCGATCGGCCAACGGTCCATCAACAACGTCGTCGACGCTACGAACTACATCTTGTTCGAGCTCAACCAGCCGCTGCACGCGTTCGATTTGGCCAAGCTCAACGGGCCGGCGGTGGTGGTGCGCCGCGCCAAGCCGGGGGAGAAGATCGTCACGCTCGACGGCGTGACCCGGACGCTCACACCGGACATGACCGCCATTTGCGACGCCAAGCGACCCACGATCATCGCCGGAGTGATGGGGAGCGCCGAGTCGGAGGTGAGCCCGTCCACTACCGACCTCGTGCTCGAGTGCGCCTACTTCCAACCCACCCGGGTCCGGCGCACGCGCCGCGCCCTCGAGCTGTCGAGCGAGTCGAGCTACCGGTTCGAGCGCGGGATCGACATGCTCGGCATGCCGGACGCGCTGCGCCGCGCTGTCGAGCTGATCGTCGCGGTGGCGGGCGGGGAGCTGCGCGAGCCGCCGCTCGACCTCTGGCCCGAGCCGCAGCACGAGAAGACCATATTCGTGCGTCCCGAGCGCGTCGCCCACCTGCTGGGCATGCCCGTCGACGCCGCGGAGATCGAGCGCCGGCTCAGCGCCGTGGGATTCTTCCTCGCGCCCAAAGACGGCCGGCTCGCCGTGCAGGTGCCGGGGTGGCGCCCCGACGTCACCCGGGAGGTGGACCTGATCGAGGAGGTCGCCCGGCTGAAGGGGTACGACGCGTTCCCGGATGAGCTGCGCCCCTATCGCCCCGGGACCGTTCCAGACGCTCCCGAGGAACAGGCCCGCGCCCGGGTGCGCGAAGGCCTGGTCCGCGTCGGCCTGCTCGAGGCCCGCACGCTGCCCCTAGGGCCCCCGGACGGGCCTGACTCGATGACGATTCTCAACCCGCTGTCGGCCGAGGAAGCGCACCTGCGGCGTCGGCTGCTGCCCGGCCTGGTACGACGGGTCGAGCACAATTGGGCCAACCACAACCGCGATATCCGGCTGTTCGAGGTTGGGACCGTGTTCCGCCGGGGATCGGGGTCCCCCGTCGAAGAGTGGACTGCGGTCGCCGCCGTCCTCACCGGTGCCCGGCGGCCGCCGCACTGGTCCGAGGGTGCGAAACTACCTGATATGGACATATGGGACTTGAAGCGCCACTTTGAGTTAGCGGTAGAGCTCGCCGCCCCGGGCTGTAACGTGGAACCTGGAACGGGGGGGGAGTCGGGGTGGGTGGCGGTGCAACGAGGAGGAGAAGTGGTGGGGCGGGCTGGCCCCCTCGAGGCGGACGCGCCCGTGTGGGCCGCCGCCTTGTTCGGGCTCGAGGTCCGCTTGGCGGTGACGACCCGGGCTCCTGTGGTGTATCGTCCGCTCCCGGTACAACCGGGGGTCGAGCAGGATGTGGCGCTGGTGCTGCCGCCGGGAGTGAGCGCCGTGCAGGTAGCGGAGGTGCTGCGGCGCGCCGTGGGGGGGAGGCCGCTGCTCGAGCGCCTCGAGGTGTTCGACGAGTATCGCGGGCCCGGGATCCCGGCCGGCCATCGCGGCGTGGCGTGGCATTGCACGTTCCGCGACCCGGAGCGCACGCTGCGCGAGGCGGAAGTGAAGGAGGCGTTGGCGCGCGGGCTTGCGGCCCTGGAGGAAGAGCTTGGCGTACGACGGAGAGAGGGCTGATGGACCGGTGCTCGACCAGCTCGAGACGATCCTCCGCCACGTTGCGGAGGAGCTGACGGGCTGGCGTACGCGCGCCCTCAAGGCCGAAGCCGAGTTGAAGGAGAGTGGCGCTCGGGGAGGCGCAGGCGGCGTCAAGGCGGATCTCGACGCGCGCGGCCGTCTATCGGACCTGGAACAGGAGAACAAGACGCTGCGGCAGCGCGTGGAGGCGGCGCGCCTGCGCGTGCACGATCTGCTGTCGCGGCTGACGTTCCTCGAGGAGCAGGCGCGTGACTCGGGCGGCAACGGCGGCGGACGGGCCGCGGGCGCTTCGGGCGCGGGAGCCGCCCCATGAGCACCAAGAAACACGCGGTCAAGGTGATGATCGGGGGCGACGAGTACACGGTGCGGTCCGACCTGCCGCCCGAGTACACCCGGGATGTCGCGGCCTACGTGGACCAGGCGCTCAAGAAGGTGCTGTCGCAGGGCCCCATCGTGGAGACGCATAAGGCGGCGATTCTGGCCGCGCTCGACATCACGAACGAGCTGTTCCAGGCGAGGAAGGGCGAGCGCGAGGTCGCCGCCCGGCTCGCCGCGCTCGCGGACGACCTGGCGAAGCTGCTTCCCCCCGGGAAGCGCAAGGCGGTCGTCGGGCAGTTGTAGACGAGTCTCGCTCCGCCTGCCACGCGGAGCGGTGCTGGAGATAGATCCTATGACGGACGTGTTGAGGATCGTCGCAGGCCTCCTCGTCGGAGGCATCGCCGCCGGCGTGGCCTTTTACGCGCTGGGGCGCCGGGTCGAGCGGCGCATGGCCGACGCGGCGGCGCGGGCGGCGGCGGCGGAGAGCGAGCGGCTCCTGGCCGACGCGCGCCAGCGTGTGGTGCTGGCCGCGCGCGAGGAGCTGATGCAGGCGCGCGAGACATTCGAGCAGGAAGCCGCGCGCCGGCGCCGCGAAAGCGAGCGGCGCGAGCAGCTCGTCGAGCAGCGGCTGACGGGTCTGGAGGAGCGCGCCCGCGGGCTGGAGCAGCGCGGTCGCGCGCTGGACGAGCGCCAAGAGGCCCTCGCCGCCCAGGAGCTCGCGGTTCGCACCCGGCTCGAGCATGTCGCCCGGCTCACGGCGCAGGAGGCCAAGCAGGAGCTGTTGCGCCACCTGGAGGACGAGGCGCGCAACGAGGCCGCGGCGCTCGCCCGCGACCTGAAGGAGCAGGCCCGTCGCACCGCGGACAAGGAAGCGAAGAAGATCCTCGCCCTCGCCATCCAGCGGCTCGCCCCGGAGTTGACGGCCGAGACCACCGTGTCGACCGTCGCGCTGCCCTCCGACGAGATGAAGGGCCGGATCATCGGCCGCGAAGGCCGCAACATCCGCGCCTTCGAGGCCGCCACCGGCGTGGACGTGATCATCGACGACACGCCCGACACCGTCGTCGTGTCGTGCTTCGACCCCGTGCGGCGCGAAGTGGGACGCCTCGCGCTCGAGCGCCTGATCGCCGACGGGCGCATCCATCCGGGTCGCATCGAGGAGATCGTCGAGAAGGCCCGGCTGGAGGTGGAAGCGTCGATCGTGGAGGCGGGGGAGCAGGCGGTGTACGAGACCGGCATCAAGGGCATGCACCCGGAGCTGGTGAAGCTGGTGGGCCGGATGCGCTATCGCACGTCGTACGGCCAGAACATCCTCGAGCACTCGAAGGAAGTCGCCTGGCTCGCCGGGATCATCGCCACCGAGCTGAAGCTCGACACGCAGCTCGCCAAGCGCGGCGCCCTGCTGCACGACGTGGGCAAGGTGCTCACCCACGAGCACGACGGCACCCACGTGCAGCTGGGCGTGGAGGTGGCGACCAAGCACGGAGAGCACCCGACCGTGATCAACTGCATCGCGGCGCACCACGACGACGTGGCGCACGAGTCGCCCATCAGCGTGATCGTGCAGGCCGCCGACGCCGTCTCCGGGTCGCGCCCGGGCGCCCGGCGCGAGGCGTTCGAGACCTACGTGAAGCGGCTCACCCAGCTCGAGCAGCTCGCCGGCGAATTCGCCGGCGTCGAGAAAGTGTTCGCCATCCAGGCCGGGCGGGAAGTGCGCGTGGTCGTGACGCCGGGCGCGATCGACGACGGCAAGGCCGGCGAGCTCTCCGACCTGATCGCGCGCAAGATCGAGCGCGAGCTGCAATACCCGGGACAGATCAAGGTCGTCGTCATCCGCGAGACCCGCGCGGTGGACTTTGCCCGCTAAGCTCATCGACGGCACCGCCGTCGGTCGAGCGATGCGCGGGGAGCTCGAGGGCGAGCTGCGCGCGCTCGCCGCCCGCGGCGTCACGCCCGGCCTGGCGGCCGTTCTGGTCGGAGACAACCCCGCCTCCGCCACCTACGTGCGCATGAAGGGCAAAGCCTGCGAGGAGACGGGGCTTTACCATGAGACCGTACGCCTCCCCAAGGAGACGACGCAGGCGGAGCTGCTGGCGCTGGTGGACCGTCTCAATGCGGACCAGAAGATCCACGGCATCCTCGTGCAGCTGCCGCTGCCCAAGCAGATCGACGCGCAGCACGTGCTGCGTCGCGTGGCGCCCGCCAAGGACGTGGACGGCTTCCATCCCGAGAACGTCGGCAAGGTATCGATCGGCGATCCCACGGGGTTCCGGCCCGCCACGCCGTTCGGCGTGCAGCAGCTGCTGGTGCGCAGCGCGATCGACACGACCGGGAAGCACGCCGTGATCGTGGGACGCTCCAACATCGTGGGCCGTCCCCTGGCCGCCCTGCTGCTGCAGGACGGACCGGGCGGCAACGCCACCGTCACCGTGTGTCATTCGCGCACCCGCGAGATCAAGTCCGTCACCCGTCTCGCGGACATCCTGATCGTGGCGATGGGCAAGCCGGAGTTCGTCAGGGGCGACATGATCAAGCCCGGCGCCGTGGTGATCGACGTGGGCACGAATCGCGTGGACGACCCCGCCACGAAGACGGGCTACCGGCTCGTAGGCGACGTCAAGTTCGACGAGGCGAAGCAGGTGGCGGGAGCGATCACCCCGGTGCCGGGGGGCGTGGGCCCGATGACCATCACGATGCTGCTCTTCAACACCGTGCAGGCGGCTCGCCAATGGGCGAAATCTTAGACCTTTTCGCCGGCGTCTCCCCCGAGGGCGCCTGGACCGTGACGCAGCTGACGCGGCGCGCCCGCGCCGTGGTCGAGGCGGGCCTGGCGCCGCTGTGGGTGCGGGGCGAGGTGAGCGGGTTCAAGGCGTGGCAGAGCGGGCATTGGTACTTCGCACTGCGCGACCGCACCGCGCAGTTGCGCTGCGTCATGTTTCAGAAGGACAATCGCCGGCTCCCGACGCCCCCCGCAGACGGCATGCAGGTGTTCGTGTTCGCCCGGCCCACCATGTGGGAGGAGAAGGGGGAGTTCCGGCTCACCGTGCTCGACCTGCTGTCGACCGAGGCCGGCGGCTTGTGGCAGGTGGCGTTCGAGAAGGCCAAGGCGGCGCTCGCGAAGGACGGGCTGCTCGATCCGGCGCGCAAACGGCGTCTGCCCCCCTACCCGAGGCGCATCGCGGTCGTCACGAGCCCCGACGGAGCGGCGCTGCGCGACATCATCGCCGTGGCCACGCGGCGCTGGCCCCTCGCCGAGCTGCTCGTGGTCCCGACGCGCGTGCAGGGCGACGGGGCCGACGGCGAGATTCGCGGGGCGCTCGCCCTGGTGACGCGGCTCGAGGGGCTCGATCTCGTGATCATCGGGCGCGGCGGCGGCTCGCGCGAGGACCTGTGGACCTTCAATCACGAGCGCGTCGCCCGCGCCGTGGCGGCGCTGCCGGTGCCCGTGATCTCCGCCGTGGGGCACGAGACCGACGTCACGCTGTGCGACCTGGTGGCCGACCTGCGGGCGCCCACGCCCTCCGCCGCCGCCGAGGCCGCCACCCCGGACGTGGTCGAGGTCCTGGCCGACCTGGAGCACCTCGGCGCGCGGCTGGCGCGCGGGCTCGCGGCACGCTCGGGACGGGTGGCCGAGCGCCTCGATCGCGGCTTCGATCGCCTGACGGCCGTGGTGGAGCGGCGGCTCGAGCGGCACCGGCAGACGCTCGCCGGCCTCGCCGGCCGCCTCGACGCGCTGTCCCCGCTCCGCATCCTGGAGCGCGGCTATGCGTTGGCGCGCGACGAGCAGGGCCGGGTGTTGAAGCGGGTGGCGCAGTTCACGCCCGCGCTGCCGTTTCGCCTGCGCGTGACCGACGGCACGGTAGGCGCGCGGGTGACGGAGTCCTGATGGCGCGCGCCCGCGACCCCCTCAACTTCGCCGAGCAGCTCGAGCGCCTGGAGGAGATCGTGCGCCGGCTGGAGGGTGAGGAGCTGGACCTGGACGCCGCCCTCAAGCTGTTCGAGGAGGGGGTCGAGCGTCTGCGGCAGGCGCGCGAGCGCCTCACCGCCGCCGAGGCACAAGTGAAGCAGGTCCTCGCCGATCAGGCGGGCAATGTCCGGGTTGAAGACCTCGACGCCTGACGACGCGCTCGTGGCGTACCTCGCGGACGCCCGGGCCCGGGTGGACGCGGTGCTGGAGTCCTGGGGCGTGCGGGCGAGGGAGTGGTGGCCCGCCCCGGTGCCTGCGGCGATGCGGTACAGCCTGCTCTCGACCGGCAAGCGCCTGCGGCCGACGCTCGTCTTCGCCGCCGCCGAGGCGGTGGCGGGCGAAGCCGCCGCGGAGCGCGTGGCCGAGCTCGCGGCCGCCGTCGAAGTCGTCCATGCCTACTCGCTGGTGCACGACGATCTCCCCTGCATGGACAACGACGACCTGCGCCGCGGGCGGCCCACGACGCACCGCGCCTTCGACGTTCCGACGGCGGTGGTGGCGGGCTATCACATGGTCGCCTTGGGCGCACGGGTGCTCGATGCGGGCCTCGCGGCGCTCGCTCCCGAAGCGCGCCGCGGGATCGCGCTCGAGCTGTTTCGCGCCGCCGGGGCCGGCGGCATGATCGGCGGGCAGGCGCTCGACCTCGAGGCCGAGGGCCGCCGGCTGCCCGCGACGGAGCTCGAGGACGTGCATCGCCGCAAGACGGGCGCGCTCATCTCGGCCGCCTGCGTCATCGGCGCCATGGCCGCGGGAGCGCCCGGCGCCATCTGCGAAGCGCTCCGGGGCTACGGCGCGGACGTGGGGCTCGCCTTTCAGATCTACGACGACGTGCTCGACGCGACCGCGACCTCCGACCAGCTGGGTAAGACCGCGGGCAAAGACGCGGCGGGCGGCAAATCGACGTTCGTGACGCTCCTGGGTGCGAAGGCGGCGCGGGCCGAAGCGGAGCGGCTGGCGACGCGGGCGGTGGACCGCCTCGGGGAGGCGGGGTTAATTTCTCCTACGCTCGCGGCCCTGGCGCACTACATTGTTACGAGGCCTAACTGAGAGTGCGGAGTGCGGAATGCGGAGTGCGGAATTGACAGGGAAGGTCGTTCGCTCAGCGACCCCGTTGTTGACACTCCGCACTCCGCACTCCGCATTCCGCACTGACGAGGTCTAGTGGCCCTACTCGAGTCCATTCGCGGTCCGGAAGACGTCAAGCGACTCTCCAAGGAGCAGCTCCAGCCGCTCGCCGACGAGGTGCGCCGCCGCCTGATCGAGGTCGTCTCTCAGACGGGGGGGCACATCGGGGCCGGGCTCGGCGTCGTCGAGCTGACGGTCGCCCTGTGCTACTGCTTCGACTCGCCGCGCGATCGCATCGTGTGGGACGTCGGCCACCAGGGCTATCCCTGGAAGATCCTCACGGGTCGCAACGACCGCCTCCCGACGCTGCGCCAGCCCGGCGGCCTGTCCGGATTTCTGCGACGCGACGAGAGTCCCCACGATCAGTTCGGCGCGGGCCACGCCGGGACGGGTCTCTCGGCGGCGTTCGGGATCGCCACGGCGCGGGATCTCAAGCGCGAGCAGTTCAAGGTCGTCGCGGTGGTGGGCGACGGCGCGCTCACCTGCGGGCTGCCGTACGAGGCGATGAACAACGCGGGCCACTCGGGTCGCGACATCATCATGGTGCTGAACGACAACGGCATGTCGATCGCGCCCAACGTCGGCGCCATCAATAAGTACCTCGGCTCCATCATCGCCAGTCCCATCACGGTGCGGATCCGCGAGCGCATGAAGGGGCTGATCGAGTCGGTGTCCCACGTGGTCGGCGGCCAGAAGCTGGTCGATTTCGCGAAGACGATGGAGGAGAGCATCAAGAATTTCTGGTCCCCCGGGATGCTGTTCGAAGAGCTCGGGTTCCGCTACTTCGGTCCGATCGACGGGCACAACATCCCCCAGCTCGTCCAGGCCTTCGAGATCGTGAAGACGCTCAGAGGCCCCCGCGTGGTCCACATCATCACCGAGAAGGGCAAAGGCTTCCCGCTGCCGCACCCCGACATCGAGAAGTATCACGCCCGCGCTCCCTACGACCCGGTCACGGGCGAACTGCGGCCGGTCAAAGCCGGGCCGCCGCAGTGGACGGCGGTGTTCGGTGAAGCGCTGGCCCAGCTGGCCGGCGAGTACCCCCGGCTCGTGGCCATTACCGCCGCCATGCCCTCGGGCACGGGCACCGGCGTGTTCCAGAAAAAGTGGCCCGATCGCTTCTTCGACGTCGGGATCGCGGAAGCGCACGCCGTGACGTTCGCCGCCGGGCTCGCCACCCAGGGCATCCGCCCGGTGGTCGCGATCTACTCCACGTTCCTGCAGCGCGCCTACGACAGCATCATCCACGACGTGGCCATCCAGCGGCTGCCCGTGCTGTTCTGTCTCGACCGGGCCGGCATGGTCGGCGAGGACGGCCAGACGCACATGGGCCTGTACGACATCGCGTACCTGCTCGCGGTCCCGAACATGACGGTCACCGCGCCCAAGGACAGCGCCGAATTGATCGGGCTGTTGCGCTGCGCGCTGCAGCATGCCGACGGGCCGTTTTCGATCCGCTACCCGCGCGACCGGGCGCCGGGTGAGGCGCCCCCCGCCGCGGAGGTGGCGCCCGTTCCGTACGGCACCTGGGAGCTGCTGCGCAAGGGCCGGGAGTGCGCGCTGCTCGCGGTCGGCGCCATGTGCCAGCCGGCGCTGGCCGCCGCCGAGTCGCTCGCCGCCGATGGCCTCGACGTCAGCGTGGTGAACTGCCGGTTCATGAAGCCGGTGGATCGCGAGCTGCTGGACCATCTGCTGCGCGACCATCGCCTGCTCGTCACCGTGGAAGATGGGACCGTGACCAACGGGTTCGGCGCGCAGATGGCCGGCCTCGTCGCGACGGTCGCCCCCGAGGTCCGCGTCGCGGTGCTCGGCGCGCCCGACCGGATCTACGAGCACGCGCCGCGCGCCCAGCAGCTCGCGGAGGTGGGCCTCTCCGGCACCGCGATCGCCGCCCGCGTGCGCGCGCTCGCGGCGGAGGAATCGCCCGCGCACTCATGAACGTCGGGGTCGTCGGCAACCCGAGCTACCGCGATCTCAAGAGCATCCTCGCGCATCTCGCGCAGGTCGCGCCGCGGCTCGGACTCACCTTGTTCAGCGAGGAGCAGATCGCGGGGCTGTGGCCCGAGCCCGCGCCCGCCCCGCTGCATAGCGCGCCCCAGCTCGAGTGCCTCGTCACCCTGGGCGGCGACGGCACCCTGCTGCGCGGCGCGCGCAGCCTCAACGGGGCGCGTACCCCCATTCTCGGCGTGAACCTCGGGCGCGTGGGCTTTCTCACCACGGCCACGGCGCAGACCCTCGACTGGGCGCTCGACGTCCTGGTCAGACGCGCCTACGCCACCGAGTCGCGCCTCGCCCTCGCGCCGTTCATCCTGGACAAGCAGGGCAGGAGCCGCCCCGAGCCGGTGATCCTGAACGACGCGGTCGTCCACAAGGGCGGCGTGGCGCGGGTCATCCGGCTGCGCGTCTCGGTCGACGGCGACGAGGTCGGCCAGTACTCGGCCGACGGCATCGTGGTCGCCACGCCCACCGGCTCGACCGCCTACGCCCTCTCGGCCGGCGGGCCGATCGTCGTCCCCGGGGTCGATGCCATCGTCGTCGCCGCCATCTGCCCGCATACGCTCGCCGTGCGCCCGCTGGTCGTGCCGTCCCAGGCCAGCGTGACCGTGGAGCCCATCCCCCCGTGGACGGAGGACGTGCTCGTGTCCTTCGATGGCCAGGTCGGCACCACGATGCAGGCCGGGGAGCGGCTCGTGGTAAAGCGCTCGGAGCAGCCGGTGCTGCTGGTGCGGCTCGGACCGGAGGGCTTCTTCGCCCGCATGCGCAAGAAGCTGCAGTGGGGCGATCTCTCCGACCGCGAGCGCAAGTAGTGCTGACGGAGCTGCGCGTCCGCGACCTGGCCGTCATCGCCGACGTCACCCTGTCTCTCACTCCTGGCTTGAACGTCCTCACCGGCGAAACCGGGGCGGGGAAGTCGATGCTCGTGGACGCCCTGGCCCTGCTGCTGGGCGAACGGGCTTCGAGCGACGTCGTCCGTCCCGGCGCTCAGAAGACCGTGATCGAAGGCGCGTTTGAATTGACCTCTACGGCCCTCTCCCGCCTTCTACCGCCCTTTACCGCCCTGGGAGTGGATGTGGAGGAGGGGCGCCTGGTGCTCAAGCGCGAGATCAGCGGGGAGGGTCGCTCCCGCGCCTGGGTGAACGGCAGCCCGACCACGGTGGGCACCCTCACGCAGCTCGGCGCGCTGCTGGTCGACCTGCACGGCCAGCACGAGACGCAGTCGCTCCTCAAGTCCGACGCCCAGCGCGACATCCTCGACCTCTATGCCACGGCCGCCGTGGAGCGCGCCGCCGTGCGCGATGCGCACGCGCGCTTACGCGAGCTCGAGCAACGGGAAGCGTCGTTGCTCGCCAAACGCGACGAGGTGCAACGCAAGGCCGACTACCTCCGCCACGTGGTGGACGAGATCGCGCGCGCCGCGCCGCGAGTGGGGGAGACAGAGGCGCTCGAAACGGAGGCGAAGCGGCTCGCGCACGCCGACGAGCTGGGCAGGCTGTCGCGTGAGCTGGAGCAGGCGCTCGAGACGGTGAATACGGCGGGCCTGGCGCGCGCGGCGAAGCTGTTCGCGACCCTGGCGAAGCTCGACCCGTCGGTCGAGCGATGGCGGGCCATGGTGGACGGCGCGTTCGCCAACGTGGAGGAGCTGGCGCAGGCCGCGCGCGACTACGGGGCGGGTATCGAGGGCGATCCCGGCCGGCTCGCCACGGTGGAGCAGCGCCGCGATACGCTGTTCCGCCTGACGCAGAAATACGGTCCGGCGCTGCCGGACGTGCTCGCCACGCGCGACCGCGCCGCCCGCGAGCTCGAGCTGCTCGACACGGCGGACCTGGATCTCCGCGACATCGCCGGGCAGCGCGCGAGCGCCGCGGCCGACTTCGCGCGCGCCTGCGCCGCGCTGAGTGCCAAACGGAAAGCAGGCGCAGGGCGGCTGGCCACGGCTGTCAATCAGCTGCTTCCGGCGCTGGGCATGCCGGGAGGCCGGTTTGGTGCCACGCTGCAACCGCGCACCGCGCACGGCGCGCACGGGAGCGAGGACGTCGTCTTTGAGGTGGAGCTGAACGTCGGTCTCGAGTCCCGTCCCCTCGCCAAGGTCGCCTCGGGTGGCGAGCTGTCGCGTCTCATGCTGGCTCTCAAGGTGGTGCTGGCCGAGCACGACGCCGTGCCGACGCTCGTGTTCGACGAGGTGGACCAGGGGATCGGCCCTCGTCATCACGCACCTTCCCCAGATCGCCGCGTACGCCCGCCACCAGCTGGTCGTGGCCAAGGGGGCGCGCGGCGGTGTGGCGACGAGCGACGTGCGGACGGTCGCGGGGGAGGCGCGGACCCGGGAGCTGGCGCGGATGCTGGGTGATCCCGACATGGAGAGCGCCCTCGGCCATGCGGCCGAGCTGCTCAGAAAAGCTTCCGCGACGTCCGCAGCACCAGCCGATACACCGTCGCGGCCGGCACGACGCCGCGGCCGCTGACCGTCTGCTCGATCGAAAAGCCGCCTTCCACCGTGGCGCCGTGGTAGGTCATCGCAAAACCGAGTCGCAGCTGTCGCTGCCCCGTGCCCTGGTCGAGCACGCTCGCGGACGCCGGCGCGCCCAGCCGGGTCGCCAGTGCGAGCGAGTCCTGGGGTGACTGGAACGTGTAGTGGTCCGGTTGCTTGGTCCAGTAGCCCGCCGTGAAGCCGGCGGCGAACTCCGACGCGAACCGGACCAGCGGCGCCACGTCCACGCCGACGTAGTCGCCCGGATCCCACCGCAGGCTCGCCGTGGCGGCCGCCGGAACCAGGAACGCCTCCGGGGGCGCCACCCGGCGCACGCGTACGCCGGGGCGCTGCAGGCCGGCGCGCACGGCCAGGTTCAGCCACAAGGGCCCCGCGATCAGCTCCTGGGTCAGTTGTCCTTCGAGATCGGTCTGATGATCGCCGATCGGCTGGGCGAGCAGATCGTCGGCGGAGTCGCGCGCGCCGGTGGGGAGGCGTACCAGTGCCTTCACGGCGGCGGCGTAATGCGCTCCCGCCAGGAGACGGTACTTCGCCGCGACCTCGACGTCGCCCAGGCCGTAGCGGAATCCGGTGCGGAAGGGAATGCGGTTGTACCCGAACCCCGTGACGGGGTCGACGATGGCTGCCTGCACCAGCGCGCCGGTCAGGGTGTCCGTCGGCAAGAGAAACGTGGTATCGAACCCAGCCACGCCGAACGTCGACATGTCCCGCCGGATGCGCGCCACCGCGCTGTCGATCCCGCGGCCCGCGGGCGACGAGTCGAGCGGCATGAAGGGCGATCCGACCGATGCGACGCCGTATACGGTGCCGTGCAGGGCGTCGCGCACGGAGCGCCAGAATGCCAGGCTGTCGCGCGCCGGGCACGAGGGCGCGCACGACCCGTACAGCCCCGCGTTGATGTTCTGCTCGAAGCGGGCCAGCGTCGTGTCGAACTGTGTGAAGAAGACCAGGTAGGCCGCGTCCGCGCCGCTGACGGTCAGTCGGGGGTTGAGCCCGAGATTGGCGCGCGTCGTCGAGAGATTCAGGGAGCTGCGCGTCGCGACCCGCACGATCGGTACCGTCAGGCTCACCGAGAGACGGTTTGTCACCCCGAGCTCGGCGGTGATCGGGTAGGTGCGGCGCTCCTGGCGTACGCTCAGCAGGCCCGCCCCGAGGCTCGCCACGAAGCGCGGCAGCAACGGCTGCACATCGCCCGGGCCCATGACCTGCGGCCGAATGACGGGGACGAGGTCCCCGGTCACCGTCCGCACGTTCTGCTCGAGCGCTGCCAGCGCGGGGATGTAGCGGCTGCCGACGGTATCTCCCGTGAGGCCGAAGCCGAGCCGGCGGCGTCCCGCATCGGTGAACTCGTCGTTCCACGTCATGATGCGAGGGTCGAACGTCACGCGCAGGATGCCGCGAGCCGGCACGTCGGTACGCTCGACGGCCTGCGCAGCCAGCATGGCCCCGCCCGTGAGGGCGGGGCCCACGAGAGCGAGGTCCAGCAGCGCCAAAACGAGATAGACGGTTCGCATTGAGAAAACGGCACCCACCAGGAGGCGGATGCCGTGTTCGCTACCCCGGGGGACGCGAGCGGTTCGCTTCAGGGCGCCGGGATGGCCGAGCCGTACTTGGCATTGATCGCCTGGACGACGTGGCGCGCGATGATGAGGTGCGTCGAGGCGCTCGGATGCACGCCGTCGCACGTAAAGCCCAGACCAAAGGGCGCCCCGGAGCATGCCGCCTTGAAGTTGGGGAAGGGCGCGACTTGCGTCGGGTTCAGTCGCAGGGAGTCGAGTGTCGGGTTCGGGTCGAGGTAGGCCCAGTTCTTCGCGGTCGCCTGGCCCGCAATGAACGCATTGTAGGCGGCCACCGCGGTCAGGAGCTTTCGCAGCTCCGCGGGCACGACCACCGCGGCCACCGTATCGGCGCAGTCGAGGTTGCGCGGCTGATTGTTGGGCGGCGACGCGGCGGCGAGCAGGGCGCCTCCGTAAGGGAAGGGCACCAGAACGGAATCCCCTCGCGCCCCCGGGATGCCGGAAGCGATCGGGGCACAATTCGAGCTGACCGTGAACGCCGTGGGGAAGGTATCAGCACCCGGGACCAGCTTGTTCTTCAACGCGAAGTATGTCGCCCCGCTCGAGAAAAAGGGAATCGCAGTAACGTTTGCCACTCCGATCAGAATGGCGCTAGCGCCGCTGGCCCCCACCGAGTCGACGATTTCGCTGTACGTCGCCTGCAACGTCGCCACGGGTGTGATCAATGTCGAATCGCCGGCGTTGGCCGAACTGGTCGCCGCGCCCAGCACGTCGTTGTTGCCGGCCCACACGCTCACGAACGTCGGGTGTGCAGCCATCATGGCCTGTATCTGCGTGCGACCGCCCAGCATGAGCAGGGTGAGTGCGTTCGAGTTGGTCCCCGCCCCGGGCCCGTTCTTCACGAGGTCGAGGGCCTCCGCACCCGGCACCGCGACGTTGGTGAGGAACGGCGGGATGCTGGGGGCCCGGAAGAAACACGTCGCCGCCGTACTGCCGCCCAGCCGGTGCGGCACGCCGGTGGCGGTAAAGACCGTATCGATCGGCGGTGGGCAACCGGGCTTCGTGAGGCTCGGGTAGTAGAACGGCGAGCCCATCTTGCCCGCCACCAGGCCGACGTACGACTGCTGCTGCGTCGAGTCGTTGATCCCGCCCGACTGAAATCCGGCGGTGATGCTGTTCCCCATGGCCACGTAGCGCTGGAACATGGCGCCGCCCGCGTACTGGGGCACGGCCAGCGGGAACACGTGTTCGTTGCTGCAGCCGGCGGCGGCAAGGACCAGTCCGGCGGCGAGCGACATGCGGCGGATCGTCATCGTCGGGCTCCCTTAGAACGCGTAGCTGAGCGACACCCCGAACAGGTGCGCGTGGAAGTCGTACAGGCCGTTGTTCAAACCGGTGGTGGCGGCACCGATGAGGGGCTCGCGAGTCCGGCCCCGCCGGTCGTTCTGCCGGATGTACTGATACGCGAGATCGGCGCTGAGCGCCGCGCCGAGCTTCACCGTCGTGCCGAGCGTGAACTCGTTGCGCTGGCCTTCGGGCAACAGCGGCGTCACCGTCTCGGCGGGCGCCGCACCACCGTGGTACAAATAACCGCCGCGCAACGTCCATTTCGCGTCTTTGGCCCATTCCGCGCCCAACCGGAACCCGCTCGTGTTGCGGTAACGCTCGAACAGTTTGCGGTTCAGGATGGTGTCCTGCGGAAACGTGATGTCGAGCTCGTTGAACTGGCTCCACCACGTGAGCTGGTAATCGCCCAGGAGCGTCCACCCGTTCGCAACTTTGTACGCCAGCCCCAACTCGAGCTGCGACGGATTCTTGATCGAGGTTGTGACCGGCTGCGCTCGGAACACGCCCGTCGTCGGATTGAACAGGTCCAACCCGCCCTGGGACGGCGGTCCTCCGAGCAGGCCGTCGATCGGCGTGCCGGCGGGGATGGTCAAGGCTCCGACCGAGATCGCCGCCGGCACGACCAGGCCCGTCTGCACCTGCGTGAAGCTTGCTGTGCCCGAATAGTCGAACTTGGCCTGAGTCAGGAAGTTCGCGCCGAACGAGAGGTCGCTGCTCACCTTGAAGATCGCGCCGAAGTGCGCCGCCACCGTGGTCTTCGTCGCCTCGAGGTGGGCGTTGGCGAAGTCCGTCCCGGGCGCGATACCGAACAGGCCGAAGGTCGCGCCCTGCGGCACGCCGGGAAGCGGCACCGGCGCTTCGGCGAGATCGAGTCGCTGATTGAGCTCCACCTTGCCCAGCACGATATCGAGGCCGCCGCCCAGCGAGAGCCGCGGTGACAGTTGATAGGCGAGCGTGGGTTGGATGTAGACAGACTTGAGAATGTTCTTGTACCCGGCGAACCGCCCATCGAAGGCCGTGGGCCAGTTGGTCTCGAGCCCGTAGGGCGCGAACAACCCGACGCCGACGCCGAGCTTGGGTGTAGCCGCGTACGAGATATAGACTTGCGGTATGGCGAGCAACGGATCGTCGAGCTTGGTCTTCTGTTGGAACAGGTCGTCGGTGAAGCCGCCCTGTACGTCGAGCAGCGTCACGCCGATGGTGAGGCGCCCACCCGTGAGCCCGGCCAGGCCGGCGGGGTTGAAGAACATCGCCGAGCCGTCCGAGCAGGGAGCCGCCACCCCGGCACCCGCGCGGCCCATCGCGCACGTTCCTTGCTCGTAAATGCCGAAACCCTGCGCACCTAGCAGAGTCGGCATCGCGGCACACAGCACCAGCGCGTACCTGACGCACGCCCGCATACGTTTTGGCTCCGGATGGTCTTGGAGAGGTGGTGGAATCGGCTGGCCAACGGTAGCATTGGCCCCAATCCTTGTCAAACCGAATCCCTGTCAACCCTATGATTGGCAACGCGTCAGCCCTGTTCCGCGCGACCTTCGGTGTGGCGCCCCGGGTCGTGGCGTCGGCGCCGGGGCGCGTCAACCTGCTCGGCGAGCACACCGACTACAACGGCGGTCCCGTGTTGCCGGTGGCGACGGCGCTGCGCACCACCGTGGCGGTCGGCCCCGGCGACGCCGGCGTGCTCGAGCTGATCTCGACGCGTGACGGGGAGCGGGCGCGCGTTGCATGGCGCGACGCACGCCCCGCCGGGTGGGGCGCGTACCTCGCCGGCGTGATGCGCGAGCTGGACGCGACGGGCGCGGCGCCCGCCGGGGCCGGAGCCCGAGTGGCCGTCGCGAGCGACGTGCCGGTCGGCGCGGGCCTCGCCTCGTCCGCGGCGTTGACGGTTGCGGCGGCGCAGGCGCTGAGTCTGCTGGCCGGCGTGCGTCTCAACCCGCGGCAGGTCGCGGGCGTGGCGTTCCGGGCCGAGCACGACTACGTCGGCGTGGCGTGCGGCATCATGGATCAGATGTCCGCGGCTCTGGCGCGGCCGGGGCACGCGCTGCTGCTCGAGTGCGCCTCCCTTCAGGCGCGCCACATCCCGATCCGGGGACGCCTGCTGCTCGTGGATACGGGCACGCGGCACCAGCTCACGGCGGGTGCGTTGAACGAGCGGCGCGCCGAGTGCGAGGCGGCGGTGGGGCGGCTCAAGCTCGAGCTGCCGGAGCTGGTGTCGCTCGCGAGCTGGCCCGCGCGCTGGCTGCCGCGGCTGAAGCGTGCCCTCGCCGAGCCGCTGCGCTCGCGCGCGCTGCACGTCGTGGGCGAAACAGCCCGCACCCGGTTCGGCGCGCAGCTGTTGACGCGAGGACACATGCGGCGATTTGGCGAGTTGCTGTACGAGGCCCACGAGTCGTGCCGGCGCCTGTACGAGTGTAGCGCGCCCGAGCTCGACGTCGTGGTCGCCGCGGCGCGACGGGCCGGCGCGCTGGGTGCCCGGCTCACCGGTGCGGGCTGGGGTGGAGCGGTGCTCGTACTGCTGGGGAAGGGGAACGGGGGACGGGGGAAGGGTGAGGCGAAGGTCGCGAAGGAGATCCGGCGCGCGTTCGCGGCCGAGTATGGGCGCGACCCGACGATCACCCATGTACGGCCGTCCGGTGGGGCACGCGGGAAGGTCGTGACCGAGCGGCGTGCGGGCCCTGTATGTTAGGACACTCGGGCGCGAAGGAGACGGCGCATGTTTGAGATACCGGTGTGGGCCGTCGGCGTGGGGTTCATCGACGGCATGCGGAAGCGACTCGCTGAGGTCGAGGAACGACTGGATTTCGCGGAACGCCTGCTGACCAAGCAGCGGGAGACGGAGCGAATCGTCCCACCGCAGAGCTAGATCAGCGACGAAGCAGGCGCCGGGGTGGCGAAACTGGTAGACGCAAGGGACTTAAAATCCCTTGGGAGGCAACTCCCGTGCAGGTTCGAGTCCTGCCCTCGGCATGACGGCCGTTCCCGGCTAGCGGCCCACCCCCCGGCCGTCACCCTCATCGCTCGCGAACAGCGGCGCCATCATCCAGCGGCCCACCGCCGCGCCCCACGTCCGGGCGCGCGAGCGCGCGCGTCGCCGCTCGGCCACCACCCGGAACCCGAACGCTTTGCACCCGGGACTGTTGAAGATGAAATGCCGTCCCAGAATCGTGAGAATGAACACCCGCCCGAACGTGACGTAGCCCAACCGATACACCGACTTGAGAGAGCTGAGATTGTTCGCCTCGACGTACGCCACGATACCCCGGTAGCCCCGTGCGTGCCACGCCTCGAGCGTGCGCGCCATGGTGATCGCGTGAAACCGACGCCCGCGATAGGGCTCGAGCGTGAGCCCCTTGTACCGGTACACGTACGCCTGATCGAAGTGCAGCCACAGGTCGTGGCTGATCTTCGTCGGCTCGTGAGAATACCAACCGTAGGACGCGACGCGCTCGCCGTCCAGGATCCCGTAACACGCGTCGCCCCGGCCGAGCGCTTCGCCCACGAATTCGGGCGGCAAGTCGTAGCGCCGATCGAGCGAGACGCGCTGCAGCGTCTCGCCGTCGAGGAAATCGCCCGTGAAACCGGGGGGGCACTCGGTGAACCGCGCGGTCGCGGCCCCGAGGTAGATCCCCCGCAACACCCGGAAGGACGCGACGTGGTGGATCGCGCGGAACGTGAATTCCCGCGCCGTGCTGCGCAGTCCGAACCGGGCGCGCTCGCGCCGAAAGTCGGCGAGCACGCGGCGGAACCAGCGGCGCGAAAACCGTGGTGGGTCGGGAGGACGGTGGCTCGGCACAGCGTCGCGGCCCGCTACGGCTGCGATTGTCATGTGCAAGGGTTCTGGAGGAAGTGCGTGGGCGAGTTGCAGAGTCCGTGCCAGGCCGTGGCATCCGCGCAACGACACTTTATGTCGCGTTCATGCAGCATAATGGCGCGACTACGGACATTGTCGCGCTGCAGACACACCACAATGGTGTCACACCCTGGTCCCTGTGACCCACCCCACCGCACCCCGGGTCATTCACGATATCCTTAGCTTGTCTCACCGCAGCTTGTCTCACCGCCCGAGGACGTGCATATGCCCGGCATGTGGGCTCGCTTGGCCGCCGACTTGAACATCAGGCTCCGCCGCGGCGCGTGGTATCGCATCACGCAGCTCGGGCCGCTCCAGGCCGTCGTCGAAGTGCGCGGGCGCTCGCTCGAAGTGCCGTCGGCCTTCCTGCAGGTCGTCGACAGTCCGCCCCGCACGTGGAGCGTGGTCGTGCGACCGAGCGACGCCGTGCGGTTGCCGGTGGATTGGGGCGACCGCTACGCGGTGTGCCCCAGTTGCCGCGGCCGCCAGGCGATCGCAGGCCGGCCGCGTGCCATGGCGTGCCAACGCTGCGGCGGCGAGTTCAAGGTGACCTGGGTCGAGTCGTAAGCGTCTCGTTTCACTCCCTTTACAATGCCCTGACGTGCCTGGTGCAACCATTGGGGAGCTTCGCACGTCTTACAACTCGAAGCGTGCGGTCATACCAGCAGTCGGGAGGCACTCTATGCGCGTCTATGCTTTGCTGCTCGGCATCGCCCTCACCACCGCTTACGGCGCCGCCGCTGAGCTCGCGGTGTCGTCCGTGGACACTGGCCGCAAAACCCGAGGCAATCCGGCAGCCGTGCTCCCGGCGAGCGACGCTCCGGGCGCGGTGTGGTACGGCGGTGTGCTCGACCCCATCACGGTGGAATCGTCCGGCGGCGACACGCATGCCGCCACTCAGGCCCGCATTCTCAGCCGCCCGACGGTCCGGTGTGCCGGCGCGGAGCGGTCGACCTTCCGTACAATCTCCTGAGGGCGCGGAGGGGGGCCGTCCCCCCGTTCCCCCGCCGTCGGAAACCCCACCTCGCCAAGTACCGTACGACCTGCCAGTATCTAGCTCCGGATTAGAGGAGGGAGCGGATGAGCGGGTTCTGGGAAGCGTGGCGCAAGGAAATCATTCGCGGAGCCGTGCTGTTCTGCGGCGTCCTGTGTATCTGGCTGCTCGGCAGCTACTTCGTGGGGCGCGTGCGTCAGGGCGTCACGCGGCGCCTCCCCATGGCGCTGCGCGACCTCCGCAATGAATTCGACGGCGGCTCCGACGATGGTCCCCGCATCGCCGGCGGCACGTGGAACTACCGGGCCAAAGTCGCTCCCAAGCAGTGGGTGTGGATCCGCAACACGCGCGGCTCGATCACGGTCGAGCCCGCCAAGGGCGCCTTCGTGGAAATCAGCGCGACCAAATCCTATCGGTCGTCCGACACCGGCGGCGTTCGACTCGTCGCCGAGCCCTACGAGGGGGGCGTTGCGGTGTGCGCCTTGTGGCCCGGCGGCGACTCGCGCTGCGGTCCGCAAGACGAGCACTACGAGATGCACGGGACGCACCGCAACGACGTGGTCGTGGACTTCACCGTCCGGCTGCCCGCTAACGTGCGCCTGGGTGCATCGACCATGGTGGGCGACCTGCGGGTCAGCGGTGGACGCGCGCCCCTGGTGCTGCATACCGTGAGTGGCGAAGTGGACGCGGTGACGACCCAGGGCCCGGTCCAGGCTACTTCCATGAATGGCGGCGTGCGGGTCCGCATGGACGCGTTCGGCGATACCGGCGCGGTGTCCCTCACCACGGTGAACGGGTCGGTCACGGCGGAGCTGCCGCCCTGGCTCGATGCGCAGGTGCGCGCCAAGACGATCAACGGCTCGATTGCGACGGACTACGCGCTGACGGTGAACGGCAAGTTCATGAGCCACGACGTCGAAGGCACGCTCGGTCGCGGTGGCCGGGAGGTGCGCCTCGAGACGGTGAACGGCTCGATCCACCTGCACAAAGCGCCTCAGGGCGCGAGGTAGCGAGCCACCTCTTCCGCGAAGCCGCGCACGTCGATCGGTTTCGTGATGTAGCCGTCGAATCCCGCTGCCAGCGCGTGCTCGCGGTCGCCCGGCATGGCGTGCGCCGTTAGGGCTACCACCTTCCAGGGATGCTCACCCGCCAGTCCCTTCACGTCGGCCAGTACACTGAAGCCGTCACGGCCGGGCAGTTGAATATCGAGCAGCACCAGCGCGGGCGGCGGCCGCTCGGCCAGGAGCGTCGCCACCAGCGGCTCGCCCGACTGCAGGCCGATCACGCGGTGTCCCTTCATCGTGAGCAAAGCCGTGATGAGCTTCAGGTTGTCGGGCTGGTCCTCCACCACCACGATCGTGGCCATCAGGCGCGCTCCGGTGTGACCCCGCCGCGCGGGACGGTGAACCAGAAGGTGCTGCCCTTGCCGAGCTGGCTCTCGACGCCGATGGCTCCGCCGTGCAGCTCGACGAGTCGCTTCGAGAGCGCCAGGCCCAAGCCCGTGCCTTCGTAGCGGCGGCTGGCGCTCCCGTCCAGCTGCACGAATTCCCGAAACAGCTTCTGCTGGTCGTCGGGCGCGATGCCGATGCCGCTGTCGCTCACGGCCACCCGCACGCGATCGCCCGCGAGCTGCGCGCTGAGCGTGATACGCCCGCCGTCCGTGGTGAACTTGATGGCATTGGAGAGGAGGTTCAGGAGCACCTGGCGCAGGCGCCCGCGATCGGCCGTGACGATCACCGTGTCGCGCAGCGGCTCGATGGCGAGCTTGTGCTTGCGGGCCTCGAGCTGGGCGCGCACCGTGTCGGCCACCTCGCGCAACAGCGCGTCGAGCGCCAGCGGCTCGAGCGTGAGCTGCATGCGACCGGCGGCGATCTTGGAGAGATCGAGCAGCTCGTTGATGAAGTCGAGCAGGTGACGGCCGTTGCGCGCGATGGTCTCGAGGTAGTCGCGCTGGGTGTCGGTGAGCGGGCTGTCGGGCGAGGCCATCGTGAGGAGCAGGTCGCTGAACCCGATCACGCTGTTCAACGGCGTGCGCAGCTCGTGCGACACGTTCGCGAGGAACTGATCCCTGAGCTTGCCCGCCTGGTCGAGCTCGGCATTGAGCCGGGTCAGTTCCTGGTGCTGCTCCTCGAGCTTGGCGTTCTGGGTCTCGAGTCGTTGGGCGGCGCGCCGGACCTCCACCGCGAGGCGGCGAGTGTTCTGGTGCGCGGACTCCCGCTCGCAGGCGATGGCGAGATTGGGCGCCGCCTGCTCCAGCTCCGCGCGGGCTTCGGCCGTGAGCGCACCCGCCACCACCACCGCGAGCAGCCCGACCAGGCGCTCGCCCGCCCGCAGCGGGACGAGGGCAGCGGAGGCCGCGTCCGGGGTCGCTTCCTGGGAGAGCTGAAGCCGGGCGCGCACACTCGCGGCTGCCGCCCCGTCATACTGGATGACGGCGGTGGCCTCCCCCACGAGCTGGCGCACCACGTCGCGCGCGAGCGGCCGGGCCGTGGTGCCATGCACGCCGGCGGGAGCCCACTCATTCGTGTCGTAGCTGGGCTGATACAGCGTCAGGGCGACGGCGCCCGTGGCCTCGGCGAGCACGGCGAGCGCCGCACCGAAACTGCCGCCGGGCGCCGCCTCCTGCGGCGGCAGGTTCAACGCCGCCAGCAGCCGGGCGGTGTGCGCCTGCATCCGCTCCCGCCACGCGAGCGCCGCCGCCATGCGGTTGACGCCGCGCGCGATGGTGCCGAACTCCTCCGGCTGATCTTCCCGCACGCGCTCCGCGTACTGGCCCGCTGCCACGCGCTCCAGCGCCCCCACGACGTGCGCGAACGGCGTCGCCAGCCGTCGCCGGTTGTACCACAGCCCGACCCCGAGCACCACGAGCATCACGAGGAAGATGACCGTGCTCTGCACCGCCAGCTGGATCGCCTCGTCCCCCACCTCGGCGGTGAGCTCCTGCATTTCGGCGATCTGGGCCCGCAGGGCGGGAGAGGGCGAGAACCGGTCCAGCCGCTCGAGGCGCTGGGTCAACTCGATCATGTCGGCCTGGGTGTGCCGGGCGCTGCGCCAGACCGCGATCCGGTCGGCGAGCCCCGCGACCGCGATGACGATGAAGGCCGCGCCGTACAGTTGGCTGATGCTCGGGGCGCGGAACAGCCGCCACGACCGCGCCCACAGACCGGGCGACGCCGTCGGTGAGTTCGTCATGCGCGGTCTATAACTAGGGGGACGACGGGCGGGCGGACAAGAGCGGCGCTGGCGGCGGCGTGCGAGGGACTGTAAGCTAGGCCTCCACGTCCCGTGGCCGACCTGCTCGACTCCCTGCGCAAAGCCCTCGCTGACCGCTACGCGGTGCAGCGGGAGCTGGGGCGCGGCGGCATGGCCACCGTGTTCCTGGCCGACGATCTGAAGCACCACCGGTCGGTGGCGATCAAGGTCCTGCACTCGGAGCTGGCGGCGGCCCTCGGCTCCGAGCGGTTCCTGCGCGAGATCGAGATTGCGGCCCGGCTGCAGCACCCTCACATCCTGCCGCTGTACGACTCGGGCGCCGCCGCCGGTCTCCTCTATTACGTCATGCCGTACGTCGAGGGCGAATCGCTGCGCGACCGGCTCGCGCGCGAGAAGCAGCTGTCCCAGGAGGACGCGCTGCGCATCGCGACGGAGGTGGCGGGCGCGCTGGCGTACGCGCACAGCCACGGGATCGTGCACCGCGACATCAAGCCGGAAAACATCATGCTGTCGGGGGGGACGGCCGTGGTGGCGGACTTCGGCATCGCGCGGGCCGTGAGCGCGGCGGGCGACGCGGGGCATCTCACGCAGACCGGCACGGTCATGGGCACGCCCGCGTACATGAGCCCGGAGCAGGCCACCGGCAGCGAGGACATCGACGGCCGCAGCGACCAGTACAGCCTGGCGTGCGTCGTGTACGAGATGCTGGTGGGCGAGCCGCCGTTCACGGGGTCCACCGCCCAGGCCATCATCGCGCGCCACTCGCTGGACATGGTATCGCCGCCCTCGATCGTGCGGGCCACGATTCCCGATGCGGTCGAAGGGGCGATTCTCCGGGCGCTCTCGAAGCTGCCGGCCGATCGCTACGCGACGACGGCGCTGTTCGCGGAGGCGTTGAATACACCCTCCGCCGCGACCGGCGCCCATCGCCGGGCCACGCTCGAGCGCGCGGGGCGGCGCCCGCGCCGCCTGTGGTGGACCGTGCCCGTAGCGGCGGTCGTCGTGGCCGTCGTGGGATACGTGGCCGTGCGGTCGGCGCGGGCGGGACGCGGCAGCGCGGTGGCCGGGCTCGATCCGCGGCACGTCGCCGTGCTGTACTTCGCGGACGAGAGCAGGACGCACGCGCTCGGCTACCTCGCGGACGGGCTCACGGAGGCGCTGATCGACGCCCTGCGGCAGGTTCCGGCGCTCAGCGTGGTGTCCCGGAACGGGGCCGCCGCGTATCGCGGCACGGCGGCGCCGCTCGACAGCATCGGCCGGGCGCTGGCGGTGGGAACGATCCTGCGGGGGAGCGTGGACGACGCGGGAGGCCGCTACCGCGTGTCGGTGAGTCTCGTCGACGGCGCCAGCGGAGCGGACCTGGGTCAGCGAGCCAGCTTCGAGCAGCCCGCCGGCGCCGTGCTGGCGATTCGCGACAGCCTCGCCCGCCGGGTCGCCGAGTTTCTCCGCGTGCGGCTGGGCGAAGAGCTGCGGTTGCGCGAGGAGCAGGCGGGCACCAGGAGCGTCGCGGCGTGGTCGCTGATGCAGCAAGCGGAGCAGTCACGCAAGCGTGCCGATGCGCTGTTTGAAGACGACAGCCTTGCGGCCGCGCGGCGTGCGCTCGAGCTCGCGGACTCGCTCGCCGCGGGCGCTCAGGCAACGGATCCCGAGTGGGCCGAGCCGCCCGTGGTCCGCGCCGCCATCGCGTACCGTCAGGCCCGGCTCGATCTCCGGGCCGCACCAGCGGGCCCGTGGATCGACAAGGGATTGAGCTTGGCCGCGGCGGCACTCAAGATCGATCCGAGGAACGCCGGCGCGCTCGAGCTACGCGGCTCTCTGCACTACTTGCAGTATCACCTGCGGCTCACGCCCACGCCCGCCGCGGCGGCGGATCTGCTGCGCAGTGCCGAGGGCGACCTGCGCGACGCGGTGTCGGTGTCCCCGGGGCAGGCGACCGCCTGGAACATGCTGAGCGTGGTCAACTATCAGAAGCCCGACTTCGTCGAGGCGAAGATCGATGCGCAACGCGCGTATGAAGCGGACGCCTACCTGAGCACCGCCGACCAGATCCTGTGGCGCCTGTACACGACATCCTACGACCTGGAGCAGTTCACCGACGCAGACCGCTGGTGCGAAGAAGGGATTCGGCGCTTTCCGGCAAACCTGAGATTCGTGGAATGTCAGCTGTGGCTCATGACGTCGCCGGCGAAGGCTCCTGACGTGGCACTGGCGTGGAAGCTGTTGGACGACATCGTGCGGCTCGCGCCAACGTCACTGCGGGCCTACGTGCGGCTCGAGTCGCAGAACGCGGTTGCGGCCGTGCTGGCCCGGGCTGGGCTTGCCGACAGCGCGCGCCACGTGCTGGCCCGATCGCGTGGCGGCCCCGATGTCGACCCCGAGGTCGAACTGCTGTCGTTTCAGGCGTTTGCCTACCTGCTGCTGGGTGACCGGGACGAAGCACTGCGCTTGTTGAAGGAGCAGGTGGCGGCGAACCCCGCGCACCGGGCGGGGTTGGCGCGGTCCACGCATTGGTGGTGGCGTGACATCAAGGACGACCCACGGTTCAAGCAGCTGATCGGCACGGCAAAGTAGGACGAGAGCGCCACGCCGCGCTTGCGAACCCGCCTGTTTCAAGATATAACGAATGGGTATAGCTCGTCCTGGCCGGGATGACACGGTGCATGTGTGTGCGGCACGTGTTGCCGTCTCAGTGCAGGCGAGCCCCACACAGGGGGGATCGCTATGCGCCGTGTCCTTACGACGAGCGCGCTCGTCGTTGGCGGGCTACTCGCCGCCGCGTGCTCCGATCAGCGTTCACCGTTACCCACGGAACCACCGCTTTCCCCCAGCTTGACGGCTGGGCGCTCGTGCCCAAGCCCGCTGCAACTCGCCGCGCTGACGGTTGCCCTGTTCGCTCCCGGGGATCTGCTCACGTTCGCTCGCAACACGCAAGCCAGCATCAGCCTGAAAATGTCGAGGGGCGACCTGGCGGGTGCGCGCAAGCTGGCGCTGGCCTTCATCGATTTCACGCTGAAGACCTACTACCAAGGCAACCTGCGCGATCCCAATGGGCCGAATCGTCCGACGACGGCGGAAGCCGTAGTTACGCTGATTGACGGGATCTTGTGCTGGGTCGGACTGCCGCCGTCCGGGCTTGATCTTACCAAGAGCGCTGATGTAACGGTGACCACCAAGGTCATCGGGAAGGACGGGGGCCAATTCAAGTCAACCGACGAGCTCTCCGGCCTGAAGGTGCCCCCTGGGGCCGTGTCGGAAGATCGCCTGTTTGTTATCACGCGACGCGATGATCTTGCGACGGCGGGGACCTGCGTAAGCAGCAAGCTCAAGTCGCAGATTCCTTTGTGCATCGACTTTGCGGTCGTGCCCGCCCAAGATGTGGCCAAGCCGTTGGTGGTCGCGATCTGCCAGCCCGAGGACGCTCATCCGCCGGAGCGGCGGTTGGCCCACAAGCTGTCGGACGGTCGGGTCGAGCTCCTGGCGGTCGTGGCCGACCCGTTCCCACTCGTGTGCACGAGCACCCCGGACTTCCCCCCGCCCGGCTCGGGTCGCCTGACACGTGCTGTCTGGGGAGTGGGCTCGTTTCTCGCACGCGTGCTCGGACCCGAGCGACTGCATGCAGCGCACACGGGGCTGGGCGGCTTGTTGGGACCCAAGGCCAGCCCGGTCACGGCGGTGCTCGTGCGCCTGAGCTTCGTGGTGCAGCCGTCGAACACGGGTGCTGGCGACCCCATCAGTCCCGCCGTGCAAGTCGCGTATCAGGATCCCGAATCCGAAGCGGTCGACACGGAGATCGTGAACCCGATTCATCTGGCGCTCGGCGCCAACCCTGGCCCGGCCAGCTTGGCGGACACGCTCGAGAACCCGAGCAGTGGCATCGCGACGTTTGCCGACGTGCGCATCGGTGTCGCCGGCAGCGGGTACACGCTCGTCGCAGACGCCTTCAGCTCAGTCTTCACCGGCGACTCGTTGCTGCACATCCCGGCGACGAGCAGCGAGTTCAACGTCGGCTCGCCAGACCTCGTAATCTCAAGCGCGGCGCCGACGGTTACTCCCAACCTCGTTGTTGCAGGGGGCACAGTCGGGCTTGCTGCTTGGACCATCAAGAATCAGGGAAGCGGCGCCGTCTCCAATGGCACGGTCGTGAACGTCGCGTACTTCCTGTCGCAAGACGCCACAATCACTAGGACCGACATCTTCCTAGGGTCGACGTTCGTCACATCGGCTGGCATGACGCCAGGACAGGAGAACTCCGGACCGGCTCTGGTGTTTACCGTGCCGGCCGCGACCACGCCTGGGAACTATTGGATCGGAATTCTCGCCGACCAAGACAACGCCGTGACGGAATCGAACGAGGCCAATAACTTCGTCAGTACGCCTCTGACCATTACTGCGGCTGCCACCAATACAATCAATTTTGAGGCGTATCCCAACGGGGAGCCGACGTGCTCCCGCTGCAGCGTGACCACGGACTTTCTCGATCGCGGAGTGGATTTCGCTTACGAGACATTCGACCAGCAGTTCCCAGGCGCGACTCTGGGGGACGGGAACGGCATTGTCTTCTACGGAGATCCAGCCAACCTGGCAAACCATTTTGTCACCAGCGCGCTTACCGACGCGGGCCAGGCTATCGGTGGCTACCTGACCATGACGTTCCCAGCTCCATACCCACACGCTGTACGATTCGACTGGAGCGTGCCGTCGGAGGGTGCGACCGTGCCCATCGACGTCTTTCCTGGTGGGAGTGAAACCGCGGTTCCTCAAGACCAGATCACCAGAACCGTGATCGGTTCCTCGCCGTGGCGCAGGGTCGAAGTGCGCAACAACGCTGGAATCCAGCGCGTCGTCTTCAACATGACGGGTTACGTCCAGGAGATCGACAACGTCGTCCTGACTCCTTAGGCACGTCCAGGAGTGCGCCGTACTTGCCGGGGCGGCTGCGGTCTAGCCGCCCCGGTCGTTTGCGCCGCGTGCGCCCCGCCAGCCTCGGCATCCTCGGCCCCGGCGCGATCGGCGGTTCGCTCGCGCTCGAGGCGAAGCGCGCCGTAGTCTCCAGCTACAGCATCGTGGCGAGGTGCTGACACCCCGGACATCGGGCTGCCGAACCGATCGTAGCGTACCGGCTAACCAGTTGGCACACCTCTTGTTGTGTCCCATGCCACCGCGCTCGGAAGGGGCGTAATTCTTGCCCCGAGGCAGTCTCGAGTCCCGTTTGTTCGCGTTGCCTCGGCCAGGAGTGTGCCCGATGAGACCCGCTCGTCTACTTGTCGTTGTCGCCGGATTCGTGCTCGTCGCATGTCAAAGCGACCGCCCAGTGTCGGCGCACGGCGGGCGAATCTCGGCAGATATCTCGGATGGCGCGCACCAGGCGAACTGCCTGACCGCGACGGGGACCTGCGTGCCGGGCAACGCACACTTTTTCTTCCTGCCGCCGATGGTGAAGGCACCCACCACGACGGGAACGTTCAACCCGAGTCTCGCCCCCAGCGTGACCATTTGCCGGCTCGCGGGAAACGACTGTGTCGCGAACACCAGTTTCAGCCCCGGGGCGGCTCAGGTCGACCTCGCAGGTCAACAGTACAAGGTCAACTGGAATACAGACCCGGCGACCGTCATCGTCGGTCAGACCTACCGTATCATCGTGTCCAGTTCAGGAATGGAGTTCGGGTTCGCCGACGTAGTGCCCGTCACGAACGGGAGCCAGTTGAAGAACATCGACACCGGCGAGTTCATCGGGCTCGTGGATGGACGCACGCTGCCGATCAAGTTTCGGATCGAGCAAGGAGCGACGTGCTTCGGGCGCACCGATTGCCTCGAGCAAATCGTTGGCCCGAATCCCAATGTGCGTCTCGATGTGCCGACCCCGCCGACGTTCCTGGCCGGGGTTTCCTTCCCCCCGGGCTACCTGACGCAAGCGGTCACGCTGACCATCGCGCCCGTCTCGGAGGGGT
>WNGC01000529.1_pt1 | contig 28913 bp, 26 predicted proteins | sample 5400051 | NCBI WGS metagenome assembly WNGC01 (sample SAMN13153368, study PRJNA577476) | soil metagenome | isolation source: 20 cm soil or saprolite under grassland replicate 2 | place: USA:California | collected 2016-06-15
AGCGAAATTCTTCAATGCCGACCAGGCAGCTCACACTCTGGTCCAGCTTCCAGAGGTGAAGCAAGAAATTCGTGCGGAGTTTGGCGCCGGCGTCTTTTCACGCAACGGGGACTTGAATCGAGAGACACTTCGAGCAATAATATTTGCCGACGCGACTAAGAAACGTGCGCTTGAGCGGATCCTCCATCCGCGGATTCGCCGCCAATGGAGGGCTGAGGCGAAAAGGCATCGCAATTCTCCCAATTTTTTCTTTGCTGATATTCCACTCCTTTATGAAACCGGAGGTGAAACGCTGTGCGACCGAGTGGTCGTGGTGGCGTGCTCGTACAAAGTGCAGTTAGTGCGGCTGACAGAACGAATGTCGATCAAAGATACCGAGGCCGAACAAATGATCATGTCACAAATGCCACTGGAGGAAAAGATCGTGCGAGCCGACCACGTTGTGTGGAATGACGGCACTCGGGCGGGGCTGATGGAGCAAGCGCGTTTTCTTGCTGCGCTTTGGCAACAGCAATCATGGACGAAAAAATAAAAGGATCGAGTTCGCGGGCGGAAACTGTTGAGGCAGGCGCACCCGTCGCGCCGGAGCCTCGAGAAGCCGGGCCATCTGCAACTACAGCTGAGAATGAAACGCAGGCGCCGGGATCAAAGCTCCAGGCTACAGCGCGCTCGCTTGATCTAAATGAGCTGCAACAGCTTTCTGAAAAAAAACTAAAAGCGGTGGCGCGCGATTTTGATTTGTATTTGCATCCCGCCCGATCCCGGCATCAGCACATCCTCGATATCATTCGCGCAGCATTAACCGGCGGCGCAACGATTACTGCGGAAGGCTTCGTAGATCAGGTCAGCGACTCTTTTGCAATGCTGCGCTGGCCAAGATTAAATTTTTTGCCTCTTCCAGAGGACGTGGCGATTCCGCGCGCCGTTATCGAACAGCATCAATTGCGCCCCGGCCAAAAGATTGCCGGAACCATTCGATTGCCAGTGCAGCGCGAGAAGTTCCTCTCACTGGTCGAGGTGACGCGAGTTGAAGGCCAACCTCCCGAAGAGTGGACGCAACCAACGCACTTTGACAAGCTAACGCCACAATTTCCGCAGGGCAGGATTATTCTGGAAAATCCCAAGACGAACTCCATCAGCGCGCGCGCGGTGGATCTGCTGACGCCACTTGGGCGTGGGCAACGCGGGCTTATCGTGGCGCCGCCGCGGGTCGGCAAGACGATCGTGCTCAAGGAGATTGCGAAAGCGATACGCGTAAATCATCCAGACATTGTGCTCATCCTGCTGTTGGTGGACGAGCGGCCGGAAGAAGTGACGGATTTGGAGCGGGAAATTGATTGCCAGATTTATCACTCGAACTTCGATGAAAGCGTGCAGCGACATGTGCAGGTAGCCGAGATGGTACTGGAGCGCGCCAAACGCCTGGTGGAACTGAAACACGATGTGGTGCTCTTGCTCGACAGCATCACGCGGCTTTCGCGCGGATACAATAATCTCGAGCCGGGCAGGGGCCGAATCATGTCCGGCGGCGTCGAAGCGAAGGCGCTTACCAAGCCGAAGAAATTTTTCGGCTCAGCGCGAAATGCGGAAGAAGGCGGCAGCTTGACGGTGCTGGCGACCGCCTTAACCGAAACTGGCAGTCGCATGGACGAACTAATTTTCGAAGAATTCAAGGGCACCGGCAATATGGAGTTGCATCTCGATCGGGCGTTGCAGGAAAAGCGACTTTATCCGGCGATTCATCCGCTGCTCTCAGCTACGAGGCGCGAGGAGTTGCTTTATCATCCCGATGAATGGGAACGGGTACTAATGTTGCGCAAAACGATGGCAGCGCTTCCGCCTCTCGAAGCGATGGAAAAATTGATTGATAATTTGCACGCGACGAAGACCAACGCGGAGCTGTTGTTAAGTGGGTTGAGATGAGAGGAATGACGAAGCTCGAATGACGAATGACGAAGGAAGCCCGAATGACCAAATGGCGAAGCAGCTCTTGAAGCGAGATCACCATCATCTGGATTTCGTGATTCGTCATTCGCCTGCCGCGCCGAAACCGAGTCAAGGCGGGTCATTACAATCGGCTCTTATTGCAACCGATGCCCGGTTGACAGAGTTGGTCAAGAACATCGACGTCGCAGACCGGGTCGCACTCGATACGGAAGCCGACAGCCTGCACTCCTATCGGGAGAAACTCTGTCTGCTTCAGATTAGTGTGCCAGCCGCGGTCAGCGCTCGGGGCTACAACGACTTCATTGTGGATCCGCTGGCTGGTCTCGATCTGGAGCCACTGCGCCAGGCGCTGGAACCCAGGGAAATTGTTCTGCATGGCGCCGATTACGATCTGCGAATGTTGCAGCGCGGCTTGAATTTCACCGCGCACACGATCTTCGATACGCTGATTGCAGCGCGTCTCCTTGGTATTCGCGAATTTAGTCTCGCTGCGCTGGTGAAACGCTATTTCGGTCTGGAACTGCCGAAGGGCTCGCAGAAAGCGAATTGGGCAAAACGGCCGTTGCCGGCTCGAATGGCGGAATACGCAATCAACGATGTGCATTATTTGTTAGCGCTTGCCGAAAAATTGGAGGCCGAGCTGGACGCTTGTGAGCGCCGGGATTGGCTGTGTCAATCGTGTCGACGTGCGATTGAGCAGGCGGCGGTCGCGCGTGCCAGGAAGCAGGATGAATTTTGGCGTGTCCGCGGATCTGGCCTGATTCACGGGCGCCCGGCCGCAGTGCTTCGCGAGCTTTGGCAGTGGCGTGAACGAGAGGCGGAAATGGCAGATCGCCCTCCATTCCACATTTTGCAAAACGAAAACCTTTTGAACGCTGCAGTAAGCGTTGCTTCGGGAAGCGTGCCCGACTACAAGCATTTTTCGCCGCGGCGGCGTCAGGCGTTTCGTGAGGCGGCACGACTCGGGTTGGCAGTGCCGGAATCGGATTGGCCGGTGTTATCTCGACGGTTTGGAACTCGACCAACCGCTGAGATGGTCCGGCGCACGGAGGAACTGCGGCAGCGGCGCGACAAGTCAGCTAAAGAGCTCGGCATGGAGTCATCGTTCATCGCGCCGCGTGGCACGCTCGAGGCGATCGCGGCCGACCACGCGCGAGCAGCATCGTTGCTGGTTCCGTGGCAACGTGAGTTGCTGGGAATAGCATGACGTTGTAGCCGGCATGTTGATGCCGGTTCCGCTCTGCGGGATAGCCGATCTCGGCTACAACTCCGGCGGAGACTATGGAATAACCAGGGTCTGGCCGACCGTAAGCTTTTTTGCGTCGTGGATATTTTTCTCGTTAGCGTTGAGAATCTCCTTCCAACGCTTGGGTGACTTATAAAATTTTCGCGAGATAGAGAAGAGAGTGTCGCCCGACTTCACAACGTAGGTTCGATCTGACTTCTTCGACGCAGTTTTTTTTGAGCTTGCGTCAGTTCCTTGCGATTTCTGCTGCGTAATTCGTGAAGAGCTGGTGCGCGTTTCAAGCTCCTTGCGCAGATTCAGGTTTTCATTCCGCAATTGGGCCGCTTCGGATCTCGGGATGACGGAATCCCCAGAAAGCGCGGTCAGCGCGGCGAGTTCGTCATGTTTGATGGAATTAGTAACTTCCTTCGCATGGGGGCCGTTTGGACTTAACGCGAGATAGCGTTTGAAATGGTGCAGCGCGCTGACCGGATCGTTGAGTTTATCGTCGTAAAGAAGAGCTAATTTGTAGTGAATTTCAGCGTTCCGAATATTCTCGGAATCATCGAGTGCGGCTTCGTACAAATTGATCGCGCGCGCAAAGTCTCCCTGGGCTGATTTGGTGTCTGCATCCTGCGTCAACTGCCCGGAGCGCGATGACCCCAAGCGATCACACCCAGTCAGACCACAAACAAAAATGATCCATAACCACGATCCCACGATCACCCGGGCGCATAGTGGAGAAATTGAACCAGCCCAGAGCGGCCGGAGATTGTCAGCGGGCAACATCGTCGGCAATTTGCTTACTTGTGAACGTGCGCGCACTTCAATTCTTTTTCTTTGCAGCACTGGCGGGTTTTTATCCCGGTTCTCTTCTGCGCGGGGCACTTTCAAACGGAGCGACCTATCCAATCAATTTCATCGATATTGACGGCAATAAGCTTTCCACCGCTGATGGACACGTCACTGTCCTGGTGCTTACCACAATCGCCGAGAGGGAAAAGGTGCGCGTGGTGGGTGACAGTGTGCCCGATTATTGCCTGGGTAACCCAAATTACAGAATGATCACAATTATCCGTTTCACCAGCAAGCATACTGTTATCGGACGCAAGATTGCGACAGCGCTGGTGAAGCGCCGAGTTAATGAATTGGCGAAGCGCCTTCAGAGTAGGTACGACGCGAATAAGATTTCGCGTGACGCGCGAAGGGACATCTTCATCGCAACTGACTTTGATGGAACGGTGACGTCGCAGCTCGACAACTCGGCACAGGCTACGAGCTTTCGCGTCCTCGTTTTCGCACGAGACGGAAAGCTATTAGCTCAGTGGACTGATGTTCCCAGCGCCAAACAGCTTGCTGGTGTGCTGAAATAGTTTTCGTTAACACCGGCGCTTCAGCCCGGTGTTCCACGGTGGTCCCAACGAGCGCATGCTAAGCACCGGGCTAAAGCCGCGGTGTTAGTCAATACTTCGGTACGTTTGGATCGATCTGGTCCGACCACGCGTCGATCCCCCCGTCGAGATTGTAAACGTTGCTAAAGCCTTGCTGCTGGAGAAGTCGCACCGCTTGGGCGCTGCGTTGGCCGCTGTGGCAATGGACAACGATCGGCTCACCGCGTTGCAGCTCGTCCACCCGATCACCGATCTCTCCCAGTGGAATTAACTTTGCGCCATCGATCCGCGCGATCTCATATTCGAATGGTTCACGCACATCGATTAAGTCGAATGGTTCGTGCGCGTCGGTTTTTTGTTTCAGTTCATGAACGGATATCGAAGGGACCGTTTCAAGGGCGCCGGTTCCGCAAAATTGATCGTAATCAATCGGTGCAAAGATCGTTGGATTCTCGCCGCAAACCGGACATTGAGGATCGCGCCGCAGATTAAGCTCACGCAACTTCACCTTGAGCGCGTCGAAGTGGAGGAGGCGTCCAATCAGGGGCTCTCCGATGCCGACAATGAGTTTGACCGTCTCAATCGCTTGCAAGATCCCAATGATTCCGGGCAACACGCCCAGCACACCCGCTTGCGCGCAGTTCGGAACCGACTCCGGTGGAGGCGGCTCCGGAAAAAGGCACCGGTAGCATGGCCCGCCCAAATGCGGCGCGAACACGGTCGTCTGTCCTTCGAAACGAAATACCGAGCCGTACACATTCGGCTTTTGCTCGAAAACGCAAACGTCATTGGAGAGATAACGCGTGGCAAAATTATCCGACCCGTCCACGACAACGTCGTATTTGGAGACGATTCCCGAAGCGTTTTCGCTGGAGAAACGGCATTGATGTAATTCAATGTCGATCTCCGGATTGATGTCGCGTAGCCGGTCTTGCGCTGATTCCACTTTGCCGCGGCCGACGTCCTTTGTTCCATGAAGTATTTGCCGCTGCAGGTTGGAAAGATCGACGTCGTCGAAATCGACAATCCCAATTGTTCCGACGCCTGCGGCCGCCAGATAAAGCGCAGCTGGCGACCCGAGGCCGCCGGCGCCGATGCACAAAACGCGTGCTGCTTTTAGCCGGCGCTGCCCGTCGGCTGTGACTTCAGGCATGATAAGATGGCGCGAATACCGTTGCAGTTCCTCAGCGCTCAACTGCACGGCGCTGGTGCGTTGGTCATCGATAATGCTTTGCTTCATGCCGTTGGATTATTCTAGCACAAAGGGAGGGATCTGTAGCCCGAGCGCGTGTTCAATATGGCCGGTATCCCCCGAAAGCATTCGGGGCTACAACTTGTACTATGCGGGCTTTACTCGGTGACCGTCACCGGCGTACCGACGGAGGCATTTTCAAAAAACCTAATCGCCATTTGTCCTGGCAGACGAATACAACCATGCGATGCGGCAAAGGGTGGAACGTAGCCCTGATGCATCGCGTAACCGCCTCTGAAAAACATCGCATACGGCATTCGGGCGCCATCGAAATGCGTACCTTTCGGTTGGTAATCCTTTCGAGAATCGATATTGGACCTAACGACGTTCCCAGAGCCGTCCACGTAATCGCCAAACACCGTAGAGACGTGGCCCGCATCCTTTGAGAGTACGGTGTAGTGGCCGGGTGGAGTACCAAAACCAGGCTTGCCGGTGGAAACAGTCGTTTCGCCAACCTGGCGTTTGCCCTTGTAAAAGTAAGCTTTCTGCGGATACTCCTCGCAACTGCAAAGAACCAGTAATGCAAGGAGGGTTGCTCCAATTTGAAATAGGCCTCTTTTCACAGAGCGGCGGATAGTAGCCATCGTACTCGGATCATTCAACTCCCAAATCGAGTCCAGGCGCGCCGTCGGTCGTTTCCTAATCATCAGGAATCTCCTGAATGAGCCCGATTGCAGGGCGTTTCTGTGAAACGCCAATTGTGCCTTGGTTTGACGCTGCGCGCGGGGCCAAATACGCTGTTTGCCATGACGACTGTGCAACCGCCGATTGACCTAAAAAAATGGATCGACCAAAACGCCGACAAGTTTCAACCCCCAGTGAGCAATCAGTATTTGTACGACGGGCGCGATTTCTTTGTCGATTTCTTTGTGATGGTCATCAAGGGTCCCAATGCGCGGAACGATTTTCATCTGGTGGATTCGGAGGAGTACTTCTATCAGCTCAAGGGCGACATAAAGGTGCGCATTCGCCAGGGCGACCGCATCGTCGACTACATTGTCAGACAAGGGGAAACCTTCTTTATCCCGGCAAATGTTCCGCATTCCCCGCAGCGGCCGCCGGACACGATCGGTGTGGTAGTTGAGCGGCGCCGCCCACCCGGAGAAAAGGAACACGTCATTTTCTACTGCGAAAATTGCGGGGCGCTGGTGGAGGACATTCATTTCGACTGCGCGGATATCGTGGAACATTTCAGCCAGGCGATGCTCGATTTCTGGAATGACGATGCGCGCCGCACGTGCAAGAAATGCGGAGCGAAAGTTCAAAAGCCGCAGCCGATGAAATCGCTGTAGGGCGTTTCAGTGAAACGCCGGTCCAAAGGAAATGGCGTGCTGACACAGACGCCCTACAAATGAAGATTGATATCCATATTCACGTTTTGCCGCGCGACCGGCCGTGGGAACATAGGCATCCTGCCTGGGCGGCCGGCAGGCATCTTGCCTGTCGATCTGGAGTCGGAATGATGGTGACGCTTCTGTGAAAATCGATATCCACACGCACATTTTGCCGCGCCAATGGCCAGATCTTGATCAGAAGTACGGCTACTCTGGATTCGTCAGGCTCGAGCACTCCGATCCCTGCTCGGCACACATGATGATTGGTGAGCGCATATTCCGAAAAATCACCGACAACGTGTGGAACCCCGACCGACGCATTGAGGAAATGGACAACAGCGGCGTTTCTGTGCAGGCGCTCTCGACTGTCCCGGTGATGTTCAGTTACTGGGCAAAACCGCGCGATGCGCTCGATCTCTGTCGCCTCTTGAACGATCACATAGCCGAAATCGTTCGGAAGTACCCGTCGCGCTTTGCCGGACTTGGTACCATTCCTCTGCAGGATGTCGATTTGGCCGCGGAAGAATTAACGCGTTGCGTTCGCGAGCTTGGTCTGCGCGGAGTTGAGATCGGGACCCACGTCGATCCAAATGATCATTGCCACGGCCCGGATTGTCGCAACCTGGATCATCCCACGCTGGACGTCGTTTGGAAGACAGCGGAGGACCTGAGCGCGGCAATTTTCGTCCATCCCTGGGACATGATGGGCAGGGAGCGGATGCCGAAATATTGGTTGCCGTGGCTGGTCGGTATGCCGGCCGAAACGTCTCTTGCAATCTGTTCCATGATTTTCGGCGGGGTTTTTGAGCGTTTTCCAAAGCTGCGTGTAGCCTTCGCTCATGGCGGCGGCGCATTCCCGTTTACCATTGGACGCATCGAGCACGCTTTTCATGTGCGGCCGGATTTGGTCGCGACGGAGAACACTGCAAATCCACGAAAATATCTCGCAAATGGCACCACCCCGGCACGATTCTACGTCGATTCGCTCGTGCACGACGCCGACGCGCTGATGCTATTGCTTAAGTTATTCGGCAGCGAGCGTGTGGCGCTCGGTTCCGATTACCCTTTTCCACTGGGTGAAGCGAAACCGGGCCAGCTCATCGAATCGACGAAACTTTCTGCGAAAGAAAAGAAGCAACTGCTCTCCGACACCGCGCGCGAATTCCTTGGTTTAAAGGCGTGATGCCGCAGATCGCCTCCTGATTTTTCGCCACGGATTAACACAGATTGAACACAGATCCGGAAAACTTTTTGGTTTCCTGGTTCCAGATTCCTTTGTCTAATCCGTGAAAATCCGTGTTCATCTGTGGCGGAATCTTTTACAGTTCATGCCGGATCGCCCACAAATCGTGGAAGACCGGCTTGAACAATGATTCCTTCAGAAACGGCACGCCGGGTGATCCGCCGGTTCCTTTCTTTGCGCCAATTGTTCGCTCGACCAGCTTGATGTGGCGATAACGCCACTCCTGCAATCCCTCGTCGAAGTCGGTCATTAACTCGAACAGGATCGAGCATTCAGGCGAATCCTTGTAGAGCCGAAGAATTTCTCTCTGCACGCGCTCGTCTGATCCATTTGGTTGCGTGAGGTCGCGGTTCTTGAGCTCTGTGGGAATTTGTGCACCGCGAGTAGCAAGAAAATCATAGAAATGGTCGACCACGCTCCGTTCGTGCAGCAGCTGTTGCAGGCGATCGTATCCAGGAAAATCCGGCTTCAGATATGCAACCGTCGATGGCCGTTTATATCCGAGCGCGAATTCAATTTCCCGAAATTGCACAGATTGAAATCCGGATGCGGTCTCAAGCCGGTCCCGAAAACTTGAGAATGACGATGGCGTCATTGTTTCCAAAATATCCACCTGCGCCACCAGCACCTTCATGATTGTGCGTGCGCGTTTAAAGCTGTGGATCGCTCCAAAAAGATCGCCTGCGGAAAAATCTCGCTTTATTTTTTCAAATTCGTGCAGCAGCTGCTTGAACCAGAGTTCATAGGTTTGATGAATGATGATGAACAGCGTCTCATCATGTTCCGGCGGACTGGAGCGCGGTTTCTGCAGCGAAAGCAGCTTCTCAAGATCGAGATAGCTCGCGTACGTAAGCTCAGCCATCTTGGCATGCTCGCACGCAACGCGCGCGCCCGTCAACGAAACAACAAAATGCTGACACTCGCGCTTTATCCGGAGATCCAAAACTCGACGGCTTAAGGCCGTCGAGTTGACGGGGGTCGACGAGAGAAAAGATCCCATCGGACGGGGCGATCGGGTCGCATTGGTCGCCGCTTAGGAAATCGGCGCCTCGCTGCGCGTCCCGATTGCCGCCGCAAAGCTTCATGTTTCGCATGTGGGAGTTTCGTACTGACCTGAACGATCCGCATTAGGTGCGGAAATAGTTGATGATCACGGTTTGCTCGATAAAACCGGTGATAGCCATTTGACCAACTCGTCACCACACCGATGGCGCTGAGCTTCCGCAATTCATCTTGTACGGTGTGAAGAGCAAGCCTACTCTTGCCCATTAGTTCGCGGACGTAGTGTTGTTTTGGTGAAGCGGTGAAGAGTAATCGCAAGAGCTGGGCTCGTACCCGCGGGAACAGAATTTCTAAAACAGGGCGCTCGACTGGTTTCATCAGTGCATTGTAAACTTGACGGCTTTAAGCCGTCAAGTTTACAGAGAATGGGCGTTGAGGGCGGTTGTGGAGAGTTAACAGCTTCTCAAGATCGAGATAGCTCGCGTAAGTCAAAGGCGGCATAACTCAAGACTCCACAAACTGCGCTCCAACGTCAACGCACCAGAAATGACCCGCGGATTGACGTTCGCTTCCTTTTTGGTGTTCTAACAAGAAACCGCGATTCAAAAACGGAACGAGCAGGCTCGCTTCAGCCGCACCATCGGAAGTACGATTGTGTCTGCTCAACAAGATACCATTATGGAAAACGAACAAAGCTCAGCCAGCTTATGGGCAAATCCTGACAGTTTTTCGCCGCTGCTCGACAAGGCACGTCAATTTGCCGGCGAGTACCTCGATACCCTGGAAAAACGGCCGGTGTTTCCCACTGAGGATTCGGTCAAGGCGATGAACATGTTGGACGAACCATTGCCCCAAAGCGCCAGCGATCCAGTCCTGTCGCTGAAACTACTGCATGAAATCGGATCGCACGCCGCGGTGGCTCAAACCAGCGGAAGGTACTTTGGCTTCGTTAACGGCGGAATAATTCCGGTCGGGCTTGCTGCGAAATGGCTGGCTGATGTGTGGGATCAGAACACCGCGCATTATGTGATGTCGCCAATCAACTCGCGTCTGGAAGAAATCTGCGAACGTTGGATCGTTTCGCTCCTTGATCTTCCCGCTGGGACCGCGGCCGGTTTTGTTAGCGGGACGACAATTGCGAATTTTTCCGGCTTGTGCGCTGGACGAAATGAATTGCTCCGCCGGCGCGGCTGGGACGTTGTCAGGAAAGGTCTCTACGGTGCGCCCCGAATTCGCGTCATCGTGGGCGCAGACGCTCACGCAGCCGTATATAAATCCATTTCGATGCTCGGCCTTGGCTCCGACAACGTCGAATTCGTTCCCGCGGACGAGCAGGGACGGATGCGGCCGGACGAAATGCCGAAACTTGGTGAGGCCTCACTGGTTGTAGCGCAGGTCGGCAACGTCAACTCCGGGGCGATCGACCCGATTGGCGCCATCTGCGAGCGTGCGCATGCTGTCGGTTCGTGGGTTCATGTCGACGGCGCGTTCGGACTTTGGGCGCGTGTGCTCCCGTCTATGCGCGAGATTTGTGACGGCATTGAAAAAGCCGATTCATGGTCGGTCGACGCGCACAAGACGCTCAATGTTCCGTACGACAGCGGCATGATCCTTTGCCGGGATCGCGAAGCGCTGACGAGCGCGTTCAAGGCGTCCGCCTCTTATTTTCAATGGAGCGAACACCGCGATAGCATGAATTTCAGACCCTCGATGTCCAACCGAGCTCGCGTGATAGAGCTCTGGGCGGTCTTGAAAACTCTTGGGCGCGAAGGAGTACAACAGTTGGTCGAACAGCTTTGCCAAAACGCGCGACTCTTCGCCCGGCTGCTGTCCGAACAGGACTTTCAAATCCACAACGACGTCGTTTTCAATCAGGTGCTCGTGTCGTGCAGAGAAGATGCCTTAACTACCGCAACCCTTCGAAACATTCAGGCTTCCGGCGAATGCTGGTGCGGCGGCTCGACCTGGCAAGGCCGAGCCGTCATCAGAATCAGCGTTTGTGATTGGGCCACTAAACCGAAAGACATCGAGCGATCCGTTCGCGCATTCGTTCAAGCTCGAACCGCCGCAATTGCAGAATGAGGTCGAGCAAGAGTCAGCGCGAAATGCGAGCACAGCTTCCGAGTTCGCCATCGACGGTTCGATGTTAAACACTGGTTGAGCTTCCCAATCGATCTCGAGGATGATTAACTCACAGGTGATCGCATGAAACGCAAACTCCTTAATCTCGTTATTGGGACAGCTGTTGCTGTCAGCACATGTTCTGCATTCGCCGGGGACAAGATCGACGTCCCAAAGGTCGTCACCAAGTCCGATGTCGAGAAAATTCTCGGCGAGCCGGTCAAAGACGCCAGGGGCCACAACCAGAACGGCAAGGGTGGCTACTACGAATCGGAATGGAGTTATCGTGCGATCAACGGCGATAAAGGGCTTTACTTCGACGTTCTGTACGCGGGGCGAGACGCCCCACCGCATCTTACCCAGACAATGTTTTCCGTGCTGCCCGCCGATCGCAGCAAATCGACTCGTATCGACGGTCTTGGTGATAAAGCCATCTTCTGCCCCAACGAAACCGGCATGGCAATGTTGCACGTGCTCAAGGGCGACGTCCTCATCACGATTGGAAGCCACGGCCTTTCTGCCGACGCGGCTCTCGACCCTGAAAGATCGATGGCCACAAAAATCCTCGCGAACCTGTAGCGCTGCTGCCTCAGCCGCAGAAGGAGACCAGGAACTCGAACTCAGCCCATCTTTCGCAAGTAGTACTCGTCCCACGCCGCCGGAATGCTTTCCCGTGCTGAGTACGGTCCCGGTTCGTAAGCGCGCGAGGAAATACCTTGCTGGCTCAATTCACAGACGTGCCAGTCCTGCCTGTTGACCATGTCCCAAAACTGAATGGCGTCGTCCGGATTAAAATCACCCCGCCCGAACGCCTCCTGATGAAAAAACCAATCGCACAAAATCAGTGTGCGCTCCGGAGATTGCGGCCAAAGCTGATGCACCATGACGTAATCGGGATGCAGACTCAGCAGCATGTTCGGAAAGATCGAGTAGTAAAAGACTCGATGTTTCGCTTCCTCTCCCTCTTCCTCTTTGTCTGCGATTCCCAACGCGCACGCGTTTCCGCTCATGGTCAGGCTCTTGCCTTTCGCTATCCGCATGAAACCACCGAGGAACGGGCCTTCGGTCAGATCGTTTTCCGCGGAATCATACGGTGAAATTTTCGAAAGCTCCGGATGCACTCCAAGGCAGTGATAACACTCTGAATAATTTTCAAAGATCAATTTCCAATTGCCTCGCACGTCGTATTCGACTCGCTTCGCTGACCGCAACGCTGGCAGGTTCCAGCGCGAGAATTTTCCGGCCAACGGCGCGAACCATTTCTCCAGCGAGGTGTAGCCGTCTCGCTCTGCCTGTCGCGCCGTAGAGCGGCGAAGACGGGTCGAGGCATCCGCCAGATTTACGAAAATGAATCCTTCCCACAGAGCCAAGTTTACGGGGTGCAACGAATAATCGGTTTTATTAAAGCCCGGCACATCACTCATATGCGGCACGCCGAGTAATCGTCCATCCAGTCCGTACGTCCACGCGTGATAGGGGCATTGAATGGCAGCCGCATTTCCATTTTGGTCTTCCAGAAGTCGCGATCCGCGGTGACGGCAAACATTGTAAAAGGCGCGGATCGTCGATCGTTGATCGCTTGCAAGAATCAAACTTTCTCCAGCTACTTCCGCGATAAAATAATTGCCGGCTTCGCCAAGCTGGCTTTGGTGCCCAACCAACACCCATTGCCTTGCGAATATTTTCTCCAGCTCTTCAGCAAAAATGTCGGGCGAGAGAAAATAGCGCTGTTGCAACGTCTTTGCTCCAGCGTGAAAAGTTTCACCCGTTTTGCGGAACAGTGTTGTTGTTTTTGTTTGTGTCGTAGGCACGCCGCAAACTTCCTTCGGCATGTGTTCGCGTCAACGCGGTTCTACCAAGCGCCCGATCGCAAATCGATGTAGCAACGGTCTCTGACCGCTGACCATCATTCTCTGACTAGCACGGCTCGGTGAAACTCGTACCAGTCGTCGAGATTGTTGAGGTTCACTGCGTCTTTCGGAGCAGAAGCATCGTCGGTCATGCTGCATGCGTTCAGAATGCCGCGCCGCGTTTCGTCGTCATGATTGTAACCGCGAACTGCGGCGTTGTGCTTTTCGATCGCGTCTCGATTCAGAGACTTCGCATTTTTCTTCACCCACGCCTCGAACTCAGGGTAGGTGGGCTTTTTTTGCTTGATGTAATTTCTCACCGCTTCTTCTTCAAGTCCCAGGGCGGCGAGCGTCATCGCATCGAAACCTTTGCCAACGCCAGGATAACCGGAAGCAAGTTTACCCTTCTCCTCCAGGGAGACCTTTTGCCAAAGCCTCGGGAGATGCAAAACGCCAAGCGGACCGGCAACGCCGGAACTGATCAGTGGAACGTATGTGTCGCTCATAATGGTTTCGTTAATCCGGCTTGGGCCAATTGCAACTTCCGGCATCATTGGAACGCACAGCAACACTCCTGTGCCGCGCAGACGCGTTCTATTCGCTGCCGATATCCGGCTTGGGCAAGGGCGAGGAAATTTCTATCTGTGTGATTTTGCCGTCTGCCTCTCGAGATGCCTCGAGTTTCACCTCCTGTACCGGATCACTGCGCGTGCTGAGAGACGTGACGGTCATTAGCTTGCCGTTAACGTCAATATTGTTGCGCGCGTGATTCAGATTCTTTGCCTCTGCTGCGGATTCCCATGCGTCCGCCAATTCTTCCGGTGTGATCGATGACGTGCCCGTCTGGACGATTCGCACTTCGTTACCTGCGATTTTCTTTGTCGGCGAGCCGACGGCCTTGAACTGCGGAATGGCTGGCATCCAATCGGGTAGCGTCACCGGGCCCGGCGCCGCCAGTTGTTTCTCCAGTGCGACCTGCAATTTTTCCTGGTCGCGTTGTTCCTCCTGTTGCCGTCGCGCTGCCTCCTTTGTCGCTGCTTCGATTTCCGCGAGCTTCTTGTCGACGTCGAACGCAGGGACGTTTTGTGTCTGTGAACCGGTAGCTTTCTTTTGCATTTCCGCCACCTGCTTTAAGAACTCTTTCAGATCAGCGTTGTCGGATGGATTGTCCTGTGCGCGGACGGGCGCAGCGAACAAGAGGCAGACCACGAGCATGGAGATGGGCAACTGTTTTAAATACATGCGGCAAGGATAATCGGTCTGGTTCATTTCCTGCAATGCAAATCCCGTTGGCAGTTCAGAACCTGCTCAGGTTGCGAATAACCAAAGGATCGCGGCAACCGAAATCGCTGCGATTACCAAGAAGCTCCCATACACCAATGAATCCTGCAGGCGAGCGCGTTTCGCTGCCATTGCATAAGGCATCCGTGTAAAAGTGACCATCGTGTAAAGCGGCAGATAAACGCCGGGCAGCGCGGCTTCGAGCGCATGATCGACTTTCTTTTTTGCCCGAAAAGTTTTCGACGCCGTTTTGTCGCGCATCTCAATGAAGTTGCCAATCGCGAGATCGGCAAGCGCATCGGTGTTCTTTTTGCGCCGGGAAAAGTATTCCGTAAACGCGCGCTCGCGATTATCGGAAAATTTCTCCAGGCATTCGTCGAGCACGACGCAATCTTCGAATGCGGCGTTCATGCCCTGGCCGTAAAACGGAACAACCGCATGAGCGGCATCGCCGAGCAGGCAAACCTTATCTCGATAATACCAGGGCCCGCAGCGAATGGTGACGAGCGAACCGGTGGGGTTGTTCTTAAAATCTTCCAGCAGCGTGGGCATCAGCGGCACAGCATCGGGGAATTCTTCTTCAAAGAATCGGCTCACATCCTCGTCGGTCTTCGTTGTAGCGAAGCTGCGTGGTCCTTCGAATTCCCAAAATAACGTGCATGTGAACGAGCCATCGGGGTTCGGCAGCGCGATCATCATAAAACTTTTCCGTGGCCAGATGTGAAGCGCGTTCTTCTCCATGCGCCAGGAGCCATCTGGCCCGGGCGGAATGGTCAATTCTTTGTAGCCGTGGGCGAGATAACTTTCGTCGTACTCGAAACTATCGATATGCATCTGCATCGACTGCCGCACTGCGGAAAACGCGCCATCAACGCCGATCACGGTATCGCCTTGCGCGGTCATTTCGGCGACGGGGGCGTCGTCGCCACGTAGCTGCGGCGCCCTCGCCGCAGTTTCACTGACCAACCGCGCAGTCGCGGAGTTAAGATCGACATCGGTGCATTTGTGATTGAAATGCACGCGCACGTTCGGATAACGCTGCGCCGCTTCGATGACAGTTGTGTTGAGCGACGCCCGCCCGATCGAGTTGATGCATTTTTTCGGATCGACATCGTACGGCGTGAAATGCAGCGCCCCGGATTTATCGTGAATCATTCGGCCGCGCATCGGAATCGCCGATTGCAATGCTTCATCAGCGAGCCCGATCTGTTCCAGCGCATGAATACCGCGGGTCGAGATTGCCAGATTGATTGAACGCCCGCCGACGATATTGCCTTCGCGCGGATCAGCCCGCCGTTCGTAAAGATCTATCTCATATCCACGGCGTCCCAAATATGCAGCGAGCAAACCGCCAGCGAGGCCGCTGCCGACGAGAACAAATTTTGTCACCGACTAAGAATCTACGAATCAGGAAACCAGGAAAGCAGGAAAACAGAGGTTGAGACTTCGATTCAATCAGCTGGCCCACTCGGGTTTAGTTTGATAAATCGTATCCAAATGAAGTCCGTTTTGTTTGATTTTGTTATCGCTACAGCCGGTGTCTTGATGCTCGTTCAGCCCTTGCCAGCCGAGGAATCGCAGCCTGCCAGGCCAAAGCAATTTATCTATGTGCTGCATCTGGTGCCGCGATTGTATGCGGACGCGAATTGGACCGATGAAGATAAGAAGGTGCTGCAACGCCACTTTGTCCGGTTTCAAGAGGCGATTAAAGCTGGCAAGCTTATTCTCGCCGGACGCACTTCCGAGTCCGGCGATAAGACGTTTGGCGTCGCGATATTCGAGGCGCAAGATGAAGCTGCCGCGCGCAAGTTTATGGAGGAAGATCCAGCAGTCGCCGGCGGCTTGATGACCGCAGAGCTGCATCCGTTCGCGGTCGCGCTCGAGCACAAGAACCCCTGATTTGGACTACAACCGCGCGGCGGGGAACGCTGAGCTGACGATTTGGGCAGTTCGCGGTTCAACGAGTCACGGAGGATACGTTCGCTGTGTCCGGCTTCTCGTCACTCTCTTGTTGGTATTCCTGGAGCCAGGCACTCCATTTCATGTTCTCTTTCCACATCGTGATACCGGAGTGGCCGTAATGCTGTTCCGCTTCGTACTCGTGATCTTCCTTGACGTGACACCAGAATAAGCGACCTGCCCTGCGCCATCCATCGACGATGATTCCGTCTCCGAAGCGCTGGTTCCGTGCGGTCACCACCAGGGCATTATTCTCACTCGTTGTGTTAGGAAAAGCTTCACCCCAGTGGAGTACGAGCGTCTTGAGCTTGAGCTCTTTCAACTCCGCGCCGATATCCTGCGCCCAGTGTCCGCACCAGCCCCGCTTTCGCATACCGATGTTGTACAAGAAAACAGTAAACTCCGGGTTAAGGACAACCCGATATTCTTTTTTGAGACTGCGCGCCTTCGTATGCGCCGTGGCCGATAGCGATTGCGCTTCCGCAGGATCGACGTCGGACGAGAGCCTGGTCAGAGCATTGGCCAGGTCTTTGATCGATCTCTCATCGCTGGCTGTGGCCGCGTGAACGAGAAGCAAAAACAAAAAGGCGAAAGTAACTGTCCGCATGGTGCGTCACTTTGTAGCGGCAATCTGCGATCACCGCAAGCCGTACCAGATTGTTGTAGAGGCTTTGGCCAAGCACTCGTTCACCGGGCGTTCGCCGCGGCGAACGCCCTACAATGAATTGAGTCTAGTCCTTGTGCCGAATCGAGCCAGCGCCGCTAATGTGTTTCTCAATCGATGGCGGGTTACCGGAGTACCGAACTTTTCCCGCACCAGTGATTGCCACTTTCAGTTTGTCGGCGACTGCGATCTCGGCATCCGCCGCGCCGGTAGTGGAGATCTCAGCAGCCTTAGTTTGCAAACCACTCGCTGCTAACTCGCTTGCGCCGGTCATATCCGCAAAGAGTTCGTCAATTTTTCCGTCAAGTGAAACGCGCGCCGCGCCGCGCGACTCCAATGCGAATCTTGGACCGCTCAGCTGCTTCGCGGTAAGTTTCACGGCGCCACTAATCGTGGCTCCTGCCCGCGTTTGGCTTGAGATGACCACTTGGATTCCGTGGCTGGGCCGGATCTGCTCGCGCGTGCGCAAATGGAATGTGTCGCCGGAAATGTTGCTATTGATATAAGGAAGAAGGTTTTCATCCGTTGTAATGCGGAGGCTGGGCGGTCCACTTTGCCATTCGATTGTGAAAGCGCCTCTCGTATCGATATTGGCGAACGCGCTGACTGGGCGTTCATCCGTTTTGATATGGCCGTTGCCTCGAATTCCCACCCAGTGGCATCCAGCGGCTGACACAACGCATGTCGCCAGAAAAGCAATCGTAATCTTCTTCATGAATATCATTTCTCTAGTTACGATGCTACGAGGGGTCGTTTCGGATTCAGGAAAATTTCAAGGAACGGCGGTCTCAAGTCCGCTGTCGCTCGCGATCTGGAGATCGCCCCTGCTTGAGACTACGCGCAGACAAGATCGCCGCAATTCATTCCCCAATTTTTAGCTTCACTGCATCCGCCAAGACGTCATCGACGTAGAATTCCACTCGATAATCGCCTAGCGCCCAACCATCTTCGGGTCGCGCCAGCGTGAACGCGCCGCGTGCTCTAGGGCTCTCAGCGACAGCGGAAGCTTCGTCCACCTTATAATCCTGGGGGAAATCTTCGCCGATGTTCTCTGCAATCCAAACGGCCTTGATCTTTGCCCCTTTGCGTAACCGCTGTCCCTGCCAGCGCGCATAAATTTCGGATGTGTTCGATGAAAAAGTCATCGTCGGTTTGCCGAACCGCTCCTTTGCCAGGCTGACCGTAAGCTGCTTCGGGATGGCGTCGGATTTTATTTCGGGCCGCTCCGCAATTTTGGGCGATTCCGCCAGCTCCAGAGAAATGCGCTGGAGCAGATCGCCCTTGGCAGCGCGCATTGTCGTTACGTCCTTTACAATCCCAGTGCCCGGTGCGAACCAACGCTCGATTGTCATCAGGCTCGGTAATGTTTGCTCTCCGTGAATGTGGAAGGCATGAAATTCGCCCGCCGGCACGTTGATATCTTCCTCGCCGAGCACGTCGTAATGCTGATGCACTTTCAGTTCGCCGGCCTGTCCGTTGAAATCCCAACTCGCGCCCTTCTTAAGCGCGTTGGCGATCAGCATCTGTGGCGGATTAAAGTTAACGAGTTCGCCGTCCAGATTGATCCGGGCCCAGCAAACAATTCCTTGCTCATTGATCGTGAGAAGATCCGTATTCGTGATCGCGCCTCCCCGATGCATTTCGAACTTGAGAAGATCTTTCCCATCAATGTTCTCGGTTCCATTGATGCGATACAAAACCGGCAAGCGGATCTTGCCATCGGCGTCTGTTTTTGCATGCTGAACGTCAAGACCTTTGCCGATTTCTTCTGTCATATTGTATCGCCAGCTGGTCCCATCAGCGGTTGGAAGCAATTCGCCACCAAACACCGCGGCAAGCGGCGCTGCCGTAAATATTAGGATCGAGAGTTTCATTTACGCTTGAGAATGCGAAAATTTGCGCAGCGGTTAACATGCTCTGCAGCCGGACACGCATTCTGACACGACATGGCAACTTTTGTTCAACCGCTGTGCACTTCCTTAACCTCCCGCTGCATCGTTCGACTGCTGCAATTCTCAATAGCTTTTGCAATTGCATGCTGGCTTTGCGCTCTTGCGACCGGAGCGCAGCCCTCGAATCAATCGCGCCACGTCGTTGTCGTGGTCTGGGACGGGATGCGTCCGGATTTCGTTACCGAACAAAATACGCCAACCCTTTGGAAGCTGGCGCGCGAGGGAGTCACGTTTCGTAATCACCATTCCGTCTATCCGAGTGCTACCATGGTAAACGGCACGGCGCTCGTAACCGGCATTTACCCTGGCAAGAACGGAATCATTGCGAACCATGCGTATCGTCCCGCGATCGATCCTCGCCACGCCGTCGATGTCGAGCTGCCGCCAGTGGTGAAGAAAGGGGATGAAGTCTCCGAAGGTAAATATATTTCTGTTCCAACCATTGCCGAACTCGTCCAGCGAGCAGGGGGGCGCAGCGTCATCGCAACTGCGAAAACTGTGGGGCTCCTGCTCGACCGACAGGCCGGTGTTGGGGCTGGAAAAGATTGCGTCACCCTGTTCGCAGACAATTCGCTCCCGGCGAGAATTGTCGGTTTGATCAGCGAAAAAAATGGTGCCTTCCCCTCTGCCCACTTGCAACGGGACTCCTGGACAACGAAAGCGCTCACCGAAGTTCTCTGGAAAGATGGTGTGCCGGCCGTTTCAATTCTGTGGCTGGGCGAACCCGATTTAACGCAACATGAGTCGGCGCCGGGCGCGCCAGGGGCGCTCGCGGCGATAAAATCCGCCGATGAAAACCTCGCGGCTGTTCTTTCAGCATTGAATCAGCGAGATGCGCGAGGAACAACAGACGTCTTTGTCGTTTCCGATCATGGTTTCTCCACGATCGCGCGATCGATTGACTTGCGGAAGATTTTGAATGACGCCGGTTTCGCCGCGAAGACCGAATTCGAAAACGAACCGAAACCTGGAGACATCATGCTCGCCGGAAACGGCGGCAGTGTTCTGTTCTATGTCACGGGACACGATGCGACGGTCACCCGCCGCCTGGTTGAATTTTTGCAGCAATCGGATTTTGCCGGCGTGATTTTCACGAAAGAGTCTATGGAAGGAACGTTTGATCTCATGCAAGCGACGATCCAGAATGATCACGCGCCTGACGTCGTGATGGCGTTCCGCTGGAACGATTCGAAAAATCAGTTCGGCATTCCGGGAATGATCGACGCCGATTGGCAACGAGCCGCAGGGAAGGGGACACATGCGACGCTTAGCCGATTCGACATGCACAATACGTTGATTGCAGCCGGGCCGGATTTTCGTCAGGGAGAAGTGGACGATTTACCGACAGGCAATGTCGATCTCGCTCCTACGATCTTGCGCATCCTTGGAATCACACCGCCGCAGCGGCTGGACGGAAGAATAGTTTCCGAAAGTATGACGAACGCGAGTCCCGCGAAACCAAATGTGGAGACTAAAACGATCGAAGCCACGAGAGATTCCCCGGTCGGACGCTGGCGACAATCTCTCAAGGTCTCGCGTGTTGGCTCAACAACTTATCTCGACGAAGGCAACGGTGAATTTCAGAAAAGGTAGGGCAACGCCATACCCTGTCCGCCGTGATGACTCATTGTTACGGATTCGCGCCCTAAACAATTTGCAAGAAAGTGGGCTTCAGCGCCGGTAGCGATTTACGACCAAGTGATGAGGCGCAATTCGTGCGCCTGCATCAGGCACGGATGCGTGGGCACGACGCGAACGCTGAAGCCATAAGTGCCGCTTTCGGTCGCGGGAACTGATCCCTGGTAGATGTAAGTGCCGTCGCCATCGGCCTGGCTGCTTTGAGTCAGCACAGTCGCGGCAGGGTTGTGGAGGTCGCCGTTATCGAGTTCACCGTGATATGCTTCGACGCGCACGTGGCGCGGATCGACGGCGCCGAGGTGGACGCGTGCACTGATTTGCAATGACTCGCCGACCTGGATCGTGGGTCGATCTTTGTTCGCCACTTGTACGTCTGAGAGGTGTACCTGCGGCCAGTCCTTGCGCATCTGCGTTTTCCACTGGCTGAGTTGCACGGCGGCGCCGCAGCCATCGCGCGAAAAATTCTCGTACGCCTGAGCCGCAGGAATGTACAGTTGCTCGGTGTATTGCTTCACCATTCGCTGCGTGTTGAACACCGGCGTCACGCTGCGAATGGATTCTCGCATCAGTTGCAGCCAGGCGAGCGGAAGTTTGCCGTCCGGCTTCGCGTAATAAAGCGGAACGATTTGATTCTCCAGCAGCTGGTAGAGACTACTCGCGTCGACTTCGTTTTGAAATTCGGTGCTGCCGCCGTCGATATCCCTGCCAATGGCCCAGCCGTTGCTGTTGTTATAGCCTTCGCACCACCAGCCATCGAGCACACTAAGGTTAATCCCGCCATTCGGTGCACATTTCATTCCGCTCGTGCCGCTCGCTTCCAACGGACGCAGTGGATGATTCAACCAAAGATCGACGCCCTGCACGAGCCGGCGCGCGATGTAGCTGTCGTAGTCCTCAACGAACACGATCCGATTCTCGAGCCCGGCTTCGCGGCTAAATTTGTAGACTTCCTGGATGAGAGCTTTGCCTCCCTCATCGCGTGGATGGGATTTACCGGCAAAAATGAACTGGACAGGACGAGTGGTGTCACTCACCAGTCGCTTCATCCGTTCTTTATCGCTGAACAAAAGAGTGCCTCGTTTATAAGTCGCAAAGCGACGCGCAAAACCGATTGTCAAAATCTCCGCGTCCAGAATGCGATTTACCTTGCGGATGGATTCGGGCGACTCGCCCAAGCGCTCACGGCGCTGTTGCTCGCGATCGCGAACAAAGTCGATCAGCCGGCGCTTAAGGTGTTGATGTGTCTCCCAAAGTTGCGCATCCGGAATGTCAATGACGCCACGCCAAAACTCCGGCTCGGTGAGGTGCTCTTCCCAATCGCCGACATGTTTGCGGTAAAGCGCCGCAAATTCCGGCGCCATCCACGTCTTTGTGTGCACACCATTTGTGATGTTGGTGATCGGAACTTCGTGGACCGGAACACCGGTCCAAACATCCTTCCAGAGCGATCGACTGACTTCACCGTGCAACTTACTAACGCCATTTGCATGGCGGCTAAGTCGCAACGCCAGAATGGTCATGCTGAAAGGATCGTTTGGATTCAGTCGCGTATGGCCAAATGAAAACAGCTCGTCGAACAGAACGTTGAGTTCCTTGGCCAATTTGCCGAAGTATTTTTGCATCATGTCGCGCGAGAACGAATCGTTCCCGGCAGGGACCGGAGTGTGCGTGGTGAAAACGTTGGCCGCAGCGACGAGCTGAAGGGCGGAATAAAAATCGAGCTTCTTTTCAACCACGTTCAGCCGAATACGTTCGAGAGCCAGGAACGCCGAATGTCCCTCGTTCATGTGAAACACAGCCGGCTGAATACCAAGCGCCGCGAGCGCTTTTACTCCGCCGATGCCAAGCACGATTTCCTGGCGCATCCGCATCTCAAGGTCGCCGCCGTAAAGCTCGGCGGTAATGAGTCGGTCTTCAGGGCTGTTTTCCGGGATATCAGTATCGAGCAGGTAAACGTTCACGCGTCCAACGCGCAATTCCCACAATCTGGCTAACACCTGTCGATCCAGGATCGGAACTGAGATCAGGACTTTCGTGTCGCCGTGGCGGACTTCGCGAATAGGCAGGTGATAAAAATTCTGGTTGAGGTTGATCGCTTGCTGAACTCCGTCCTTGTCGATCTGCTGCCGGAAATAGCCGTGCCGGTAAAGCAGACCGATTGCCACAAAATTCAGATCAAGGTCGCTCGCCGATTTGCAATGATCGCCCGCGAGGATGCCGAGGCCGCCGGAATAGTTTGGGATCGATTCGTGAAAGCCGAATTCCGCCGAAAAGTAGGCGATCGGATTCTTGATCGCGCCGCCGGCGCCGGTTTTTCCATACGTATCCTGACGACCAAGATATTTTTCGAATTCCTCGAACACCTGTTTCAGCTCGCGCGTAAAATTTTTGTCCTGGGCAAGTTCTTCCAATCGGGATTGCCGCGAAAGTTGCAGCATTCGGATCGGATTATGGTTAGTGCGGGCCCACAGCTCGTGATCAAGGTGCCGGAACAGGCGCCGCGCATCCGGCTCCCACGTCCACCAAAGATTGAAACTCATCTCTCGCAGTGGCTCCAATGCCGGCGGTAGAATCGGAGTTACGTTGTAAGTTTGAAAATTTGGCATGCGAGCAGGTTGATGAAAGAAGCGGGGACGTAATCAAACGCGAACGCTGTCGGGGTCAAGAAACGTTGTCGTAACTTATGCACGGCGCATCGGTGCGAGAACAAGTCCGAGAAAGAATCCGGCAATGAGCCCGCACAGATGCGCGGCCATGCTGACCTGCGGGGTCGAAAGATCGAACCCGATTTGGATCGCAACGATCAGTCCCACGTTTGCCAATCGTTGTTTCGCATGCGGCGCGTGCCGGTGCCGCAGCAGAAATCCGGCCCATGCGCCGACGATTCCCATGATCGACCCCGAGGCGCCGATCAGCTGAGCCGGTTGTACCAAACCTATTATAGTCAAAGCCACCACGCCGGCGCCGGAGGCGAGCCCTGAAATCAAGTAACAGACAACGAACCGCATCGTGCCGATGGATCGTTCGAGCGGTGGACCAAGAACATAAAGCGCGAAGACATTGAAAAGCAGGTGGATGAAACCTCCGTGCAAGAATAGCGCCGTGAGAAGGCGCCAGTATTCGCCCTCTGCCATAACGGAGTAGGCGTCGAGCGCACCGATCCGGTGTAGAACTTCGGGGTCGTTCCAATCGCCTGCCGAAATCTCGAGAAGAAATGCAACCGCGTTGAGCAGGATAAGAATGAGAACAGCAGGCGCCTTTCGGAGCTCAGCGAGGCCGGAGGCCTGTGGAGCTTTGTACTCGACCGGTCGAGCTGAGTAGTTCACTTGAGATTCCAAACGGCGAAGCAATTGCACTTGGTCGCGCAATTCGCTTGTGGGATGCAGAATTTGAAGAGCCGTCCCAAGTTTTCTAGCCGACCTGTAATTTCCCCTCGCGGCAAGCTCGGTCATCTGGCGTAAGCCAATTGCCGGAACGAGTAGGAGAACAAACCACGCGCTGCCACCGATATATCCGGCGGCGCTACGCCAAAACAGCCAGGTAATCCCGGTAATGGCGAGAACAGCAAGTGCGGCGATACGCGAGCCACGATACGGCGCGCCGGGACGCCATGCCCGGGCTAATACCAGCAACGATGAAATCACCGCCAGAAAAAGAAAAATGTGATTCAGATTCACAGGTATCAGCTTCTTAAAGTGAAATCATTGAGCGTTCGGCATTGAACGTTGGATGTTGGACGTTAACTTTCTGAAGCCGGCAAACGCCCAACTTTCAACGCTCAACTCCCAACGTCCAATTCCACATGATGCCCATCACTGTCACTGATTATCTGGATGTCATTTCATCCTGGTGTTTTTGGTCCGAGCCAACATGGGCTGAATTGAAAAGACGGTACGAAGGCCGGGTTCAATTTCACTGGAAAATCGCATTGATGGATCCCAGGGGTTTGCCTACGTCGCGCGAACAGGAGCAATGGTTCTATCGGCGCAGCGGAATGATGATGCGTTCGCCGTTCATGCTCGATACCGAATGGTACGACGCAAATTTGCCTGAGTGGCTCGCGCCGAATTGCGTAGCCGAGGCGGCTAAGGACTTTGGTGTTACTGACGATCGCGTTCGTGTTGCCGTCTCTCGCGCTGCGTTGCGCGAAGGCAGGAAAATCGGCGATTGGGATGTTGCCGCTCAAGTCGGTGCTGAAGCAGGCGGAATCGATCTTGGAAAATTGCTCGAGCGCGCGAGATCGACGGAAATCGAACAGCGCGTCCGCGCATCGACTGCTGAATTTCATATGCTTCAGGTCACACAACGCCCAACTTTTGTGATCGATACCGAGATCGGTGATCGCGCGATTTTTTCAGGGGTCGTAACCCTGGAGCCGCTGACAACTACACTCGATTCCATGCTGCACGACGTAGCTGCGTACGCGGCGCATAAGGCCCATTTTGGCGATCCACCTGCAAGATGATCGTTGGAACATCGCCACTTGATCGTCACGAGATTCGCCTTGCCAGTGCAGGATTGTTGCCTACAACTTCCCTCGGCTCGCGATTATTAATGCGGGCACTTCGTCGCGGTGAATCGCATCCGGGGCGAAGCAAGAGTGCCCCGGCGTATGCGAATGCTAATGCCGGGAATTGCGATAGATGGAAATACGGTGGCGCAGCGCACTCCCGCTTCACCGGTTAGGAGCTTTGATCTAATCTGCAACCACAAATTCGTGTAAACGGTCGGATTCGCGCCCGCGAAGTCCGGGTCATCATGGGGACGACCGGCGAACAGCTCGGCGTCCTGAAACTGAGCGACGCCTTGCGCAGAGCTCAAGGTCTTGGGCTTGATTTGGTCGAAATCGCACCAACGGCCAATCCGCCGGTGTGCAAAATCATCGATTTTGGAAAGTTTCGATACGATATTTCCAAACACACCAAGGACAAAAAGTCGGCCAGCTCAAGGCTGAAGGAAATCAAGTTTCGTGTTAATATCGACGAGCACGATTACCTGACGAAAATCCGGCACGGTGAGGAATTTCTAGACCGCGGAAACAAGGTGCGGGTGCAGCTGCAATTTCGCGGCCGCGAAATGGCGCATCAGGAATTTGGAATGCAGCTCGTTCAGAAAGTGCGCGACGATCTATCCGGCATGTCGCAAGTAGAAATGGATCCGAAAATCACTGGGCGCAATATCACCATGACCCTTGCGCCTCTGCCGGCAAACCGCCGCAAACGAAAATTCACTGCGGAGCCTGAAACGCCTGAGGAAATCGAGAAGGCCAGCGCACCAGCTGGCACCTAATTCGCAGAGGCAAAGTTCAGGGCCTCTTTTTACCCTGTGGTGACGCCTTAGGCTTGGGAGTTGACGGAGGAGGAGTTACTGACACGTTGGCAGCCTGTTTCTGGTCTAGTCGCTGCTTCCGCGCTTTTGCATCCTGATTATTGGGATCCAGCTTTAAAACTTTCTCGGTGTCCGTCATCGAATTCGTTGAGTCGTTCTTTAACTCATAAATATAGGCGCGGTAGTTGTAATACCGGACTTCATTCGGTTTGAGCTTGATGATTTCGGAGTAGTCGGTCAGCGCCTTATCATAGTCATTTATTTTCATTTCCACCGCCGCGCGTTGTTCGTAAATGCGCACATCTTGCGGAGTTAATTTGAGCGCTTCGCCATATTCGCTGATGGCATCCTGATAATTCTGTTGGCTGACGTCCGCGTATCCACGCCGTTGATAGACAGCCGAGAGTTCATCCGAGTACTTTTTGTCCATAGCCGTGGCTTTGCGAAGTAGTTCAACGGCCTTGTCCCAGTCCTGGTTCTTCGCGGCCTCCGCGCCTTCCCGAGCGAGTTTGTTTGCTTCAACATTTTTCTTTGATTCAGCTCCGGACGCCTGTGAAACGCAGAGCGCCAGAGCAGTGATGAGAGTAAAGGCGAATGATTTTTTCATGATTTCTGTTGGACGTTAACCTTCTTAGACAATTCGAAACTGAAGAGCTCAATAGTTGGCTGTAAGCTCAACAGTTTCAAGTCTGTTCCGGAGAATGCGCCTGTTCGATATGGATCTTTGACTCAGGTTCGGCTGCAGCCGGCTCACCCGGGCCAGGCTCATCTACGCGCATGATGCGCATGGCGCGGCCCGTGGTCTCATCAATTTCGATCAACGCTCCGTGCAGGCGCACATCCCCACCGGCAACGGGGAACGATGCCGGCAGATTTGATACGAATCGGTTCATGATCGGATCGATTGCGCGGCCCAGGATGGAGTTGATAGGTCCGCACATGCCGGCATCGCATATGAAAGCTGTGCCGCCGGGGAAGATTTGCTCGTCGGCTGTCTGAACGTGCGTGTGAGTCCCGATGACAGCGGAGACTTTTCCGTCGAGAAAGCGACCCATGGCAATTTTCTCACTTGTGGTTTCGCCGTGGACGTCGACGACGATGTTCACAGTCTCCTGGCGCATCTTCATCACCACTGTTTCGACAGCACGAAACGGGTTTTCCAAAATCGGCTGCATAAACGTACGTGCCTGCACATTGATCACGCCGATCTTGCCCCTGGCGGTTTCCAGGACGATCGATCCGTTTCCCGGCGCGCCGTCGGGATAATTCACCGGACGCAATAACCGCGGTTCGGTGTCGATGAACGAAAGAATCTCTTTTTGGTCCCAAATGTGATCGCCTGTGGTGATCACCGAGACGCCGGCTCGCAAAAGGTCAATTGTAATTTTTCCTGTTATCCCTCGACCGCCTGCGGCGTTTTCGCCGTTGACAATGACGAAGTCCAAACCGTGCCTCGCCCTAAGCTGTGGCAGCTGGGCAATGACTGCGGTTCGGCCCGGCTCGCCAACAACATCACCAAGAAAAAGAACGGTTAGCATTTTGCGAGCATCGTATTAAAGCGGTTTGAAACGTCGATGTGAAAATTAATGACGAAATCCAAACAACAAATGACGAAGCTCGAAGGGTGACGTTTCGCCGTTCAAGCTTGGTCATTCTTTCGTTATTCGTCATCCGAGCTTCGTCATTTCTTGTTGTCTTTCTCTCGATTTTTCCCCCCGCCAGTCGCGCTGGGGATAATCTCGGCATTCTCGGCGCGAATCCGCGATGGAACGTGCTGGAGAAGTATCAGGGAACGATTACCCACGATGAATTCAGCCGGCTGATACAGGACGTTTATTGCACTCACGGATTCGCTCCTGATTTGATTCAAATAAACGAAAAAACAGCGCGGATTCTGATGAACCGTGAGTCGCAGAAATTTTTCACGCTGCGGTTTGCGGAGAACGCCGACGTGCGCGAACGGGTGCCGCGCCTCTGGCGGCCGGCGAGATCATTGCCGCCAGCGAGAGCGGAGAAACCTCTTGCGGGTTTGAAGATCGCGCTCGATCCCGGCCATCTCGGCGGGAAATGGGCAAAGATGGAAGAGCGCTGGTTTCAGGTTGGGGCCAGCGAGCCAGTCCAGGAAGGCGATCTGACTTTGCACGTGGCGCGATTGTTGGCCCGGCGATTGCGTGAACGCGGCGCGAAAGTTTCGCTCATCCGGAATGCCGAAGAACCGACTACGACAAAACGCCCCGATGACTTTCGGGAGCTCTCAAGAAAAATTCTGATTAAAAACGGCGTGCCGCGCCCGCGCGAGGATGTTCTTGATGCAAACGATCCAGCCAAAGAGCACACCATTCGCTGGCAAAGCGAAATTTTGTTTTATCGCTACAGCGAAAATCGACGTCGGGCTGCACTTGTGAACTTCAAATTGCATCCCGATCTTGTGCTTTGTTTGCATTTCAATGCAGAGGGCTGGTGGGACCCAACCAATCCCACCTTGCCCGACACCAATCATCTTCACCTGCTTGTGAACGGCTCCTATTTGGCAGAGGAGCTCGAATTCGACGATGAACGTTTTGAAATGATCCGGCGGCTTCTCAGCCGAGCTTACGACGAGGAATTGCCGCTAGCCGACACAATTGCGACGGCAATGGCCCGCGAGACTGGCCTGCCGCCTTATCAATATCCGACTTCCAACAGTACCATCAAAGTCGGCACTAGCGGCTACGTGTATGCGCGCA
>WNGC01001051.1_pt1 | contig 28899 bp, 32 predicted proteins | sample 5400051 | NCBI WGS metagenome assembly WNGC01 (sample SAMN13153368, study PRJNA577476) | soil metagenome | isolation source: 20 cm soil or saprolite under grassland replicate 2 | place: USA:California | collected 2016-06-15
GATCCAGCGATGGACCGCAAGGCGGGGCGGCTATCGATCCGGGGCGTCAGTGTTGAGGACGGCTGCCACGACCTGGCGGTGGCGCGTGCGACTCGAGAGGCAATTGCGGGGCTCGCGAGCTTCTTGAGAGCTGGCGCAATCGATTATGACGGCGCCGTACCGCCGCGCTGGCGGCGCACCCTCAGCGCCTGACCGGCGTTACGGGCTGCAAGGTGGCTGTCGCGAGGCGCGTTGTACATCACGTGGAGCGAGGTGGGGAAACCACGCCTGTGACGGCCGCCAAGGGGATGGTCTTCGATCTCATCTGCCGCGCCTGCGGCGCCTGCGCGCAGCGCAGCTGGGATCCAACCGAGGCGGTGAGCGCCACCAGCTGTCCGGACTGTGACGCCGCCATGTCGGTGATCGGCATCGATTTCCCGGCCGGACGCGAGGAGATCGGGCTGGTCAGAGTGCTGGAGCTTATCCAGGGCGCCGGCATCGTGCCGATCGCCGTCGAGCGGCACGCGCGCGGGCGCTTGCAGCCCGAAGCCGCCTGAAGCCAGGCCCACCCGCGTCTCGCAGGCCGTAGAATGTGCCGCGAATGGCGGCATTCTGGTTCTGGGTGATCGTGGCGGTCGCATTCGCGATCGCGGAAGTCATGACGGTCGCCTTCTTCGCTGCCTTCATCGCCCTCGGCGCGCTGGGCGCGGCCATCGCCAGCCTCCTCGGGTTCAACCTGCTGGTTCAGGCGATCGTCCTCGGCATCATCGGCGTGGCCGGCATCTTCGTGGCGCGGCCCTATCTCGTGGCGCGGGTGCACGTCGGCCGGCCGGCGCTCCGATCGGGGGCGGACAGCATGGTGGGCCAGCAGGCGGTGCTGCTGGAGCCCATTCGCGGGGCGGGAGAACCGGGCCACGTCAAGATTGCCGGTGAGTTGTGGCCGGCGGTCACCGAGGATGGCAGCAGCCTGCCCGCGACCACCCCTGTGATCGTGACCGCGCTCCGCAGCACTGTCCTGATCGTCCGCGCTGCGTCGTCCCAGCCAACCCCGACCGTCTGAGAAGAGGTGGAAACATGTCCGCACAGCTGATCGTCGGCGCGATTCTCGTTCTCCTCGCCGTCGTCATCATTGCCCGAACCGTCAACGTCATCCAGCAGGGTTACCAGGGCATCGTGAAGCGCCTCGGCGAGTTCCATTCGGTGCGCCAGCCAGGCGTGACCTTCCTGGTGCCGCTCCTCGACTCGATGATGCTCGTTGACATCCGCGAGACGCCGCGGACCGGCGACAAGCAGGAGGTCATCACCCGTGACAACGTCACGGTCAGCGTCAACGCCACCATCTTCAGCCAGGTCGTCGATCCGAAGCTTGCACTCTTCAGCGTTAGCAACTATTTCATCGCCATCGACCAGCTGTCTCGCACGACACTCCGCGCCATCTTCGGTGGCATGTCCCTCGACGAGGCGCTCAGCCAGCGGGAGCGGATCAATGCCCAGTTGCAGCAGCAGATGGAGTCGGTAACCGACAAGTGGGGAATCCGAATCAATCGGATCGAGATCGTCGACATCACGCCGCCGCAGACCATCCTCAATGCCCTGGCCCTGCAGAAGCAAGCCGACCAGGAGAAGCGGGCGCTGATCCTGAAGTCGGAGGGACAGCAGCAGTCGGCCATCAACATCGCCGACGGCCAACGGCAAGCGCAGATCAAGACCGCCGAAGGCGATCGGCAGTCCGCCATCCTCCGGGCGGAGGGCGCCAGACAAGCGGCCATCCTCGAAGCCGAGGGACGGGCCCAGGCGGTGACGACCGTCTATAAGGCGATCACCGACGCGAACCCGAATCCCACGCTGGTCTCGATCCTGCAGCTTGACACGCTGTCGAAGTTCGCGGCGAGCGAGAACGCCAAGCTGATCGTGCCGGTGGAGACCGCGGGGCTCCTTGGCGCCGCGCAAGCTCTGCGCAGCGTGCTCGACGGAGTACCGTCGAGCGGCAAGTCATAGACAAACCCGGCGCGACCGACGTCTCGATCGCCATTCTCGACCCGGCGGACCACCACCTGGTTCGGCCGCTGCTGCGCGACCTGATGCTGGATGAGCAGCGTCACTACGACCACCCCCCGCTGACCCGCGATGAGATCGAGCATGACATCGCCAAGGCCCCGCCGGAGCGCTTCACCGGCGAGAACATCATCCTCGCGGCGCGAGTCGCTGGGCGTGTCGTTGGGCTCTGCTGGTGCGTGCTCTTCAATCCCGGCACCGGCCTCGAGGCGGAGGTCGCCGAAGTGTACGTCGATGCCGCATTTCGTTCGCAGGGAATCGGGGGCCAGCTGCTTCGCCAGGCCGTGGAATTGTTTCGTCAGCGAAACGTCACCTTCGCCGCAGTCTGGACCCGCGAAAGCAATCCGAAGGCCGTGCGCCTCTATGAGGAGGCAGGGTTCCGCCGGACCGAGCAGTTGGTCCTTACGTGGCTTCCGCTGCCGGGTCGCTGAAACAACCGGGCGTAGAATTGGGCTGAGTTCGATGGCGAGCGAACCTCAATACCTCCCACCACCGACCGAACCGGCGCCGCTGCCGCCGGCGCAACCCGTTCCAAAGCCACGCCGCCGGCGAGGCATTCTCGGCATCGTCGTCCTCAGTGCCGTGGTCGGGGCGCTCGCCGGCTCAATTGCGACCATCGTCGTGGCCCCGCGTCTGATAAAGGTCACACCGACTGGTAATAGTCTGGTGGCACCGCTGGCGCCGATCAACAACACGCTGACTGAAGAATCGGCGGTGATCAACGTCGCCAACCAGGATGGGAAAGCCGTGGTCGAGATCAAGACCACCATCACGTCGGCGGACACCTTCCTGCAGCAGGAGCAGCACGGCATCGGGTCGGGCTTCATCGTTCGCTCGGACGGCTACATCGTGACGAATAACCACGTCGTCGAAAACGCCCGGCAGCTGCAGATCATCCTGCGCGACCAGGCGAAGAAGTACGATGCCCGAGTCATCGGCACCAGCCCTGAAGATGACATCGCGGTGCTAAAAATCGATGCCCAGAACCTGCCGTCTTTGAGCTGGGGCGATTCGAGTGCCCTGAAGGTCGGCCAGCTGGCGATCGCCATCGGCAGTCCACTCGGTCAGCAGAACAGCGTGACCAAGGGCGTGATCAGCGCCCTGCACCGCTCCATCCAGGTGCCGGATCCGTCGTCGCCAGGCGGCACCGAAAACATCCTGAACGCAATCCAGACGGATGCCCAGATCAACCCGGGCAATAGCGGTGGTCCGCTGCTGAATTCCTTGGGGCAGGTCGTTGGCGTCAGCTTCGCCATCGAGCAAGCGCAGGCCGGTCCAGGGCTGGGTTTTGCCCTCGACGGCAACGCCGCCCACGACATCGCCAACCAGCTGATCCAGACCGGGCACGTGAACCGGCCATACCTGGGGGTCGCCTACCAGCAGCTCGATGAGACGGCCGCTGCGGCGAACAGCCTGGTCGTGGGCGCGCTGGTCACGGATGTCACGTCCGGATCGCCAGCGGATCGGGCGGGGATCAAAGCCCACGACGTGGTGACCAAGGTCAACGACCAGGCGATCGATGACGAGCACCCGCTCAAGGACGTGCTCCGGCAATTCGCGCCAGGAACCCGGGTCACGGTCATCGTCTACCGCGGCGGCAAAAGCCAGACGCTGCAGGTCACGCTCGGAACGCACCCCTGATCGTCGCGCCGCCCAGCTCGCCGCACTCCGTTCTCGACCAGGCCGTTCGGCGAAGCGTCCCATCGCTCAATGGCTGGCCGGCCGGAGCCGATCTTCCGTCGGTGCTGGTGGAGCGAACCCAGAACCCGGCGCACGGTGACTACTCCGTCACGCTACCCCTCAAGCTGGCCCGAACGCTACGCCGGCCGCCGATGGCGATTGCCAGCGAACTGGTCGAGGCGATGTCGTTGCCGCCCTCGTTTGGCCGCACCTCGGTGGCGGCACCCGGCTTTATCAATATCACGCTCGAGCCGGCGTGGCTGCAGGCGCAACTCCCGCCGATCGCGGAGGCGGGACCGTCATGGGGGAGAAGCGAGCTGGGCCGCGGCTCCCCGGTCCAGGTGGAATTCGTCAGCTCCAATCCCACCGGCCCGATGCTTTTCAGCCACGCCCGCGGTGCCGTGGTCGGCGATGTGGTGGCACGGGTGCTCGATGCGGCGGGGTTCAAAGTCCAGCGCGAGTACTACGTCAATGACCAGGGCAAACAGATCCGTCTCTTCGGTGAATCGATCCGGGCCCGAATGCTCAATGAACCCATCCCCGACGGTGGCTATAGCGGTGACTACATCGCGGAGATCGGCGAACAGGCCGCAGCGGCCGGCCTGCCACCAGAGATCAATGAGCTGGCCAGTTTTGGCATTCGCTGGGTGCTGAAGGCCATCAAACAGGATCTCGATCGCCTCGGGGTCCAGCACGACCACTGGTTTTACGAGAGCACGCTGTACGAGGGCCTGAACCAGGAAGTGCTGAAGCGGCTCCAGGCGCTGGGGAGGATTGTCAACGAAGATGACGCCACCTGGTTCAAATCGGACAGCGACAAGAATGAGGTCCTGATTCGGCGCGACGGCTATCCGACCTATTTCGCGTCCGACATCTTCTATCACGTTGATAAACTCCAGCGCCGAAACTTCGACCGGGTGGTCGACGTCTGGGGGGCGGATCACCAGGGCCAGATCGGACGGCTCAAAGAAGCGCTCGGGGTTCTTGGGATCGAGCCATCGCGGCTCGTGGTGCTGCTCGTGCAGCTGGTGTCCGTGAAACGCGGCCAGGAGACGGTACGGATGTCCCGCCGCTCCGGAGTTGGCATCTCGCTCGCCGAGATGCTCGAGGAGGTGGGCCCGGACGCTCTGCGCTACTTTTTCCTGCTTCGGTCGGCCGACGCCCAGATGGAGTTCGATGTCGAACTGGCCCGCCGCCAGTCGAGCGAGAATCCCGTCTACTACGCGCAATACGCCCATGCCCGCCTGGCCAACGTGCTGAATTTCGGGGCCCAGGCCAGCGGCGAAGCGGCACTCGATCGGCTCAACTCGGAATGGGAGCTGGCGCTGATGCGCGTGATGCTGCGCTGGCCGGACGTCGTGCGCGAATCGGCCGATGCGCTGGAGCCGCACCGCCTGGCATTCTTCACCGATGAGCTCGCTGCTGCGATCCACCGCTTCTACAAGAACTGCCGGGTGGTGACCGAGGATGCAGGGCTAACCGCCAGCCGCCTGCTCCTCTCCCGAGCGGCGCGGGTCACGATCGCGAACGCCCTCGGCCTGATGGGGGTTCACGCTCCAGACCGGATGTAGACTAGCGCCCGGTGGAAATCACCTATTTCGGCCTGAACGCCGTCCGGCTGCGCGGTCGGGAGGCCACCGTCATGATCGATCCCTACGAGCCAAAGCTCGGGCTGTCTCCGGTGCGTCTCAACGTCCAGATCGTGGTGCTGACCCACGAGGACCCGACGCACTTCAGCATGCAGGGGCTCGCCGGCGATCCCCATGTGGTCACCGGCGCGGGCGAGTTCGAGATCAAGGGCGTGGCGATGAACGGAACGCAGACCTACCACGACAGCAAGAAGGGTGCGGAGCGGGGAAAGAACTTCGTCTTCACCGTGGAAATCGACGACCTACGCTGCTGTCACCTCGGCCACCTGGGCCATGCGCTGACCGAGGATCAACTCGACGCCATCGGCAGCAAGATCGATGTCCTCTTCGTCCCGATCGGTGGCGGCAGCCACATCAACTCGGCGCAGGCGACCGAGATCGTGAACCAGATCGAACCCAAGATGGTGGTGCCGATCTCGTACCAGCTGCCGGGGCTGACGCTGCTGGCGCAGAACCTCGAAGGGGTGGAGAAGTTCGCGAAGGAGATGGGCGCGACCGATCTCACGCCGCAGGCCAAGCTACAGCTCACGACGAGTCCGAGCGTCGAGGAGACCAAGCTCGTCATCCTCGAACCTCGCGGCGCCGCCGCCGCCGCGACCGTCGATTAACGCGTAAGGAAAATGGCGCCCTTCGGCATTGTCGGCATAAAAACTCCCAGGTTCTTGTGTCGGATTCTTGGGCATCGCTACCGATTCGCGGGAATGGGCGTGATCGCGCCGGACGCCGAGACGGCGAACAAAGCCGAACAGGAACTCGACCCCACACGCCACTGCGAACGGTGCGGATGCATCGAGCCGAGGAGTCCCGGCTAGCGCGGCTCCCCCTACAGGCTTGCTAGCCGGCGACTTGCTGGCGTTCCTCGCTGTGAAAGTCAGCCGGTTGCGCCTGCTGAGCGGCGCGGGCGCGTTCCAGCCGTACGGCGCTGTCGATCACGCCGAGGTGGCTATAAGCCTGTGGGAAGTTGCCGCGCGGCGCGCCGGAGACCGGATCGTTCCCTTCGGCGAGGAGGCCGAGAGGTGAGGAAAGCTCAATCAGCTGAGCGAGCTGGCGCTCCGCCGCATCGAGCCGGTTCATGCCGATCAGACCATCCACATACCAGAAGCTGCAGAGCAGGAAAGCCGCGCTCAAATAGCCCTGGTCGTCGCTACAGTCGTAGCGCCGAACATAGGGGCCGTTCAGCAGCCGCTGGCTCAGCGCCTCGATGGTCGCCGTCATCCGCGGGTCGGTCGCCGGAAGAAATCCGAGGACCGGCATCTGCAGTACCGCCGCATCCAGGCAGTCATCGTCGTACGATCCGGGGATTCCACGCCCGTGCCTCGATCTCGGCGCGCAGGTCCGCTGCCGCCCGTTCCCATTGCGCGATGTGCCCGGTGTAGCCGGTCCCCTGGGCCAGCGTGATGGCCCGGTCGAGCGCGACCCAGCACCAGAGCTTGCTGTGGGTGTGATGTTTGCGCTCACCCTGGAATTCCCAGATGCCGTTGTCCGGCTCGCGGCTCAGCTCCCAGATCCCGTCGGCGAAGCGCTCGATAACCTGCCAGAGCTTGGTCGAGATAAAGCCGCCCTTTCGTTGATAGACCGCCATGCAGTCGATCACGGCGCCGAAGACATCCAGCTGGCGCTGGCCGGCGGCTCGGTTACCGATCCGAACCGGGCGGGAGCCGTCGAAGCCGGCGAGGTGCTCGAGGTACTGCTCGGGCAAGTGGGGGTCACCATCCACTCGGTAGAGGATCTGCATGGCGAAGTCGTGGTCATAGGCGCGGTCCCGAATCCAGTTGATGAAGTCGGCCGCCTCCTGCGAAAACCCTGCGCGGAACAGCGCGGCGATGCCATAGGAGGCATCGCGCAGCCAGCAGTAGCGATAGTCCCAGTTGCGATCGCCGCCCGGGTCTTCGGGGAACGATGTCGTCGGCGCTGCGCAGAGCGCGCCGGTGGGGGCGTAGGTCAGCAGCTTGATCACGAGGGCGGATCGGCGTACGGCGTCCTGGAAGGGCCCAGCATAGAGGCACTGATCCAGCCACCGCTCCCAGAACTCGCGAGTGCGCGCCGCCAGCTGCGTGGCATCGCTGCTGCTCGGAAACTTCCGGCCCAGCGCGAAGTACCGCTCGCCGAAGCCAAGTGTGAACCATTCCTGACGACCCGGTTGGAGCGTGAACCGATAGACGAAGCGTGGCCGTCCATCCACCTCCTCGACGCTGCCCTGCATCGGGACCGTCGACGAAAGAATCACCTCCTGCGATCCGCCGGAGGCGATCACGATGCCTTCCCGCTCGGCGAAGCTGGTGCGGGCGCGGCCGTAGGCCGGCGCCGGGTCGAGCGCGCACTCCACCTCCACCGGGCCGCCGCGTGCTTCGATGCCACGGCAGATCCGCTTCAGTGAGAGGAAGCGCTCGCCCTCGTTGAAGCACGGCATGAAGTCGGTGACCACCAGCGATCCCTCGGCCCGGTGAAAGGTGGTGGTCAGCAGGTTGGTATCGCGAATGTAGGCCTGCTCGCCCGCCGGCACAGGGTTCAAGGGAGAGACGCGGAAGCTGCCGCCGCGCTGCCGGTCCAGGATGGCGGCAAAGATGGAGGGGGAGTCGAAGCGTGGGTAGCAAAACCAGTCGATGGCGCCACTGGTCGAGACCAGGGCGGCGGTCTCACAATTACCGATCAGGCCGTAGGGATACACTGCCTGACCTTACAACGTCGTGCGCCCTGCGGAACACGCAGTGTTGCGGGCCGAAAAACAACAATGCGCGGCGGGCGGCGCCCCGGCGTAGAATTGAGTCCCGGTGCCGAAGTACGTCTTCGTAACCGGTGGCGTGGTTTCCTCTATCGGCAAGGGGATCACGGCAGCGTCCATCGGGACGATCCTCAAGGCCCGCGGGCTGAGCGTCTCCCTCCAGAAGCTGGACCCCTACATCAACATCGATCCGGGCACGATGTCCCCTTACCAGCACGGTGAGGTCTTCGTGACGGACGACGGCGCCGAGACCGACCTCGATCTCGGCCATTACGAACGGTTCATCGACGCCAACCTCAGCAAGGCCAGCAACGTGACCACCGGCAAGATCTACGCCGAGGTCATCGCCAAGGAACGGCGTGGCGACTACCTGGGCGGCACGGTCCAGGTCATTCCCCACGTCACGAACGAGATCAAGGAGCGGATCACCCGGGTGACCTGGGAAGACAACCCCGACGTGGTTATCGTTGAGGTGGGCGGTACGGTGGGCGACATCGAGTCATTGCCCTTCCTGGAAGCGATCCGACAGCTGAAGAACGACCTCGGTCGGAAGAACGTCTTCTACGTTCATGTGACCCTGGTGCCGTTCATCGAGGCATCGGAAGAGTTCAAGAGTAAACCGACCCAGCACAGTGTCGCCGCCTTGCGCAGCATCGGCATCCAGCCCGACGCGATCGTCTGCCGCTCCGAACGGCCGGTCAGTATCGCGCTGAAAGACAAGATCGCCCTGTTCTGCGACGTCGACCGGCGGGCGGTGATCTCGGTGCCCGATGCCGAATCCATCTATGAAGTGCCGCTGATGCTCGAAGACTCCGGCCTGGGCAACGTCATCGTCGAAGCCCTGGAGGCGCCGGCCTCTGCTCCCGAGCTGGGCGATTGGACGGAGCTGGTGCAGCGGATCCAGCATCCCGGCGCCAGCGTCCGGATCGGCGTGGTCGGAAAATATCTGCCGGCCCCCGACGCGTACATCAGCGTGACCGAAGCGCTGCGGCACGCCGGGGTTCACCACAACCTCCGGGTGGATATCAAGTGGATCGCCTCCGAAACGCTGGAGGCCGGCGACCTGCGCGCGCTCGACGAGGTCGACGGTGTCGTGGTCCCGGGCGGATTCGGTCATCGCGGCATCGAGGGGAAGATTGCCGCGGCGCGCTTCGCCCGGACCTCCCTCGTTCCGTATCTCGGGCTGTGCCTCGGCATGCAATGCGCGGTCATCGAGTTCGGCCGCGACCTGCTGGGGGCGACGGACGCGAATAGCACGGAGTTCAATGCGTTTACCAGCCATCCGGTCATCGATCTGCTGCCCGAGCAACGCGACGTGGCGGAGAAGGGGGGAACGATGCGACTCGGGCTCTACCCGTGCAAGCTTCAGCCCGGCACCCTGGCCGCCCAGGCCTATGGCGAACCCGTGGTCTATGAACGGCATCGCCATCGCTTCGAATTCAACAATGCGTATCGCGAGCCGATGTGGGAGGCCGGCATGATCTTCTCCGGCACCTCGCCGAACGACCGGCTGGTGGAGATCATCGAGTTACGGGATCACCCCTGGTTCGTGGCCTCGCAGTTTCACCCGGAGTTCCGCTCCCGGCCGAGCCGCCCCCATCCGCTGTTCCGCGACTTTGTGCGGGCCGCCGCCGTCAGAGCCGGAATATTGCCGGCCGACCAAGCCATCGAGAAGCCGGCGGTCTCAACGGACAAGACGTCGCAAACCGCGTGAGGTCTGACCTCTCCACGCCGCCCCCTGGCGGGGTGGCCGAACCCCGGCTGGCCCAGCCGAATCTTGGCCTGGAGCTGGTGCGCGCCACCGAGGCGGCCGCCCTTTCCGCAGGGCGCTGGATGGGCAATCTCGACAGGGAGGGCATCCGGGCGACCGCGGCGAATGCGATGGTCGAGGCGCTCAGGGGGGTGCACATGAATGGCACGATCGTCATCGGGGAGGACACCGAATCAGCCCCCCTTGGCCTGGGCCGCCCGGCCGGAGACGGGCATGGCGACGCCATCGACGTGGCGCTCAAACCGATCGATGGATCGACCCTGGTGGCCAAGGGTTTGCCGAACGCTGCGTCCGTGATCGCCACCGCAGAGCGGGGCTCGCTGGTCCGGGCGCCGGTGGGGTTGTATGCCGAAAAGATGGCGGTCGGCCCCGATGCGCGCGGATCTATCGACGTCACCGATTCCGTGGAAAACAACTTGCAGCGGGTCGCATTTGCGAAGAAGGTCCAGGTCTCCGACCTGACCGTGGTCATGCTTGACCGGCCGCGGCACGAACCCCTGATGGACCAGGTCCGGCAGGTCGGCGCCAGGATCACCTTGCTGAGTGACGGGGACATCGCGGCCGCGATCATGGCCACCCTCGAAGGAACCGGCATCGACGTCATGCTCGGCGTAGGCGGCCTGCCGGAGGCCGTGCTGGCGGCGTGCGCGCTGAAATGCCTGGGTGGCGAGCTCCAATGCCGCCTCTGGCTGCGGTCGAAAGACGACGAAGAAAGGGCGCGGGCCGCGGGGTTCGAGGACCTTCGCCGGATCTACGCGGTCGATGATCTCGTCCGCGGCGACGACGTCGCCTTCGCGGCCACCGGGGTGACCGACGGCGAGTTTCTGCACGGGGTGATTTACCACCACTTCTGGGCGGAAACGGAGTCGATGGTCTTTCGCAGCAAGAGCGGGACCATCCGGCACCTGAATACCAAGCACCATTACGCGCTGAAGTCGGTCGAAGGGGCTCATCGGAAGGTCAGGTAAGGAAGACGGCACGGCGGCGCCGTTCCTGGGCGCAATCTCGTTTGCGTCTTACCGTGGCCCCCAACGGCTGCAAATCGTGCAAGCCGGCCGTTTGACGGGCAGCGCAACTGTCCTCTAGACTGGCGCCCGTTTTGCGCAAGGGGACGTCATGGGGGATTCCCAGAGTGGCCACGCATGGGTGGGCGCTTGCCCTGGCACTGCTCGTCCTCGCCCTGGCGCCCCTCGGTTTTCGCCATCCAGTCTCCGACGTCCAGGCCACCGCCGTAAGTCCGGGTTCTGCCGATCACGCGGGCATCGCGGGTGCGATGATGCGCCCGCCATCGAGCCCGGCGCAAGCGCGTCAGCTGACGCCACTGGTCCACTACCGCGTCACCAGACGGGACACGGTCGAGAGCATCGCCACCCGGGCGGGCATCAGCATGGACACGCTGGTGCAGATCAACCGGCTGCCGTCACCCGCGGTTCTTGATCCAGGGCAGCGTCTGATTGTGCCGCCCATCGACGGCACCATGATCCGTGTCGATCCGGATCAACGCCTTGATGTCCTGGCGCAGACCTTTCGGGTAGATGTCTCGGCTCTTCGCGCCGTGAACGGCCTGGCCATCGACGCCAGGTTGCCGAAGGATCTCTTCATCCCGGCGATGCGGACAGAGGATATCGGCCAACCCGCAGGATTCCCCAATGCCGAAGGGACGCCGTCGAACCCGGCCGGGAGCCGCGAGCACCTCGTCCGGTTCGCCTGGCCAACCAAAGGCATCATCACGCAGTACTTCTGGGAATTTCATCCCGGAATCGATATCGCGAATGATGTCGGAACGCCGGAGGTTGCCGCCGATGCCGGGCAGGTGGTGTTCGCAGGCTGGGGCGACTATGGGATTTATGTCGAGATCGACCATGGCAATGGCTTCCACACGGTCTACGGTCACATGTCCCGCGTCGATGTGAGCACCGGCCAGGCGGTGACGAAGGGGCAGGTGATCGGCCTGATGGGCGCCACCGGCCGCGCCACTGGTCCGCACCTCCACTTCGAGATTCGCTACCAGGGTGTGCCGCAGAACCCGCTCGACCTCCTTTCATAGATCCTTCACGAACACCCGATAACGTAAGGGCGTGAATCGCCTTCTCTACGCCACCGGTGATGGCCGGCTGCGGGTGCATCGCTCCCTGCAGGCCGTGGCCCGCAGCGGCTGGGACGTCGGCGTCGCTGATCGGCTGATCCCTCTGCCGGCAGGTACCAGCCTGATGCATCTCCCGGGACGACGCCCGCTCGGGCTGTCGCCCACCGGTGCCACGGTGGCGGTGGACGAGTCGGGGGCCCTGGCGGTCGCCGCCGTGCTGCCGCCCGGCTATCTGCGCACCTGGCTGCCGGCCTACGAGGAAGATGGACGACCGCCGGTGCTGCCCCTCTATGGCTATGCCGCGGTTGCCTCGATTGACGGCGAGCCGCATGTCGCCGCTATGCGCACAGATCGCTGGAACGCGTGGAATCCGCAGGCCGACGACCGGCTCCACATCGAGGCGGCGATCCGGGCCGCGCGTCGGGCGCTACCGGGCAACCGGTTGCTGCAGCAGCTGGAAACCTGCGCCACCGACTATCGCTGCCTCACCGCCCAGAACGTCTTTCTTCGCCGCGGTGAGGGCGCCATCCCGGTCTCGCCGGCGTGCAACGCCGCCTGCCTTGGATGCATCTCCGAGCAATGGGGCGACGTCGACTCACCACAGACCCGACTCGACTTTGCGCCAACGGCAGCCGAAATCGCCGAGCTTGCGGCCTGGCACCTCAGCGCCGGTGACCCGAACTTCGTCAGCTATGGCCAGGGTTGTGAGGGCGAGCCGCTCACACGCGGCGCGGCGCTGGTGGACGCGACCCGTCGCATCCGGGCGGCGGCGCCGATGGCGACCATCCACGTCAACACCAATGGCTCTCGCCCCGACGTCCTTCAGCGACTGGTCGACGCCGGCCTCAACTCGGTGCGAATCAGTGTGTTCAGCCTGGAGGACTCACGCTTTCGCGCCTACTACCGGCCGGTGGGCTATGGACTCGACCAGGTTGCCGAATGCGCCGGCGTCGTGGCGGCCGCCGGGGGCCAGGTCACGATCAACCTTCTGACGTTTCCCGGGGTCAGCGACGCGCCACAGGAGATCGATGCGCTGGTCGGCTTCATCCTCCGGCACGGCGTGCACCAGGTGCAGCTGCGAAGCCTGAATGTCGATCCCCAGTGGCTGCTGGACCGGATCCCGCAGCCGACACGAGGCATTGGGATGCGGAAGTTCGTCCGGCAACTGACCGAGCGCTGCCCCGACCTGCAGCTTGGCAACTTCACGCGCCCATGGCCGGCGATTCAAAGGCAGCCCGCCTGGGCATCCTCTACGTAGTGGCTGACATCTATCCGAAGAACGGCGGTCCCGAATACCACGCGGCTGATTACGGCTACGGCACGAGCCGGCCCGTGCAGGCGGATATCCCCCATCGGCAGCGGCCCGCAGGCCCGAGCAGGAGTGGACTGGCTGCCGGCGCTTTGGCGCTCCTCGGCCTGATCCTCAAGATCCCGGCCCTAGGCCTAACTCTTATATCGACGCTTCTCGCCGCACTGGTCTATGCCCAGATTTTTGGATGGTGGGCCTTCGGCATCGGCTTCGTGCTCCTGATCCTGATCCATGAGAGTGGCCACCTCATCGCGGCGCGACTCCTCGGAATCGGTGCCAGCTTACCCATCATGCTTCCGGGCCTAGGAGCCTTCGTGAACATGGACCGCCCACGAACCGTGACGGAGGAAGCGCAGACGGCTATCGCCGGTCCGATCCTTGGAACGATCGCATCAGCGGCTTGCTACCTGGCTGCCCTTTCGATGCCAAATACATACTGGGGCGGGTTGCTCGGCGGCCTCGCCTATTTCGGCTTTCTGATCAACCTCTTTAACCTGATCCCGGTCACTCCACTCGACGGTGGGCGCGTCATGTCGGTGGTCTCAAAGTGGTTCAATGTCGCGGGACTTATTTTGGCCGCGGTACTCCTGGTACTAACCGAGTTCAGGAGTTTCATCCTCATCCTGATCGTGATCATCGGCGCTCTAAGCACCTGGCAACGGTTCAGGTCCACGGTAGCGGATCCAGCCTACTACGAGGTTCCGGCGTCAACCAAGTGGGTGGTTGGCGGGCTCTACCTGATCCTCCTGCCGCTGCTCGTTTTGGGTACCGACGCCACGCACAGTCTCCTGCCAGCGCGGGTGGGTTGATAGAATGGGGTGCCCGTGAAAGCCACCATCCATCCGACCTACTACCATGACGCCGTCGTGACCTGCCTGTGCGGCAATAAGTTCGTGACCGGCTCGACGCAGAAAGAGCTCAAAACCGAGGTCTGCTCGGTGTGCCATCCATTCTTCAGCGGCCAGCAGCGGATCGTCGATACCCAGGGCCGCGTCGATCGGTTCCAGCAGCGCCAGCAGCGGAAGAGATAACCGCCTCCGGCGTTGAGGCCCTTGTGGTGCACAGGGGTTCTCAACAGACTAGGATGAGCGCGGCATGAGCCAGGACAAGTTTTTCTACGGCGGCCAGGCCGTGCTCGAAGGCGTCATGATGCGCGGCCGGACCACGTACGCCGTCGCCGTCCGCAAGCCCGATGGCGAGATCCAGGTGCTGCGCGAGCGCCTCCGCTCGATCATCTACACGCACCGGTTCTGGAAGCTGCCGTTGCTGCGCGGTCTGGCCGGTCTGTGGGAGCAACTCCATCTCGGCATGAAGGCCCTGGTCTGGTCGGCGAACATCCAGGCGGCCGGTGAGCAAGTGGAGCTGAGCGCGAATGCCATTCGCATCACCATGGGCATCGCGATCATCGGCGCGCTGCTCTTCTTCCTTGGCGTGCCGCTCCTGGCGGCCGGCTTTCTCAGCCGTGGCCACGGCAGCCTGTTCTTCGGCCTCGTCGACGGCCTCGTGCGGATCGCCCTCCTCCTCCTGTACCTCTATGCCATCTCCTTCAAGGCGGAGATCGCCCGCCTCTTTGCCTATCACGGCGCCGAGCACAAGACGATCAACGCGTTCGAAGCGGGCCTGCCGCTGGACGTGGCGAACGTGCGCACCCAGAGCACACTTCATCCCCGCTGCGGGACCGGGTTTCTGCTCGCCGTCATGGTGGTCAGCGCCTTTGTCTTCGGCCTGGTCGGGCGGCCGGCGCTGCCGCTGCTGCTGCTCTCCCGCGTCGTCCTCATCCCACTGATCGCGATGCTGGCCTACGAGTTCATTCGGTTTGCCGGACGCCACCGGAAAAACCCCATCGTCAAGGTCTTGATCATCCCCTTCCTCCTGACCCAGAAGCTCACCACCCGAGAGCCGGACGATCGCCAGCTGGAGGTCGCCCTCGCGGCGTTCCAGGGCGCCCGCCAGGAGGAGAAAGAGGCGGCGGCCTGATGTTCGAACAGCTCGAGGCCGTTCGGGCTCGATACGACGCGATCACCGAGCGGCTGAGCGACCCAGCTGTCCACGCCGACCTCAAGGAGCTCCAGCGCTTGGGCAAGGAGCAGGCGCAGCTTCGCGACCTGGTCCAGCTCTACACCGCCTACCGTCGCGCGGAGCGTGGCATGGATGAAGCCCGCGAGCTGGCCGAACACGAACGGGATCCGGAGATGCAGGCCTATGCCAGGCAAGAGGTCGAGAAGCAACAGGGCGAGCGCGACCGTCTGGAAAAGGAGCTGAAGGCCGCGCTGGTGCCGAAAGATCCGAACGATGACAAGGACGTCATCGTGGAGATCCGGCAGGGGACTGGTGGTGATGAGGCAGCGCTCTTCGCCGCTGATCTGTTGCGGATGTACAGCCGCTACGCGGAATCGCGGCGGTGGAAGGTCGAACTGGTCTCGGAGAGCATCACGGAGCGCGGTGGGTTCAAGGAAGTGATCTTCGAGGTGCGCGGCCGGGGGGCCTATTCGCGACTGAAGTTCGAAAACGGCGTCCACCGGGTGCAGCGCGTCCCGGAGACCGAGGCACAGGGCCGGATCCACACGTCGACCGCGACCGTCGTCGTGCTGCCCGAAGCCGAGGAAGTCGAGGTCGCCATCGATCCCGACCGGCTCAAGGTCGAGGTCTTCCGCTCGACCGGACACGGAGGGCAGAGCGTCAACACCACTGACTCGGCGGTGCGGCTCACCTATTTACCGGAGGACGGCAGCGAGCCGATCGTCGCGTCCTCTCAGGACGAGCGCTCGCAGCTCAAGAACCGGGCCAGGGCGATGAAAGTCTTGCTGGCCCGCGTCCTGGACCGGCAGCTGGCCAAGCAGCAGGCGGCCCTGACCCTGGCACGTCGCTCGGCAGTTGGCACCGGCGACCGAAGCGAGAAGATCCGCACCTACAACTATCCGGAAGCGCGGATCACCGACCACCGGATCGACTTCAAGTACTACAAGCTCCCCCAGTTCGTGGAAGCCGGCGACCTCGACCCGGTCATCGACCGTCTCATCGCCTGGGACCAGGGCAACCGTCTGAGCGAGCCGCCGCCGAATGGCTCCCGCGGCTGACCGCGACAGCGTCAAGCTCCAACTCGCGGGCACGCGTGCGGCACTGGCGAAGGCCGGCATCTCATACGCCTGGCTCGACGCCGAGATCCTGGTCGCGCACGTGCTCCACGTCTCGCGCGAGCGGTTGCACAGTCACCCCGAGCAGCGACTGACGCAACCGCAGCGACGCCGCCTGCGCCGGCTGGCGGGTCGCCGAGCCGCTCGCGTTCCGGTGCCGTACCTGACCGGAGAGCGCGAGTTCTACGGCCACATGTTGGCGGTCAACCCCGCCGTGTTGATTCCGCGACCGGAGAGCGAACTCCTGGTCGAGCTGGCCATTGACTGGTTGAACGCCCATCCGGCCGCCCGGCGGGTCATCGATCTTGGCACCGGTAGCGGCGCCGTGGCGATTGCCGTTGCCAAGGCCGCGCCCCAGGTTCGGATCGCTGCCCGGGATGTCAGCGCGCGTGCGCTGCGCGTGGCGGCCGAGAATATCGCCCGCCACCGGTTACGCCGTCGCATCGTAACCGTCCAGGCCGACCTGTTGCGAGGCGCCGGCCCCGCGGACCTGATCCTGGCCAACCTTCCGTACATTTCCGGGAAGCAGCGGCGGGTGCGGCCAAGGGAGCTCAAGTACGAACCGGCGCTGGCACTCGATGGCGGCGAGGATGGGCTGGATCTGATTCGAGCAGCGCTGGCGCAGGCGCCCGCCGTGCTCGCGCCGGGCGGCGGCGTGCTCATCGAATGCGTCCCGGCACAGGCGCGCCGTGTCGTCCGCCTCGCCCAGCGCCAGTGGCCCTCGGCGGCGGTCAGCGTGCACAAAGACCTCGCCGGGCGGGACCGGGTCGTCCGGATCCAGACATGACCGAGCGCTGGCCGGCGGATCCGCCGCATCTGGCGCAGGCCGCCGACCGACTCAGGGCGGGCGCCGTGATCGCTTTTCCGACCGACACGCTCTATGCGGTCGGCGCTCGGGCCGGCGATCCCGCGGCCGTCGAGAGACTTTATGCCATCAAGGGACGACCGGCGGCGCAACCGATGGTCTGGCTGGTCACCGGCAGAGAGCAGGTCGAGGACGAGGCGATCGTGTCCGGAGCGGCCAGCGACCTGATGCGTCGATTCTGGCCAGGCCCGCTCACCCTGGTACTCGCGGCGCGTGCGCACCCGGATGGAACGACGATTGCGGTTCGCGCCCCTGACCACGAGGTGGCGCTCACCCTGCTGCGGTCGCTGGGCGAGCCGATCGCGAGCAGCAGCGCCAATCCTGCCGGCCAGCCGGCGCCCGTCGATGCCGATCAGGTGATCGCGGGAATGGGAGGCCGGATCGACCTTGTGCTCGACGGCGGGCCGTGCCGGATCGGCCAGCCGTCGACCATCCTCGACCTGAGTGGCGAGGTGCCCCGGATCCTCCGCCAGGGAGCCATTCCGGCCTCGGAACTCATCGGCCCATAAGGGTTTCCCTCCCCGTCTGGGGGAGGGCAGGGGTGGGGGCTTCTGATTTCGGGATAATGAGCGGAATGCTGCAGGCCCGCACCGACCTGACCAGCCGGATCGACCTCGTCGATCCCGAGGTCGGTGCCGCGATTCGGAACGAGTTCGAACGGCAGCAGTACACGCTGGAACTCATCCCCTCGGAGAACATCGCCAGCCCCGCCGTGTTACAGGCGCTGGGGTCACTGCTCAACAACAAATACGCCGAAGGCTACCCGGGCAAGCGCTATTACGGCGGCTGCGAGAACGTCGATCGGATCGAGACGCTCGCCATCGAGCGGGCGAAGGCTCTCTTCAATGCCGAGCACGCCAACGTCCAGTCCCACTGCGGCACGACGGCCAACTACGCCGTCTATGCGGCGGTGCTCAATCCGGGGGACACCGTGCTGGGCATGGACCTGAGCCACGGCGGTCACCTCAGCCACGGCAGTCCCGTCAATTTCTCGGGCAAGCTCTACCACTTCGTGCCCTATGGGGTCGATCCAAACACGGAGCGGATCGATTACGACGTGCTCGAGCGACAGGCGAAAGAGGTGCGGCCCAAGATGCTGCTCGCCGGCTACAGCGCGTATCCGCGGATCCTCGATTTCGAACGGATGGCCGCGATCGCTCGCGGGATCGACGCCTTTTTCTTCGTCGACATGGCGCACTTCGCCGGGCTGGTGGCGGGCGGAGCGCATCCAAGCCCCGTACCGTATGCCGACTTCGTGAGCTTCACCACGCACAAGACGATGCGTGGCCCGTGGGGCGCCATGATCTTGTGCAAGGCGAAGTACGCAGCTGACGTCGACAAGAGTGTGTTCCCGGGCAGTCAGGGCGGGCCGCATAATCACGCGATCGCAGGGAAGGCGGTGATGCTGGCGCAATGGAAGACGCCGGAGTTCAGGTCCTACGCCCAGTCGGTGGTCAATAACGCGCGGCTGCTGGCGGAAGGCCTGACCCGCCGAAAGTTGCGGCTCGTCAGCGGCGGGACCGACAACCACCTGATGTTGATCGACCTGCGGCCGCTCGGCCTTACCGGCAAAAAGGTTCAGGAGGTCTTCGACACCGTCGGCATCACGGTGAACCGGAACTCCATCCCGTTCGACACGGCGAGCAAGTTCAACCCCAGTGGCATCCGGTTGGGGACGCCGTCGGTCACGACGCGCGGCATGGGCCCGGAGGAGATGAATCAGATTGCCGAGATGGTCGCCGAGTTGCTGCTCAATCTCGACGACCGAACGGTGCACGAACAGGTGCGCGCCCAGAGCCGGGCGCTGTGCGAACGATTTCCCCTGCCGTACTAGACGGCACGACCTTCTTTAGCGACCCGACCTTCTGGTCAACCTTTTCACCCGCACGTTTCGGCCCGGCCGTCTGGCCGTTTTTCGTGGCCCTCGTCTTCACGGCCATCGCCGTCCTGCCTGCGCGCTGGCTGGCTTTCCGCCTGGGGGCGGTGGCGGCGCCCGGTGAGCGGCGGATCCACAGCCGGCCGACGGCCCGCCTCGGTGGTCTCGCCATGTATCTGGGATTTGGCCTCTCTGCGGCACTCTTCTCAACCAACCCCTCGACCCTGGGCCTGCTCCTTTCGGCGGCGGTCGTTACCACCCTGATGGTCCTGGATGACCTGAACGGGGTCCGAGCCCTATCCAAGCTCGCCTTTCAGATCGCCGCGTCCTTGCTGGCGATCGTCGTGTTCGGCATTTACATCCACTCCGTGAATCTCCCCGGCGGCCATGTCGTGAACCTGGCGGTCGCGGTGTCGATTCCGCTCACGCTCCTCTGGTTCGTGGGTCTGCAGAACACGGTCAACCTGATAGATGGGGTTGATGGCCTGGCCGCAGGCGTCGTCGCCATTGTGGCGGCGACTCTTTTGCTGGCGGCCATCAACCGAGAGCAGATGGACATCGTCATCCTGTCCGGTGCCTTGATTGGGGCATGTGTTGGCTTTCTCTTTTTCAACTGGCACCCGGCGCGGGTCTTCATGGGTGATACGGGCAGCAACTTTCTCGGTTTCACCCTGGCGGCCCTCTCGGTCCTGTCGGTGGCGAAGGGCGCCGTCGTTCTGGCGCTGATCGTACCGATCGTGGCCCTCGCGATCCCGATTTTCGATACCGGTTGGGCGATCCTTCGGCGACGGATGCGGGGTCGATCGATCGCCACCCCGGATACCGAGCATCTCCATCACCGGCTGCTCGACTTTGGTCTCAGCCCGCGGGAGACCGCGCTCGTCTTCTATTTCGGCACGGCGATTTTCGCGGCGCTCGGTCTTGCCATCTACGGTCACAAGAAGGTGCTGCTGGGGGCGATCCTGCTCATGCTGCTGGGGATCGTCGTCATCATGATGCGGCGCTTCCAGCGAACCAGCCGCGGTTGAGCTCGGCTCCGGTCCGCGCCGGATGGCGAGTTGAATTTGGCGCCTGTTAAGCTGAACTCAGTTGAGGCCCCATTTCGGAGGCGAGGATGGCCCCGAAGGATAAGCGCAAGGAGCCCGGCATGGATCACCCTGCTTACGATGCAGCGGCACCGCGCGGTCGCGCCCCGTCGGGCGCTGAGCTGGCTGGACTCGGCGTCTTGCTGGCGGCCGTTGTCATCCTTCCGCTCCTGATTGGCGCCGTGATTGACGGCGTGGCCCATACTGCACCGCTCCTCCTGTTCGCCGGCCTCCTGATCGGCATCATCGCCGGCGGCGTCGTCGTCTATACAAGGTTCAAACCATACCTGTGAACAACCGATTGGTCCGAAACACGGTGACCGCCTCCTGCATCGCGGCCGCTTCGGTGATCGCGCTTGGGTTCGCCACGGGACAGGTCAAGAATGCCCTGGCGTTCGCAATCGGCCTGCTCGTCGGTTCGGCAAACGGCCTGCTTGTCCAGCGCTCGCTCGCTTTCGGCATGGGCTTCACCGCCCTGAGTCTTGTCCGGTTGCTGCTGCTGACTGGCCTGGGCCTTGGCATCGGTCTGTTGATCGGACTCGCGCAGGTCTGGTTGGTGGTTGGGGGCATCGCCGTTGCTCAGTTGGTCCTCGCCGGCTTCGCCGTCCGGGAGGCGCTGGCAGGGTGATCTTCCTTGCTGAGGCGCCGCCCGGCACCCATCCCACCGTCAGCGTCTGCGGTTCCTGGTACTGCACCTTCAACTACGACAGCCTGATCTCGAGTGCGATCGCGATCATCATTACGATTGTCGTCGGTTTTCTGGTCGCCGACCGGCTGAGCCATGGCGTGCCGGGAAAGCTGCAGCTGCTGTTCGAGTTCCTGATCGACTACGTGCGCGGGCTGGTCCGAGAGTCAGTTGGAGAAGGCGGGGGATTCATCGTGCCGCTGGCGATGACGCTCGGGTTTTACATCCTTGTGGCCAACTGGATCGACTTCTTTCCGCTGGCGGGACCGGTTCATCCCGCAAATGCCGACCTGAATCAGACGCTGGCCCTGGCGCTGGTCGTCATCATCGTGGTCCAGGCATACAGCCTGAGGGTGCTCGGCGTGCGCGGTTACTTTCGGCGCTTCACGAAGCCGTTTGAGATGGCGCTGCCGGTACGGATCTTGTTTATTCCACTCAATGTCGTGGAAGAAGTCGTCAAGCCTGTTACCCTGTCCCTCCGGCTCTTCGGGAACATCTTTGCCGGCGCGTTGATGGTGTATCTCATCGGGTCGCTCATCACCTTCCTCGCCGGGCTGGTACCAAGCGGTGGGCTGACGACCGCGCTTGGCGTCGTCTTCGGACCGCTCGCCGAGATTGGCCTCATCGTCTGGAAAGCGTTCGACATCTTCTTCGTCGGCACGATCCAGGCCTTTATTTTCACGTTGCTTACCATCATCTATTTCGGCATGGCGCGCGAGGGACTCGAAGAAGAAGAGCACGGCGAACAGCGACGTGCGGCCCCGGCAACTGCGGAAACTGGAGGGTAGACGTATGAATCACGCGATCGTCCTCGCTGGAGCACTCATCGCCGCCGGCATTGCGCTAGGCGGCGGAGCGATCGGGGCCGCCGTCGGCGACGGCCTCGCCGGAAATGCCACGATCCAGGGTACGGCTCGGCAGCCGGAGGCACAGGCCCGTCTGCAGATCATCATGTTCCTGATCATCGGCCTGGTGGAGGCCATGTACTTCATCAACCTCGCACTGGGCTTCTACTTCATCACGGCTGTGGCCAGCACGGTCAAGTAGCTTGCATCCACCGGTCGTCTATCTCGAGGCAGGGTTGCTCGCCATTAACGGCACCCTGATCGCCGAGATCCTCGCCTTCCTGCTGATGCTGGGGGTTCTCGCGAAGTGGGTCTACCCACCGATTGTTCGAGCCGCGGAAGCGCGGCAAAAGCAAATCAAGCAGCAGCTGGAGCAGGCCGAGAAAGCGCGCAAGGAAGCTGAAGAGCGGCTCGAGGCCGCCAGGGCCGAGATTCTCCGGGCTCGGGAGCAGGCGGGAAAGATCATCGACCAGGCGAACCGCGCCGCCGAACGAATTCAGCAGGAGGCGCAGGAGAAGGCCCGCGAAGAGGCGAGGCGCATCGTCGAGGCGGCCAGCCGGGACATCGATGCCGAGCGCCAGCGCGCGATTCACTCGATTCGCCTGCAAATGGCGGACATCGTCACCGAAGCGGTGCGCCGGGTCGTCGGTGAAAGCCTGGACGGTGAACGCCATCGCAAGCTGATCGAAGCCGCCATCGAGGAGGTGGAAAAGGAGCCCAGTGCCGCGGAGTAACATCGCGCGTCGCTACGCGCAGGGGATCTTCCAGCTGGCTGAAGCGCAGCACGACCTCGATGGCTGGCGTCGCGAGCTCGCCCAGCTCGACGCCCTGCTGCAGGATGACGTGCTGCGAGCGGCCTTCGCCAATCCTGCCGTCACGACGCCGCGGCGGATGGAGCTGGCCCAGCGGCTGGCGCCCGAGCTGCGAGCGGAAACGCAGAACCTGCTGCGGCTCTTGATCGAGCACCGTCGCACCTCAGAGATGCCCGCCATCCGGCGCGAGTTCGAGCGGATGGCGGACGAGGCAGCAGGGATCGTGAACGTCGCGCTCACCACGGCCATCGACCTTGGCGATGAGGAAAAGCAGCGCTACGAGCGAGCCTTCGCCGATCGGCTGGGCAAAAAGGTCCGGATGGAATTTCACCATGATCCTGGGTTGGTAGCCGGAGCGACCATCCAGATCGGCGACCGTCTCATCGATGGCAGCGTGCGCACCCAGCTGGATCGGCTGCGCCAGCGGCTTACCGGATAGGAGGGCGAAATCATATGGGTATCAGTTCCGACGAAATCAGCAGCCTCATCAAGCGGCGGATCAAGGACTTCGACGTCCCGATCCTGGCCGCGGACGTGGGCATCGTCACCGAGGTCGGCGACGGGATCGCGCAAATCTACGGTCTGCAGAGTGCACAGGCCCTTGAGTTGCTCGAATTCAAGGGCGGGATCAGCGGCATCGCGCTCAACCTCGAGGAGGATTCGGTCGGCGCGGTCATCCTCGGGCCCTATGAGGGCATCAAAGAAGGCGACCAGGTCCGGACCACCCGCCAGCCGGTGGATACGCCACTGCAGACCGGGATCAAGGCGATCGACGCCATGATTCCCATCGGACGCGGCCAGCGCGAGTTGATCATTGGCGACCGGCAGACCGGCAAGACCGCGATTGCGCTGGACACCATCATCAACCAGAAGGGCCAGGGCGTCATCTGTATCTACGTCGCCATCGGGCAGCGGGCCGCCACCGTGGCGCAGGTCGCCGCCACCCTCGAGGCGAGGGGCGCGATGGAGTACACGATCATCGTGTCGGCCACCGCCAGCGAGCCCGCTCCGCTCTGGTACATCGCGCCCTATGCCGGCTGCTCGATGGGCGAGTACTTCATGGACCAGGGAAAGGACGCGCTGCTCGTGTACGACGACCTTTCCAAGCACGCCTGGGCGTATCGTCAAATTTCGCTGTTGTTGCGGCGGCCGCCGGGACGGGAAGCCTACCCGGGCGATGTCTTCTACCTGCACTCCCGGCTGCTCGAACGGGCGGCGCGCATGAACAAGGACAACGGTGGCGGGTCGCTCACCGCGCTACCCATCATCGAGACGCTGGCGGGCGACATCTCCGCCTACATTCCCACCAATGTCATCTCGATCACCGATGGCCAGATCTACCTGCTGACAGACCTCTTTTACGCGGGCATCCGTCCGGCCATCTCGACCGGTCTCTCCGTCTCCCGGGTTGGCGGAGCCGCCCAGATCAAGGCGATCCGGCAGGTCGCCGGCCGATTACGACTCGACCTGACCCAGTACCGGGAGCTGGCCGCCTTCGCCCAATTCGCGTCCGATCTCGACAAGCGCACCAAGGACCAGCTCGAACGCGGCAAGCGGATGACCGAATTGCTCAAGCAGAATCAATACGAGCCGATGCCCATCGCCCAACAGGTGATCGTGCTCTTCGCCGGCACCAACGGCTACCTGGACGACGTCGCCGTAGAAGACGTCCAGGCGTTTCAGAAAGAACTGCTTCGCTTCCTGAGCAGCTCGCATCCGGACATTGAGCGAGCCATCGCGAAAGACAAAGCCGTCTCGGAGCAAAACGAGAAGGCGCTTCGGTCGGCGATCGACGAGTTCAAGAAATCGAGTCCGCTGATGCAGAAGCCCGAGCGCCCCGCCGCGGAAGGCGAAGCGGCGCCGTCAAAGGGAGGCCGGCTGCAGTCGGCCCGGCGGGCGGCCGAGCGAGAGACCGTCAAGGAGAAGTAGCCTGGCCACTCTCGCCGAGATCCGCCGCCGGATCGCCAGTCTGAAGAACACCCAGCAGATCACGCGCGCCATGCAGGCCGTCGCGGCATCCAAGCTACGCCGGGTGCAGGCCCGGGCGGAAGCCGACCGGATGGCGGAGGTGCTTACCGAAGTGGCCAGCCGGACCACCGGTTCGCCGCATCCATTCCTGAGCGAGCGGCCCATCAAGAAACGATTGCTCATCCTGGTCACCGCAGACCGCGGGTTGGCCGGCGGCTTGAACGTCAATGCCATTCGTGCGGCGCTGACCTACATCCGGCAGGGTGAAGAGACAGTGCTCGACACGATCGGCCGAAAGGGTCGCGATTACTTCCGCCGCCTGGGGGTGCCGATCATCGCCGAGGTCTCCCAGACGGGCGACCGGCCCGAGTTGAAGGACATCCTTCCGGCGGTCACGGTGGCGAGAGATGAGTACCTGGCGGGGAAGGTCGATCAGGTTGCCCTGGTTCACACCCACTTCGCCTCCATCAGCCGGCTGGTCCCGACCGTGTCGATCGTGATCCCGGTGCAGGTCCCCGAGCGAAAGGAAGGGCTGCGGGTCGGTTACCTGTACGAGCCCGAACCCGAAGAGGTGCTGGCGCGATTGCTGCCCCGATACCTCGAGGCGCAGGTTTACGCCGCCGTTCTCGACAACCTCGCCAGCTTTTATGCAGCGCAGACGATCGCCATGCGCAACGCGACCGACAACGCCGGCGAGCTGATCGATGACCTGACCATGCTGCGGAACAAGGTGCGGCAAGCGACGATCACCAAGGAACTGAGCGAAATCGTTGGCGGCGCCGAGGCGCTGGCCGCCGGTTAGGATGTAGCAATGGCCATCGCGGAGAAAGCAAAGAAGAAGGAAGAGAAGTCCGATAAAGGGCGGGTGGGCCGCGTCGACCAGATCATCGGCCCGGTAGTTGACGTCGCGTTCGACACCGAGAACCTGCCCGAGATCTACCACGCGCTGGAGATCGACCGAGGGAAAGCCGGCCGACTGGTGCTCGAGGTGCAACAGCACCGGGGCAACAACATCGTGCGCACCATCGCCATGGCCTCAACCGACGGTCTGGTGCGCGGCCACGAGGTCAGGGACACCGGGGCGCCGATCACGGTGCCGGTCGGCAAGAACACGCTCGGCCGGATGATGAGTGTCATCGGCGACCCGATCGATGGGAAAGGCGAGATCAAGTCCGACGTCCGCCTTCCGATCCACCGGCAGGCGCCGCCGGTCAGCGAACAGGTGACCGATACCACCGTTCTCGAGACCGGGATCAAGGTGATCGACCTCGTCACCACCTTCGCCAAGGGCAGCAAGATCGGGCTGTTCGGCGGTGCGGGGGTGGGCAAGACCGTCATCGTGATGGAGCTGATCCGCAACATCGCGCAGGAACACGGCGGTTTCAGCGTGTTCGCCGGTGTCGGAGAGCGCACCCGCGAGGGCAACAGCCTGTGGCTTGAAATGAACGAGTCGGGCGTCATCGACAAGACGGCGCTCGTTTTCGGCCAGATGAATGAGCCGCCCGGTGCGCGCGCCCGGGTGGGGCTGACCGGTCTCACCCTTGCCGAATACTTCCGGGACGAGTTTGGTCAGGACGTGCTGCTCTTCATCGACAACGTCTTTCGTTACATGCTCGCCGGTAGCGAGGTTTCCGCCCTGCTGGGCCGGATCCCGTCGGCGGTCGGCTACCAGCCGACGCTGGCCACCGAGATGGGCGACCTCGAGGAGCGCATCACCTCGACAAAGAAGGGGTCGATCACGTCGGTCCAGGCGGTCTTTGTGCCGGCGGACGACTACACCGACCCGGCCATCACCACCACCTTCGCCCACCTGGGCGCCACGGTCAGTCTCTCGCGGGCGATCGTCGAGCGCGGCATCTACCCCGCGGTCGATCCGCTCGACTCGTTCTCCCGGTTCCTCACCCCTGAGATCGTGGGCGAGGAGCATTATCGGGTGGCTCGCGGCGTGCAGCAGGTGCTGCAACGCAACAAGGAATTGCAGGACATCATCGCCATCCTCGGGATGGACGAGCTGTCGGAGGATGACAAGTTGCTGGTATCCCGCGCCCGCAAGATCGAACGGTTCCTCTCGCAGCCGTTCTTCGTCGCCGAGGTGTTCACCAACCGTCCCGGGAAATACGTGCCCTTGAAGGAGACGATCCGCGGTTTCGGTGAAATCCTCGACGGCAAGCACGACGATCTCCCCGAACAGGCCTTCTACATGGTCGGGACGATCGACGAGGCCGTGGAGGCGGCGAAAGGTGAAGGCGGCGGGCGGGAAGAGGCGAAGCAAAAAGCCGAGCAACCGAAGGATGGCCAGCCGAAGGGCGAGCAGCCAAAGGCCGAGCCGTCGAAGGGCGAACAGCCGAAGGCCGACCAGTCGAAGGGCGAACAGCCGAAGGCCGACCAGTCGAAGACGCCGCCACCGAAGGCCGAGCAGCCAAAGAAGCCGCAACCGAAGGCCGCCGCAAAGGACGGACAGCAGTCGCGATAATGGATGGCCGATAAACTCCACGTCGACATCGTCACGGTCGAAGGGCGGCGGTTCAAAGGCGACGCCGACTTCGTCGTCGCTCCCGGCTCGGAGGGCGAGCTCGGCATCCTGCCGCGGCACATCCCGCTGCTGACCCCGCTGGCGCCCGGTTCCGTGAAGGTCCGCAACGAGGGCGGGGAACAATACTTCTTCGTTTCGGGCGGGTTCCTGGAAGTGCGGCCGGACCAGGTCACGGTCCTGGCGGACTCCGCGGAGCGGGCCGACGACATCGATGAAGCCCGCGCCGAAGAGGCGCGCCGTCGTGCCGAGAGCCTGCTGCAACAGAAGCTCTCCGATGCCGACCAGGCCGCCGCGACGACCGCGCTGGCCCGAGCCGAAGCCCGGCTGCGGCTGGCGGAGCTCCGCCGTCGCCGGCGGGTCTGACCAGCGCAAATCTGATAGCCAGCATTCACGGCCCGGATCGGCGCGGACTGTTACCCTAGGGGGTCAGTGGCGCAGCTCCTGATCGAGGGGGGATCCCGGTTGGTCGGGCGTGTGCCCATCAGCGGTTCCAAGAATGCCGTCCTTCCGATCCTGGCTGCCTGCCTGCTGACGGAGGAAGAGTGCCGGATCAAGAACGTGCCACGCATCGAGGACGTCGCCACCATGGTCCGGCTCCTCGAGGGAATGGGCGTGCGGATTCGCTGGCTGGACCCTCAGCAACTCCAGGTCGATGCTGAGCGGCTGGCCAAGAGCGAGGTCCTGGCAGCCATGGCCAACCGGATGCGGGCCTCGTTTCTCCTGATGGGGCCGCTGCTGGCGCGCCGGGGCGAGGCTCGGGTGGCGAAGCCCGGCGGCGACGACATCGGCATGCGGCGGGTTGAACAGCACATCGTCGGCCTGCGCCTGATGGGCGCTCGCGTCGAGCTCGAAGACGGCGACTACGTCGCCCGCGCCGACCGACTGACCGGCGCCACTATCCATCTCGACATGCCGACGGTGACGGGAACGGAAAATCTCATGATGGCGGCCGCCACCGCTGATGGCATCACCACGATCCACAACGCCGCCCGCGAACCGCACGTCGTCGACCTGGCATTTTTTCTGGGCAAGATGGGGGCCCGCATCCAGGGTATTGGCACGGACGTACTGCAGATCGAGGGCGTACCCGAGCTGAGCGGCGCGACGCATCGCGTCATCCCCGACAACATCGAGACCGGGACCTACGCGATCGCCATCGCGGCGACGGGTGGTGAGGCTGTGCTCGAAGATGTTGTAACGGGAGACCTGCGGGCCTTGATCCTCAAGTTGCGGGCGGCGGGCGTCGAGGTGGAAGATCGGACGCACAGCCTCTGGGTGCGGGGCGGTGAGCGGTTGCAGCCGGTCGACGTGACGACCTGGCCGCACCCCGGCTTCCCCACGGACCTGCAGGCGCCCTTCGTCAGCCTCATGACGCAGGCGCACGGTCGGTGCGTCGTCTCGGAGGCGGTCTTCGAAAACCGTTTTCAACACGTGCCTGAGCTCCGCAAGTTGGGTGCGGACATCTATGTGGAAGGCCGCAGCGCAATGGTCTCTGGACCCAGCGCGCTCCACGGCGGCTCGGTCAATGTGCCGGATATCCGTTCCGGCGCTGCCCTCGTCGTGGCGGCTCTCTGCGCCAGAGGGACGACCGTCCTTGAGAATATCTATCACCTGGACCGGGGCTATCAGGACATCGTGGCCAAGCTCGAGCGACTCGGTGCGCATATCACGCGGGTCGACGGCGAGGCTGAGGTCCGGCCAGATCTCTCCAGGGTCGTAGGGGATTGAGGTCGCCGTGCTCTCCAAGAAAATTGGCATCGATCTCGGCACCTCCACAGTGCTCGTCTCTGTCAAAGGCGAGGGCATCGTGCTGAACGACCCGGCGTTGATGCCAACCGATGAGAA
>WNGC01001118.1_pt1 | contig 28887 bp, 28 predicted proteins | sample 5400051 | NCBI WGS metagenome assembly WNGC01 (sample SAMN13153368, study PRJNA577476) | soil metagenome | isolation source: 20 cm soil or saprolite under grassland replicate 2 | place: USA:California | collected 2016-06-15
AGCATTTCGTGGACGATCTCGGCCACGACAACCTGAAGCGCGGCGGCCACGGGAACGGCCAGGAGCCCTCCGAGAATGCCCAGCAGCTTGATGCCCGGGAGGAGGGCGGCCAGCGTCAGGATCGGGGACATGCCGACGACCTGCGACATGATCCTCGGCACGAGGACGTGGGGCTCCACGTTGAGCACGATCACATAGAAGACGATCACCCCGATCAGCTGCCAGGTCGTCTGCGACAGCGCCACCAGGATGGCCACCGAGGCGCCGAGGGTGGGACCGACCATCGGGATGAGCTCGCCGATCCCCGCGATGATGCCCAGGAGGAACGGATACGGCATCCGGAGCAGGAGGAGGCCCGCGGTCACCGGGACGGCAACGGAGAGGGACAGGAGCAGCTGGGCCCGCAGCCACCCTCCGAATTTCGTTCCGATTCGGTCGAGCACCGTGCTCACGCGGGATCGCTCCGCGGGCGGGAAGAGGGCGATCACCCCGCGCTTGATCTCGGCGCCCTCCAGCAGCATGTAGAAGGTGAAGACGAGGACGGTGATGACCGCGGTCAGGCCCCCGAGGAAGCGAAACGCGACGTTCGCCGCTTGCGGGCCGAACCGCGAGAGGTTGCTGACCATCGACGGGAGCCGGTCCAGGGTCCCCGCCAGGTCGGGCAGCCACGGCTGCCGGCCGTGCAGCTCGGTGAGCATGGGCCGGAGTCGTGTGAGGAGTTGGGGTAACTGCTGGACGAATCTCCCTGTTTCGTTCACCGCGGGGATGAGGATGATCGAAAGAATCAGGAGGAACACACAAAACAGCACGAGGTACAGCGCGAAGATGGCCACGCCGCGCGAAAACCGGATCCCTCCGGGGATCCGCCAGCGCTGCAGGTGCCTGACGAGCGGGGCGAGTCCGCTGGCGAGGATCCCCGAGACGAGCAGCAGGACGAGGACCTCGGTGACCTGGATGACAAGCCACACGAGGAACCACGCCAGGATGACGAGGGCGAGAACGGTGATGGTCCGGCCGATCAGTTCACGCTGCGTCACCGTGCCGGCCCCGAGGCTGCGGCCCATCGTGCGGGTCTCATTGGCGGAGGTGTTCTCTGGGGACGGGACGGGTCCTGCGGCGGCGCCGGGGGCCGCGGGTCGCTCGGGCGGACGGGACGTGCCCGCGAGGAGAGCTGGGGCGTCCCGGCGTCTTAGAGGAGGTGAGGGAAGAGCAGGGCCTGGGCGGCGAGCCCGATAAATCCCGCGACGAGGATCGCAATGGACCAGCGCGCCAGGCGGGCGGTGACCTCGCTGTTCCGGCCGGCCATCTGGGCCATCGGAATGTGAAAGATGAGGCTGGCCATTGAGGTGAGGACGACCCCATACCCGGCCAGCTCGGGGGGGAGCGCGCCTTTGGAGGCCAGGATCCCGGCGGCGGCGGAGGTCGACGCGCTGCTCACCAGTCCGCCGAGCGTCGTCACCAGGAGGAAGCCCGCGGGGCCGAGCAGGTGCCTGGCGATCTGCGCCGTCAGGGTGATGAGGACGAACAGCAAGCCGAAGGTGAGCGCGTGGAGCAGCGAGATGGGCGATTGAATGTGGAGCGGCGCGGTCTCCATGTCCTTGACGTGGATGCGGCTGGTGGCGACGACGCTGGCCAGCAGCATCAGGGCCACCGACATCCATCCGTAGGTCAGCGCCTGGCTCGCGAAGATCCCGAGGATCAGGCCGTTGCGGATCAGCATCGCGCTGTTGGCGGTCAGCATCCCCAGGAGGGCGAAGACCGACAGGCGGGCGGGGTCGCTGCGCGCGCGGCTGGCCAGCTCGGCCACCGTGGCTGTGCTGTTGACCAGCCCGCCGAGGAGCCCGGTCCACCGGATGCCCCGGGTGCCGTAGATCCGGAGCAAGACATAATTCGTGAAGGCGATCCCCGAGATGACGAGCACCACGGTCCAGGCGGCGCGCAGGTCGATCAGGTGCAGGGGGTCGATCGTGCCGAACGGCAGCAGCTGGTAGACGACGATCGCCATCAGCCCCAGGATGATCGCACTCCGGATCTCCTCGATCTTCACCGCCCCGGCGAACCGGACCATTTCCGACTTCCAGGCCAGCAGCCCGGTCAGGACGATCCCGCATGCCGCGGCCACCAGCAGCTGCCCTTCGCTGACGAGGATCCCCAGGACTGCCGTGGCGAGGAGCGCGACGGTGGTCGTTGTCTCCAACGACCGGTCCTTGACGAAGCTGCGCCAGTTGATCAGCGTGATGAGGGGGATGAGGGCCGCCATCAGGATGTAGCTGGCGATTGGCGAGATCTGCCACGACAGCGTGGAGGCCAGGGACACGATCGAGAACGTGCGGACGCCGACTTCCTTGTGCGCCCACTCGCGCTCCAGGCCGATCATCATGCCGATCGCCAGCGAGATGGCGACCCGCTCCATGAAGAAGAGAAACTCGGTGTTGACGTTGATCGGGGGGGCCGGCATGCGGGCGCCTCAGTGGACCTGCAGGGGCAGGCTGCGTGTGGCGGCGAGGAGCGAGACCCCGGCGGTCACCAGCAGGGCCAGGGCGGCGCTCAAATAGGGCAGGCTGATGCCGGCGTGGTAGACGGCGCCTCCCCAGGCGGGGCCCACGATCCGGCCCATGCTGTCGAAGGAGTCCATGATGCCGATCGAAAGCCCCTGGCCGGCCGGCGTGCGCTTCGAGATCAGCGACGCGACGGACGGCCGCATCAAGGCATGCCCGGCGCCGGTGATCGCCGCGTACAGCGCGAGAGTCGCCAGATCGTGGGTGGACATGATCAGGAGATACCCAACTGCGGCGATGAGCAGTCCTGCCTGGACCAGCCGGTCCTCGCCCCACCGGTGGATGAGGCGCCCGACCAGCACCCCGAGGATGGCGGCCTGTACGAGCCCGACGACGACGAACACGATCCCGATCGCGCCGGCCCCGCCGGCGGCGCTCAGGTGCAGCCGGTCCTGGGCGAACAGCGCATACGTCGCCTCGAGCCCGGCCAGGGCGAACGCCCCCACCAGGGTGACGACGTAGAAGAACGCCAGCGGCCCTCCCAGGGCCAGCCGGACCGCGTCGATTCGAGACGGGCGGTGCGCCGGGGAGGCGCGCCGGGCCGGCTCCGGGAGCGCTCCCCAGCTCAGGAGCAGGGTGAGGAGCGCGAGGCCCGCCCCGACGAAGAACGGGAGCGCGAGGTGCCGGTGTCCCAAGATGCCGCCGATCCCCGGGCCGATGGTGAATCCGAGCCCCATCGCCGCTCCCATCATGCCCATGGCCCCGCCGCGCTGCTCTTCGCTCGTTGTGTCGGCGACATAGGCCATCGCGGTGGGCAGGGTGGCCGCGCTCAGGATTCCTCCGAGGATCCGGGCCAGGAACAGCTCCCAGACCTGGTGCGAGAGACCGAAGATGACGAACGAGACGGCGTAGCCGAGCAGTCCCAGGACGAAGATGGGTTTCCGCCCGATCCGGTCGCTCGCGGCTCCCCACAGGGGGGCGAAGAGAAACTGCATGACCGCGTAGCTGGTGGCCAGCAGGCCGATCTGGAACGGCGTCGCGCCCACCTCCCGCGCGTAGAACTGCAGGACCGGGAGCACGACCCCGAAGCCCATCATCGCGATGAACACGGCCAGGAAGAGGACGGCCAGGCCGCGCCGGCCGACTTGGGGCGTTTGGGACATGAAGGCCTCCTGTTCGAAACGGACTCCATTATCCGCGCGGAATGTCGGGAATGTCAAGGCGCGCCTTGACACGGTCCGGGGGGCTTCCTACAATCAATCGAGAAGGACGTTCCTCGGTAGCTCAACGGTAGAGCATCCGGCTGTTAACCGGAGGGTTGTAGGTTCGAATCCTACCCGAGGAGCCATTCATTCAGCCGATCTGGTTGACGCCTCGAGTCGCGCTTCACGTCTGGAGTGCCGGAGACGCTTCTGCGGCGCGAGGATCGTGACGCCCCCGTTGGTTGAAACACGAAGGGCGCCGCCGTCGGCAGCGCCCCCGCGTCTTGAGCCGGCCGGTCCCTACCCCGGCCGGGCGTCACGTGATCAGTGGCTGTTCACGTATGCGATCAGATCGAGGATGAGGTTGGCCGCGTTCGGCGTGCCCAGCCCCGTCACCGGATCCCAGCCCGTGGTCGCCGGGTAGCCTGGGACCGCGGGGTTGGCCTGGTTGTTGCCGGTCGTCACATCGTAGAAATCCCTCGCGTAACTCGTCGGATCGGAGGCAATGGCGTAGAGCGCCGGGTTGATGTACCCGAGTGGCTTGCCGCCGTTCAGCTCATTGGCCACCGCGATCAGGCCCGCCCATTGCGGCGAGCCGGAGCTGGTGCCGCCGATCACGTACCAGCCGGTGTCGTTGACGTTGGTGCTGTAGCCGGGATTCGTGATGTAGATGAGCACTCCGGTGCGGCTGCTGGCCTGGATGCTGATATCCGGAACGCCGCGCCTGGCGCCGATGGGTGTGCTGCCCGCGGGCAGCACGTCCTGGAACGACGGCCTGGTGAACACGTGGCTGAATCCACCGCCGGCGTCGATCCAGCCGACCTCGCGGCCGCCCGGATTCGCCTGGCAGGTCGCGGGCGGCGAGGCGCTGTCGACGCCGAGTCCGGTCGTGGCGTTCGCGCACTCGTACGTGCCCCCCACCCCCGTGACGAGCGGGTCTGACGCGGGCCACTCCACGGTCGGGAAGGGGATCACCGTGGGGTTTTTCACCGGCGTCTTGAGGATGTTGGCGGTGCCGAAGTCACCCGAGGAGCCGAAGACGGTGACATGGTTGGCCCGCGCCAGCTCGAAGGCGCCGCGGAGGTTTTGCAGCGCCGCGGTTCCCTGATTGAATGCCTCCTCCGCGGACGCGAAACTCTGCGAGATGACCGACCCGAGGTGGGCGTTGATCACGTCCTGCTCGGCTTTGAAGAAGTCGGGGAAGCCCTGCACACCGAGCGTCTCGGCTGTGGGCGTGGTCACCAGGAGAATATTGGCCATCGGCGCCATGGAGTGGGCCCACTCGACATCGAGGGAGACCTCGATCGCCCAGATGCTGCGGTTTTCCTGCCCCGTGCCCTTCGACTGGGGGGGCGGCGGATTCGTCGAGGTATTGCCCTGCTGGAGCTCGCTAAAAGTCGGGCCCGAGCACCCGGTCGGCGTGTTCTCCTCCCCGCACAGGTGCGGGAGGCCGAAGGCATTGTTGAAGACCATGAGGTCGTGGCGCACGGTCTCGCTGCCAAAGGAGTCCACGATGATGATGGTCTGGCCCTGGCCCTGGTGGTCCTCAGCCAGCAGCGGCGTAAGGTTGTACGAGTTTTGCTCGGCGGTCGGGTTGAAGCAGCGACGACCGATCGCGTTGCACTGGGTCTGCGAGGGTGGGGTTGTGCCACCGCTCACGAACTGAATGTCGCTGAAAGTCGGGTGGAACACGATAGGGTGGACCGGAGCCTGCAGCGTGGCTCCCGACCACGGCGCTGAGCCGCCTATGGAGAGTACGAGACAGAACAGCAGGGTCCCGGACACATGTGAACCGCGCCACTTGGACGCCCATTTCATGCGGGTTTCCTCCCCTCGAGCCTGAACTGCCTGCGGCCTTCCGCCTGGATTCCCCGAACTCCTCCAACCAGAGAGCGGTGCCGTGCCGGGATTCAGGGTCTCAGAGGGCAAACAGGGTTCGCGTGAGCCCCCACGGGGGACGGGCGCCGGAGGGGACGCGCGCTCGACGGCAATGCTGGGTAAAATCGGGAAGGCGCCCCGGACGCGAGGGGGCGCCTCGACGCGATCGTTACCCTTCAGGGTTTACGTGTAGATGTTCAGCGGATGGCGCTTCAGGGTCTCGCCAAACTTTTTCCGGAGCTGTTCAAACATCTCGATGTCGTACTGTCCGACGAAGGTGATGGCCGTCCCGGCGCGGCCCATGCGCGCCGTTCTCCCGACGCGGTGGACGTAGGTCTCGATGTCTTCCGGCATGTCGAAGTTGATGACGTGGGAGATGTTCGAGAGATCCAGGCCGCGGGCGGCGACGTTCGTGGCGATCAACAGGCGGGTCCGTTTCTCTTCGAACGCCCGGAGCGCCCGCAGGCGTGCCGACTCCCGCAGGCCGCCGTGGAGCACCCCAACCCCTCCCTCGCGTTCAAGCGAGCGCGCCAGCCGGTCGACGCGGTGACGGGTCCGGCGGAACACGAGGCCCGAGGAAATCTTGTCGTCGCGCATGAGGCGCCGGAGCGCTTTGACCTTGTCCTGTTCCGCGACTTCGAGGTAAAACTGCTCGATCGAATCGACCGTCGGAAGGGGCGCCGCAATCCGCACCCAGGCTGGCGTGCGCATCCACCGCTGCGCGATCTCGTGGATCTCCGGCGAGATGGTGGCGGAGAACAGCGCGGTCTGCCGCGCCGGCGGCGTCTGGGACAGAATCTTCGACACGTCGGGGAGGAAGCCCATGTCCAGCATCCGGTCGGCCTCGTCGAGCACCATCACTGCGACCGACCCCAGGTGGACCGTCCGCCGCTGCATGTGGTCCAGCAAACGCCCGGGGGTCGCGACCGCGATCTGCGGGCGCTGGCGCAGCTCTTCCATCTGCCGGATGATCGAGGAACCGCCGAACAAGGCCACGACGGAGACACGCCGCTCGCGCCCCAGTGCCCGTAAGTCGTCGGCAATCTGTAGGGCGAGCTCGCGCGTGGGCGCCAGAATCAGGGCCTGAAGAGTCCGGGACGATGGATCCAGTCGCTCGACGATGGGGATCCCGTAGGCGCCGGTCTTCCCGGAGCCGGTTTCCGCCTGGCCGATCATATCCTTGCCGCCGGCCATGACCGGAATGCCTTGCTGTTGTATGGGGGTTGGCTGGTTCCATCCGAGCCGGTGTACGGCCCGTAGAGTTTCCGGGCTCAGGGCGAGCCCGCCGAACGCTGGAGAAGTCTCCGTGTGCGGTGTCAGCGCGTGTTTCGTCGCTAGAATAACAATCGCCTCCTTCGTGCTCCGGCTGATCGCCGGGTGCGGCTTTGCCGCGGGAATCGGTGCCGGCACTCTGCGCGTGTCTCGCCGGAACCTGCTCCCCACGAAGAAGGCCTGCGACACACAAGGAGGAACGCCGTCCGGCATCCCCCACAGAACGCATCTATGACGACAACAAGATTGTACCAGTTTGGAGGGGTGGCGTCAAATTTTCGGTGTGTCCGTGTGGAAAGGTAACAACTTCGTGAAGGTCGGCCGGTTCGGGAATGTTCAGCGCACGTCGCTGGTATAGGGATGCGGAGAGAGTGAGTGCTCCAAATCAGACAGGAAGGAGATGAATTCAGATGCGGAAGCTTCTGGCAGTAGCAGTTCTCAGCTCGTTCGTGGCCTTTACTGCTTCCGCGGCGCTGGCGGAGGGGAACGCTGATCCAACGTTCTTCCAGTTCCCTGAGCATGAGATGGTCACCAGCACCACGGATACGGTGCCGGGCGTGGTGGCCGGTCCAGACACGCCTCAGCGGGTGTACGTGTCTTCGGACCAGAACCGCGAGAACCAGTAAGCACCAAGATCCACCGCAGGTCGGCCGCTCGAGCAGGGTGCTCGGGCGGCCGGTTTTTCCCCCGCTCGAGCTTGGCATCCGTCGATGGTATTGGGGGCAGCGCACCGGTGCGGTAAACAGCGCGAACGAGAGGAAACAAACGACCGTAAGGGGGGATTCCTTAAGGGAACCCCGGCATCGAGAGCGTGTAACAACTTCGTGAAAGCAGGACGGTTTGGGAATGTCCACTGCCTGCGATGGGTATATGAGACATGGAGATAAGAAACGCTCCAAATCAGCAAGAAGAAGGAGATGGATTCAGATGCGGCAGCTACTGGCAGTAGCAGTGTTTGGTTCGATTCTGGCCTTCACCGCCTCCGCGGCGCTGGCAGAGGGGAACGTCGATCCGAGGTTGCTCGAGTCCCCTGTGAGTCAGATGGTCACCGGCACCACGGATACGGCCCAGGGCGTGGTGGCCGGCCCGACCACGATTGATGGCACGTTAGTGAACAACCACGAGAAGTAAGTAAAGCGTCAGGATCGGCAGCACGACAGCCGCTCGGGGATGAGCCCGGGCGGCTGTCGGCATTCTTCCCACCCGGGCTCAGGATCTTGTTCACAGGCCCCCCGATCCCGCTCGATAGGGTCGCCTCCCATCGGTGGCGAAGACATCGCCGCCAATGGGGGAATGGCGTGATGTGGTGGTGGTCGGGGCGGGCCCGGGCGGGTCTGCGGCGGCGCACTATCTCGCCAGGCGCGGGGTCGACGTCCTGCTCATTGATAAAGCCGAGTTTCCCCGCGAAAAGACGTGCGGCGACGGCCTGACGCCCAGGGCGGCCGCGGTGCTGCACGACATGGGCGTCCTCGACGCCCTGCTCCGGGTGGGGCGGCCGATCAGCGGGGCGGAGATCGTCTCGCCCGACGGCTACTCCACCGGCGCTCCGGTTCCATCGCAGCGTGGTGTGCCCGCGTCGATGCTGGTCGTTCCGCGGATCACGCTCGACAACGTTCTCCGCAAGCGCGCGATCCAGAGTGGAGCGCAGTTCGAGGGCGGAGTGCTCGTCAGCGGCGTGGAGGCGGCGGCCGGGGGGGTCGTGATCAAGGCCGAGCAGGCCGGGCGTCCGCTGGTGATCAAAGCCCGGATGGCCATGCTGGCGACGGGCGCTTCCATTGGCCTTCTGAAGCGGCTGGGCCTGCTCGCGAAGGCGCCGGCGGTGATGCTGGCCGCCCGCGCGTACTTCGACGGTATCCGGGGTCTGACCGATCGCATCCAGATCCGGTTCGACGGCGTCCCGCTTCCCGGATACGGCTGGATTTTTCCGGTCTCGCCGTCGTCGGCCAACGTGGGCGCGGGCTTCTTTCCGCCGCGGTGGTCCCGCCGTGCGCCCGCCAGCCCCCGCGCGGTTCTTGACATGTTCCTGCGGGGCCGGTTCGTCAGCGCCGCGCTCGACGGCGCCCATCAGGCCGGGCCGGCGAAATCGTATCCCCTCCGCGTAGACTTCCCCGATGCTCCGACCTTTGGCGGCGGCATGCTCCTGGTGGGCGAAGCGGCGGGGCTGGTGAACCCGTTGACCGGCGAAGGGATCGATTACGCCCTGGAGTCCGCGCAGATCGCCGCCGAGCACGCCGCGCGGGGGCTGGCCGAGGGCACCCTGTCACTGAAGCGCTTCGAAGAGTATGACCGGCACCTGCGCGCGCGGTTTGGGCGGCTGTTCATGTTCTGCCGGCGGGTGCGCGACGCATCCTTGAACGCCACGCTGCTCAACCGGCTGGCGCGGATCGCCTCGGGACGCGATGACCTCAAGATGCTGCTCATCAACGTCGCGCTCGGCAACCGGGAGGTCTCCGAGACGCTGTCGGTGGCCACGGCGCTGAAGAAGGCGTTCGCGCTTGCCAGATAGGGAGAAGCCCGTGGGGCCGCGCGGTTCCGCCGATCAGGACGGCGGGGACGGCACCACCGAATGCCGGTCCGGTAATGCCGCCCCCACCTGGTCCGGTCTGTGAAGGCCGATCGAAGGCCGATCGAAGCGAGGAGTAGGACAAAGGTAAGCGTGGAGTAGAGCTAAGGTAAAGCCGCTGTTACGCGGCGGCCGGGCGGGATTGCACTTCGGCCGGCTTGCGGGCCGAGTGGATCATGCCCCAGAGATACCCGATGATCGCCGCGACCACGACGATCGTCGTGAGGCTCGACGGAAGGCGGGTCCCCAGAAGGGCGTCCAGAGAGAACGCGCCCGGACCCGAGATCCCGACCGCGATCGCCACCGCCAGGTGAACGAGCGGGTACTCAAACCCACCGTTGGTGCTCCACAGCTTCGGCCAGTGGAACTTCGTGATCGCGGTCAGCATCGCCGCGCCGATCGTGATCGAGCCCAGAGGGCTCAGGAACCCGATGGCAAAGAGCAGGCCGCCGGCAAACTCCGACAACCCTCCGAGGAGAGCCCAAAAGGGCGCCGGCCGATATCCGACCGACCCGAGGAACGTGCTGGTGCCGCGCAGCCCGTGCCCCCCAAACAGACCGAAGAGTTTTTGCGCTCCATGCCCGGCAACGAGCAGGCCTGCGGTCAGCCGAAGAATCAAGAGTGCAACATCCATCCGTCTCACCTCCGCATGCTCCAACGCGTCTCAAGGCATACTGCCGGTGGTGCATGGGTTACTTACCTTCCGTAAGGATACGCCGTTCACTTCCTCTTGTCAAGTTGCTTCCGTATTGTTAGTATAAAGGCAGGGGAAGAGAGGCGCCGCTCATGAAGGACGTTGCGCAGATCTGTCCGCTGTATCACAAGGCCATCGAGCTGGTGGGCAAGCGCTGGACCGGCGCCATCATCGAGGCGCTGATGACCGGCTCCCGCCGGTTCGGGGAGCTATTGGAGGCGGTGCCCGGGTTGCACGACCGCCTGCTCTCGGAGCGTCTCAAGGAACTCGAGACGGAAGGCCTGGTGCGGCGGCGGGTGCACCCGGAGACGCCGGTGCGTATCCAGTACGAGCTCACCGCCAAGGGCCGGGATCTGAAAAAGGTCGTGGCCGAGGTTCAGCGGTGGGCCGACCGCTGGCTTCACGCGCCCTCAGGCACCCGCGGGTAGCACCGCGTCCCGCGCGGCTCTGTCGGGCCGCAGACCTTTCAACGCCGCATGGCGGAGGCCGTCGCCCGTGCGCTGTTTATATTCCACCTCGACCACCACGGCGGGTTTGACCCAACGAGGGGAGACCTCCACCCGAACCTCGCCGAAGTGATCCCGCAGCGTGGGCGCCGGCACGAACGGACAGGTCTTCCGCGGCGTCGCCTGGAGATCCCGGAGGATGCGCCGGCGAGCTTCCTCCGGCAGGCCGCTCCCCACCAGCCCCGCGTACCGCAGTCTGCCGCTGCGATCGTACTGCCCCACGATGAGCGCGCCGAGGTGGCCTGGGCGCGGAGCGAGGTAGCCGCCTACGACGAATTCATCGCGGTGCCGCACGGAGATCTTGACCCAATCCCGCGTCCGCACCCCCGGCCGGTAAGGGCTGGCCCGCCGCTTCGCCACCACGCCTTCGAGGCCGAGCCTGGCGCACTCCCTGAAGGCGAGCCGCCCGTCCATCCCCGAGAGGGCCTCGGTGATCCGGACCGCCTCCGTGGCCAGGGCGGGATGAAGGCCGCGCAGGACCGCCTGGCGGTCCTCGAGCGTCCGGGTGAGCAGCGGATGGCCGTGGACGTAGAGGCAGTCGAACACCATGTACGCGAGCACCCCCGACATGCGCTTTCGCGGGTGGAGCCACTGCTGAAGGGCCTCGAAGTCGGGCAGGCCCTTTTCGTTCAGCACCACCATCTCGCCATCGAGCACCAGGCTCGTCGGGAACTCCCGAAGCGCCTCGGCGACCGGCCGGAACGTCTCCGTGAACGAATAGAGGTTGCGGGAGAGCAGGCGCACGGCGCCGTTGTGAATCAGGGCGATGACGCGAAAACCATCCCACTTGGGCTCGTATACCCAGTCGGGGTCGTTGAACGGATGCGGCGCGGCTTCGGCGAGCATCGGCGCGAGCGATCTCGGAAAGGGGGCGGCGCCCGCGGGATGCAGACCCAGGCGCGCCAGCGCCCGGGAGACGATGAGGATGGACGCCGGGGGAGACACGTCAGCCGGTCAGGAGGAAAGCCTGCCGGACGTCGTGAACCAGGGGACCAGCCGATTCAGGGGAGCGACGCCGATGTTCGGAAAGTCGAGCAAGGTAGCCCTGCTCCAGAAGGTGCCGCTGTTTCGGGATCTGTCGCGCAAGCAGCTTGAGCGGATCGCCGGGCTCGCCGATGAACTGGATATCCCCGCGGGCAAACGGCTGGCGGCCGCCGGCGAGACCGGGCAGGAGCTCTTCGTGATCGTCGACGGGCACGCGACGGTCAAGGCAGGTCGCGGGCGAACGTCCCGGCTCGGCCCCGGTGAGTTCTTTGGCGAGATGAGTTTGATCGACGGCGGTCCCCGCTCGGCGACCGTGGAGGCGGCGGTGGACATGAAGCTGCTGGTGGTCGGCCGCCGGGAGTTCTGGTCGCTGTTGAACGCGGCGCCGTCCCTGGGGCTGAAGATCATGAGCACGCTGTCGCGGCGCGTGCGCGAGGCAGAGGCGACCGTCTCGGCCTAGGGTCAGGCGCTTTGCGGGTGGCGTGTCCGACAATCTCCTATCAGAAGCGTGGGCTAGTGGATTCCCTCGTCGTCCTGGATCCGGCTCGCCACCGTCTCCAGCAGGCGGATGGCGATGGCCGGGTTGGCGTCCAGGATGCCCTTGAAGTCCCATCGTGTCAGCGCCAGGCAGGTCGTGGGCTCCTTCGCGACCACCGTCGCTGAGCGGGGAGTCTCCCGCACGAGCGCCAGTTCTCCGAAATAATCTCCTGGACCCAGCGTCCGGATCGTCCGTTCATTGCGCTGTACGGCGGCCCGTCCCTCTACGATCAGGTAGAAGCCGTGCCCGGCCTCGCCCGCGGAGACAATCGCCGCCCCGGGCTCGTAGCGTCGTTCCTTGATCCCGTTGGCGATGCGCCGCAGCTGTGCCTCTGGAATGTCGTGAAAGAGAGGGACCTTCTTGAGGTGCGGGACGTGATCGGCCACGGCAATGCCTCCTCGCCGCGGGGATGGGGTTCCGGGCTTAGGCCCGGGTGTCGCGCCGGCGTCGCTCGAGACCACACCCGCCCCGCGGGTACAGGACGTTTGCTGACGCCGCGCACGATTCCTTCCAGGATCGTTGCGAAGGCAGGCGCCCGAGAAACCGCTCCAGAGGAAGCCCGAGCCCGGAGCTAGCGGTGGCGGAGTCGGGGATCGAGGAGGTCGCGCAGTCCGTCGCCGAAGAGGTTGGCGCCGAGCACGACGAGCGAGCCGCTGGTGGCAAGAAACTGCCGCCGGCTCAATCGCCGTGCGCGCTTCTGCTTGTGCATCCGTCTCCCCCCAGCATTATGGCCCGCGAGCCGAACGCAGACGAGGTTCGATTGCAGCCCCCAAGGTCTCCTTCACGGCCATGGTAGACCGCCCGCCCCCAGCGCTCGGGCGGCCTCAACATACTCGAGGCTGCGAAGGCTCAGCAGGTTGGCTCGAACGGTCCGCGCGTAGAGGACCCAGCCGCTCAAGGCCAGGACGCCGATGATGGCGAACTCGCTCGTCCCCACGACCGCGATGATGGCGATCGCCAGCATGATCACCGGGAAGGCCAGTTGGATGTCGGCCAGGCGCATGACGAGATCATCGATCCTCCCGCCGGCGTACCCTGAGAACAGGCCCAGCACGATGCCGGCTCCGGCCGCCAGGAGCACCGCGCCGGCCGCCAGCGCGAGGGAGATCCGGCCTCCGTACAGCACCCGGGCCCAGATGTCGCGGCCGAGGTTATCGGTGCCCATGATGTGCGCCCAGGTACCGCCCAGGCCCAGGGGGGCGCGGAGCCGCCCGCTGAACCCCGTCTTGATCGGATCGAGCGGGGTCAGAGCGGGGGCCAAGGCGCAGGCCAGGACCACCGAGAGCAGGACCAGGCCGCCTACCACCGCCAGCGGGTTCTGGCGAACGATGCGGCGCAGACCGCGCCCGGCCGGCGGGAACCGGCTGCCCCTGTCCGGGGCGCGCGTTGATGTGAAGGCCCTGCGTCCTGCCATGCGTCCGCTCAGCCGTAGCGAATTCTGGGATCCACGAGCGTGTACAGCAGATCGGCGAGCAGGTTGACCAGCACGAAGGTGGCGGCCGAAAGAATCAGCACCGTCTGGACGACCGGGAAGTCGCGCGAGAAGATGGCGTCGACGATCAACTTTCCGATGCCGGGCCAGGCGAAGACGGATTCGGTGATGACCGCGCCGCTCAACAGCGTGCCGATCTGGAGGCCGATCACGGTCAGCACCGGGATGATCGCGTTCTTGAGCGCATGCCGCAGGACCGTTGTCGTTCCCGGCAGCCCCTTGGAGCGCGCCGTGCGAATGAAGTCCTGATCCAAGACCTCGAGCATGCCCGACCGGGTCAACCGCGCGATGAAGGCGGTGGGATACGCCGCGAGCGTGAGGCTGGGGAGGACCAGGTAGCGCCAGCCCTCGAACCCGGAGGTCGGGAGCCAGCGTATGGTCACGCCGAACAGCAGGATCAGCATGATGCCCAACCAGAAGTTCGGCAGCGACTGGCCGAGGACGGCAAAGACCATGCCCGCGTAATCGTACGGCGTCCGGTGCCGCACGGCGGCCATCAGACCGATCGGCACCCCGACGCCGATGATCAGCAGCATCGCGGCGATCGTCAGGTCGACGGTCGCTGAGACCCGGTCCAGCACCACCCGGGCCGCGGGCGCGCGATACTGGAACGACTGGCCGAAGTCGCCCCGGAAGACGCTGTGGAGAAAGATCAGGTACTGCACCGCCAGGGGCCGGTGCAGCCCGAGCTGGCGGTCGAGCTCCTCGACGGCCGACTGCGGAGCGCCTTCCGGCAGGAGCATCTTGGCAGGGTCGCCAGGCATGACCCGCAGGACCACGAAGACCAGGATGGATACGCCGGCGAGGGTGAGGGCGGCGTGCCACAGCCGCTTCGCCACATACTGGGACATCACCCAACACCCGCGCGGCCGGGCCGCGCACTCCGCCTCAGCGTGTGCTAGCCAATGCTCACGTCGCTCAGCAGGACGTAGTAGTCGGAGCGGGCCTGATAGTTTCTGATATTGCTGCGAACCCCGTAAATGGCCACGGTGTAGTACGGCCAGATGGTCGGCTCCTCCGCGTTCCAGAGGATCCGCTGCAGGTCTTCGTACTTCCGCTGGCGCACCTTGGGGTCCGGGACGCGGGCCTCCCGGACGAGCTGCTCCACGGTGGGATTGTTATACCGGTTCAGCCGCGCCGCGCCCGATTTCGTGAACCACTGCCCGAAGTACCAGTCCGGATCATGGGGGAGGTGCGCCCAGCCGGAATAGAACATGTCGTAACGGCCGGCCGACCGCATTTCGCGCGCCGTCGCGATCTCCATGTTCTTGATGTTGATCACAACCCCGATCTCGCCGAGCATCGATTGGACCGCCTGGGTGACCTCCAGCTGCTTGGGGTACAGGTCCTTCATCAACACGAAATCGAGCGGCTCGCCGCGGTAGCCGGCCTCCTTGAGCAGCGCCCTGGCCTTGTCTGGGTCGTGCGGTTTGACCCCCAGATCCGTATGTCCGATCAACCCGGGGGGAATCGGGCAGACCGCCGGCCGCGCAAAGCCCAGCAGGAGATCTTTGATGATCGCATCGCGATCGATGCCGAGCGAGATCGCCTTCCTGAGCCGGAGATCCTTGTCGGGATCCTTGGCCAGCTGGAACAGCCACTGCTGCACCTCGAGCCCGAGCCCGCTCATCACCCTCACGCCCGGGCTCGCTCTGAGCGTCTGCACCATGTCGGGCGGAACCCGATCGATGACCTGGAATTCGCCGGCTCTCAGCCCGGCCGCTCGGGTCGAGACCTCCGGCACGAAACGGAAGGTCACCTTTTCCACCTTCGGGACCCCGGGCTTCCAGTAGTCGGGATTGGCGCTCAGTTCCGCCTTCTCCCCGCGGGTCCACTCGGCGAGCCTGAACGGGCCGGTGCCGATGGGCTTTTGAAAGAAACCCTCCTCCTTCCCGGCGGCGCCCGCCGGGAGGATGCCCAGCATGGTCAGATGAGACGGCAGCGAGCCGAAGGGGCGCTTCGAGGTCACCGTGACCGCGTGCTCCCCGTCCGGCTCGATCGCGTCGAGATCCTGGTACACAAAGGATTTGATCAGCCTGCTGTCGTCGCGCACGCGCCTGAGCGTGTAGACCACACTGTCCGCGGTGAACGGGCTGCCGTCATGGAACGTCACGCCCTTCCGGAGTGCGAAGCGCCAGGTGGTGTCGTTGACGGCTTCCCACGACTCCGCCAGCGCGGGCACGAACCTGCTGTCGTTGGTGACGTCGATCAGCGGGTCGAAGACGTGGCGCAGCATCGAGGTCGTGGAAATGGAATAGTGGTCGGCCGGGTCGAGCGTCAGCGCCCGCTCGGAAACGGCGGCCACGATCTGGCCGCTGCGCGAGGCCGCGCCTCCGGCAACCGCTGCCAGAGACGGCAGGCTGAGCGCCGTTCCGAGCAGGCCGCCGCTGGTGGCAAGAAACTGCCGCCGGCTCAATCGCCGTGCGCGCTTCTGCTTGTGCATCCGTCTCCCCCCCAGCATTATGGCCCGCGAGCCGAACGCAGACGAGGTTCGATTGCAGCCCCCAAGGTCTCCTTCACGGCCATGGTTCCTGGCGACGGCCCGGAAGGTGGTCCGACGGGGGACGTTGTAAGCGGGGGTGAACGCACGTCCAGCCAATTGCCGGGAGGTGCTGTCGTGATCACTCCACCGCCGCGGTGGGAAGGTCGAGTCGGCGGGCTATCAGAGCGAGAGGTCGCAGAGTTCCTGGCCGTCCCCTGGAACGGTCGGTTGGCAACGGTGACCCCTGAACGCACGCCCTACGTGACGCCGGTCTGGTACGAATACAATCCCGGCGACCGGACGATTGACATCGTGGCCCGGGCGCGCTCTGTGTTTGTCCGGCACATCCAGGCCGATCCCCACGTGGCGTTTCACGTCGCGGACGACGCGCATCTCTCCCACAGCCGCGTCCTGTTCCAGGGTTTGGCGGAGATCCTGGAAGGCCCGGTCGCGCCGGCCCGGAGCCCCCGCCTCCAAGCGCTGGTGTCGAAGATGGTGGCCAAGTACATCGGTCCACAGGGAGCGGAGTACGCGGCCCGCACCGCCGACCGTCCTCGCTACCTGATCCGGATCGTCCCGCGCCGGATGACAACCTGGACCGGGCGGGAGTGGCACCCGCGCTACGTGCGGTGATCGGGATCCGAGACGGCTAACCGAGGATCAGGCGGTCCGCCACCATCGCGGCGAAGAGCAGCGCCAGGTAGATGATCGAGTACCCGAACAGCGCCGGGGCGGCCCAGGGCGAGCGGCCGCGCGCGACGGCAACGGCCAGCGCGACGAACACGGCGTCGAGGGCCAGCGCCGCGGCGAGGTAGAGGCCGCCCAGCGTGTGCAGCGGAGCGTACAGCACGAGGGTCGCGGCCGACAGGACGACGGAGTAGACGAGGATCTGCCTGCGGGTCTCCCGGTCCCCCCGGACGACGGGCAGCATCGGCACCCCGGCGGCCCGGTAGTCGTCGGTCTTGCCCAGGGCCAGCGCCCAGAAGTGCGGGGGCGTCCACAGGAAGACGATCACGAACAGGACCACCGCGGCCGGCGCCAGGTGGCCCGTCGCGGCCGCCCACCCGACCAGCGGCGGCACGGCGCCGGCGGCGCCGCCGATGACGATGTTCTGCGGTGTCGCCCGCTTGAGCCACAACGTGTAGACCCCGACGTAAAAGAGGATGCCCGCGGTCGACAGGATGGCGCTGAGGCCGTTGACCCCCCGGGCCATGACGCCGATCGAGAGGAGGCCGGTCGCGACCCCGAACCCCAGCGCCTGCGCCGGCCGCAGGCGGCCCGCGGGCACCGGGCGGAGGCAGGTTCGCCGCATCAGCGCGTCGATGTCCCGGTCGATGTACATGTTGAAGGCGTTGGCCGACCCGGCCGCGAGCGTCCCGCCGAGGAGCGTGAGCAGCAGCACCCCGAGCCCGACGCGGTGCGGCGCCGCGATCAGCATCGTCGTCGCCGTGGTGATGAGCAGGAGCATGATGATCCGCGGCTTCATCAGCGCCGCGTAGTCTCTGATCACGCCCGCGGCGGCGTGGAGCGCCGACGGCGGGGCGGCGGGGGTCTCCCAGCGAATCGCGCCGGCCGGATCGTCGATCGAGCCGCCCGCGATGGTCGGCAGCGGCGTCTTGCCGGCTTGGGTCCTGGCGACGCTGCGCGCCTGCGCCGGCGAGGGCTTGGTTAGTTTGAGGAGCACGATCAACGTCCCGAGGAGCAGGGCGGCGATCCCAAGATGCGCGCCCCGAACCAGCGGGGTCAGACGGGTGACGATGTTCAGGAGCCCCAGCGCGAACTGGGCGAGTACAAGCGCGACCGCCAGGCGGGCCGCTGCGGGGATGGCGCGGCCGCCGCCGGGTGCCGCCCGCGCGGCCGCGGCGGAGGTCCAAAGGACGAGGGCCAGCACCACGAGGGACCAGCCGCGGTGCAGCATGTGCATGCGGGCCCCGAGGCCCGGAGGCAGGAGCGCCGCGCCGCGGCACAGCGGGACGTCGGGACAGGCCAGCCCGGCGCCGCTCGCGGCGACATACCCGCCGATCAGGATCATGAGGTACGTGGCTGCGGCCGCCGCCTGTACCAGGCGGTGGAGCGACGGTGAGGCGGGGAGGGCGTCGGCTGCCCCCCGCAGGGCTCCTACCGCCTGGACAAGCAGCACGGCCAGGAAGAGCATAGCGACCCCAAGATGCGTGACGACGAGCGCGGGCGTGAGCTCAAGTTTCACCGTGAGCGCGCCGAGGATGATCTGCACCGCGACGATGCCGAGGACCGACAGGGCCGTCGGCACGGCCTGCGGGAGCCACCGCCGGACGCCGGCGGCCGCCAGCGCGGTCGCCACCACCAGCCCGCTCACGAGCGCGGCCGCGAGGCGGTGCGAGTACTCGATGAGGATCGGGCCCTGGAACGGCGGGATCAGCCGTCCGTGGCAGAGCGGCCAGTCCGGGCAGGCCAGTCCGGAGCCGGTGATGCGTACCAGTCCGCCGAGAACGATGAGGAGGTACGCGGAGACCGCGGACGCGACTGCGAACCCGCGATAGGTCCGCAGCGCCGCGTTCGCCGTTCGGTTCATCCGGCCTCCTTCGGTTGACTGGGGTGTACGCCGGTGAGCCTGTCGGCGAGACGCGTCGCAACCCCGGCACAGCGCCCGGCGTGTCCGCCCGGGCCCCTGCCTATTCGACGCGCCTCGTGGGTCCCTCCTGGGAGCTATCGGTGGAACGTTCCCGACTCGCCGCGGAGGACGGCATCCACCTCGCGGGGCGTCGCCAGGCACACGTCCCCGCGATACGTCTGTTTGAGCGCCGCCATCGCCGCGCCGTACCGCAGTCCTTCGGCCGGCCCCTGCGCGAGGTAGCCGTGGAGGAACCCGGCCGCGAACGCGTCCCCCCGGCCGATCCGGTCGACGATCTCGGTGGGATAGGCGGACTGGCGGTAGGCCCCGGCCTGGTCCTCGGCCAGGGCGCCTGCGCTTCCGAGCGTGAGGACGAGGATCCCGCAGCCGAAGCGCGCCCGGAGCCTGTGGACGACCGCGTCCGGCGATCCCGTCTCGCCGAAGAGCGCCGCGGCGTCCCGGTCGTTCAGGATGATGATGTCGAGGCCTCGGAGCAGCGGCTCGATGCGCTCCCTGGCGGCCGGAGGGTCCCACAGCTTCGCCCGGTAGTTGACGTCGAATGAGATCCGAACCCGGCGGCGGCGGGCTTCCGCGATCGCCCGCTCCACGAGCCGGGACGCGTTCGGGCCGAGCGCCGGCGTAATGCCCGTCAGGTGGACCACACGCGCGCCGTCGAGCAGGCTCCAGGCGACCTCGTCCGGGTCGATCGACGCGAACGCGGAGTCACGACGGTAGTACACGACCTCGCTCGCCCGGGGACCGGCTCCGGGCTGAACCAGCATCAGCCCGACGCGGCCGTCGGGCGTCCAGAGCACCCCGTCGACGTTGACCCCGAAGCCCCTGACCGTCGCCGCAATGCGCCGGCCCAGGGGGTTGGCCGGCAGCCGCGAGATCCAGGCGGTGGGGATGCCCAGGTGGGCGAGCGACGCGCAGACGTTGGCTTCCGCGCCGCCGACGTGCACCGTGAGCGCCGCCGCCGACTCGAGGGTGTCACTGTTCTGTGGAGCGAGCCGGATCAGCGTCTCCCCGATGCCGACGACGGTTGTCAACGCTCACCAGCCTCAGCCGGGCTCAGCGCGCGGCGAGCCCCTGCCTCAGGATTTCGATCCGCGCTTGAAGGGTCCGAGCGTCGAGCCGCCCGGTTCCCGGGCCGACAAGGGCGGTGCCGATGCCGACCGCCGCCGCCCCCGCCGCCAACCAGTCCCCGACGTTCTCGGGGGTGACCCCTCCGGTCGGCAGGAGACGCGCCTGGGGGAGCGGCGCCAGGATCGCCCGGATGTGGCGCGGTCCGCCCGTCTCGGCCGGGAAGATCTTGATCAATTCCGCCCCGCGCTCGAGCGCCTGGAGGACCTCGGTGGGGCTGAACGCGCCCGGCACGGCCAGCACGCCATGCCGCCGCGCCACGTCGATCATGCCGGGGGACAGGGCGGGGCTCAGCAGGAACTGCGCTCCGGCATCGACGGCCTGGGCGGCCACGTCGGCGTTGGTGACCGTCCCCGCGCCGACCAGCACATCGGGGAACCGGGCCCTGAGGCTGCGGATGACCGCGGGAGCCTCCGGGACGGTGAACGTGATCTCGATGATCCCCAGCCCGGAGGCGGCGAGCGCCTCCGCGGCCTCGACCGCCCAGTCGCGGGAGGAGGTGCGGATGATGGGGACGATCCTGGCGCGCAGGATCGCCTCGAGGACGCGGGCCGCGCCGGTCCCCCCGGCGTGACCCCTCAACGGCGGCCGCGAGGCGCGCTTCCCGGATTCGTCACCTGCGCTCGCGCCGTTCACGGGACCGCGGTCATGGAACCGTCTTGGCCTGCCGGCGGTGCCAGTCCTCAGCGAAGAGGTTGAAGTGCTGCCGCCGGTACGGATGCGCCGTCACGACGTCCTCATTCAGGGTCACGCCCAGCCCGGGCCCGGTGGGGAGGGGGAACCACCCGTCCCGGACGTTGGGGAGCCCCGCGGCCGATTGCTCCACGAACGGTTCGGCGAAGTCGTTGAAGTATTCCAGGATCTTGAGGTTCGGCGTCGAGGCGGCGAAGTGCAGCGCCGCCGCCGTGCTCACCGATGCGCCGACGTTGTGAGGCGCCATGAGACACCCGCAGGCCTCGGCCATCGCCGCGATCTTCTTCGTTTCGAGCAGTCCGCCGCAGTGGGTGATGTCGGGCTGGATGATCTGCGCCGCGCCGAGCGCGAACAGATCCCGGAACTGGGCCCGCGTGTGCAGCCGCTCGCCGGTCGCAATCGGGATCGCCACGCTGCGCGCCACCTGGACGAGTGCGCCGGGCTGGTCGGCGGCGACCGGCTCCTCGATCCACCCCGGCGTCAGGCGCTCGAGGTCGCGCGCCAGAGCGGCGGCCTGGGTCGGGGTGAACCGGCCGTGCATTTCAATGAAGATCTCCACGTCGGGTCCGACGGCGTCCCGGACCGCCTCCACGAGCGACACGGACCGCGCGTGCTCGGCCCGCTCCAGTTCGCCCCAGCCGGCGCCGAACGGATCGAGCTTGAGGGCCCGGTAGCCCCGCGCCGTCACCCGGCGGGCCGCCTGCGCGAACACCTCGGGCGTCCGCTCCCCCGTGTACCATCCGTTGGCGTAGGCCTTGATCCGGTCGCGGCAGGCTCCCCCCAGCAGCCGGTACACCGGCTGGCCGAGCGCCTTGCCGATGATGTCCCAGCACGCCATCTCCACGATGGCGATGGCGGTCATCTCGGTCGCCCCGGGCACCTCATAGTCGTCGCGGATGATCCGCAGCAAGAGGTCTTCGATGTTGAAGGGATCGCTCCCCAGGACATACCGGTGGGCGATCGCCTCGAGATACGCGGCGACCGGCTCTTCCCGATTGACCGGGCGCGCCTCGCCGATGCCTTCGAGTCCTTCGTCGGTTCGAAGCCGCCCGAACACAAAGTTCCGCCAGGGCGAGCCCATGGTGTAGGTCTTGACCTCAGCGATCCTCACCGCCGCCCTCCCTTGCGCGGGTCCTCCATCGTCATCCTGTCAGGTGCTGCGAGAGCCAGTCCAGCGTCATTCCCCAGGCATCCTTCGCGGCCTGCGGAACGTACCGGGTGGTGGTGTCGTTGAAGAAATCGCGCCCGGCCTTCGGCTCCAGTTTCACGACGAACGGCAGGCCGGCGTTCTTCATCGCCGTGTCGAACTCGGCGATGCCCTGATCATCGTGCCGATCGTTCTCGCCGAAGATCGTCAGGACGCCTGCCGTCAGGTTCGACACCACGCGCGGCGAGGGCACGACGCCCGAGATCGCCACGGCGGCTTTGATGTCCGGATTCGAGGTCAGGACGAGCCAGAGGACGCTGCCGCCCAGCCCGAAGCCGACGGCCCCGATGCGGGTCTTGGCGACCACCGGGCGGGATTCGAGATAACGCACCGAGGCATTCAGGTCCTCCAGGATCTGCTGCGGCGCGAGCGAGCCGAGGGCGGCGTCGATCTTGGCGGCGTCGCCGAGCGCCTCCGTCCCACCTTGCCGGGACGTGAGATCTACGGCCAGGGCCACATAGCCGGCCTTGGCGAGCCGGCGGACGATGTCCTTGAAATGCTCGTTCAGCCCCTGGCGGTCGTGGATGACGAGAATGCCCGGGTACACATCCCCGCCTTTGGGCGCGGCGAGGTACCCGAGGAGAGGGCCGGTGATCCCGGGATACTCGGTCGCCCCCGCGGTGATCGCGGGATCATCGGGCGGGACCGTGATGCCGGCGGTCTGCTTGTCGGGGGGATCTCCCGGCCGGGGCGGGCCCGCCGCCGCACCCGCGCTCGGCAGCGCGCCGACCGAGAGGACCAGGACGGCGGCGAGGCCGGCCTGTCGGGCCGCGTGAAGGAGCTGCCGGACATACCGCCCGCGGTCGATCCGGTCCACCCCTCCGTTCCGGCGTCTCATCCGTCCCCCCCTGGGTCTCGACTTCTCCTTATGCAACACTAATGCCACGTTTCTCCTGCCGCCTGGGGTTCTTTCCTCCCGGGTGGCTCCGGGACGGTCGACGCCTGCCGGTGGGTGGGAAGCGCGATCGCGATCGCCAGGGCGGCCAGCGGGAGCAGTGCCGTGGCGTCCATCGCGGTCCGCAGCCCCCACCGGTCGGCGACCGCGCCGAGGAGGGTGACGCCGATGCCGCCCATCCCGACGGCGAACCCGATGATCAGACCGGAGATCATGCCGATCCGCTCGGGCACGAGTTCCTGAGCCATCACCATCACGACCGCGAAGGTGCTCACCACCGCCATCCCGGCGATCACGGCCGCCAGCAGGATCCATGGGCCGCTCGCGCGGGTGAGCATCAGCAGCAGCGGCGGAAGGATCGCCATTGAGAAGATGAGCGAGGCCCGCCGCCCCCAGCGGTCGGCGGCGGCGCCGCCGATGAGCGTCCCGACCGCGCCCGCTCCGAGAAACAGACTGACAAGCATCCCGCCGTACTGCGGATCGAGGTGCCGGATTCCCGTGAAGTAGAGGGGGATGAAGCTGGCCGTGCCCACGGAGACCCAGGACCGCAGCACCACGAAGACGACCAGCAGGGCGAGGATGCCCTTCGGGACGTTTTGCGTCTTCTGAGCCGCCGGGATGCCGTCCGCGGATCTTGGCGCGGAGGCCGCCCACGCCCCTTCCAGGGCCTCGCGCTGCCTCGGGCTGATGACCTGCCAGAGGAGGATGGCCGCCGGGATACTGAAGGCCATGAGGTAGCCCATCCCTCGTACACCGGCACGGCTGAGCGCCAGTGTCGCCACCGCCGGGCCCAAGCCGTACCCGATGTTTCCTCCAACAGAAAAATACGACATCCCCGTCGCCCGCCTGGCCCCCGCGGCCAGCCCGGCAAACCGATACCCCTCGGGGTGGAACGCGGCTACCCCCACCCCCGAGACGAGGATCAGCGCAACCGTGACGGCGTAGTCGGGGGAGAGCACGGCGAAGGTCATCCCCAGGCCCGCGAGCAGGGCGCCGACCGGCATCAGCCATCGCATCCTGAGGCGGTCGCTCAGCACCCCGAACACCGGCTGGATCACCGATGAGCTGATGTTGGCCATCAGAACGATGAAGCCGACGCCGGCGTAGGAGAGATGGAACATCGCCTTGAACACCGGGAGGAGCGCCGGAATTGCGCCCTGCGACAGATCGGTGGCGAGATGGCCGTAGCTGAGAACGGCCAGGAACCGGCGGTGCACGGGAACCGATTCGACGGGCCGCGCGAGTGTCCCTTGACCATGAGGCCCGCAGCGATGCACGGCGCGGCAAACGATGTTTCTGGGAGGCCCTTGGGTGAAGACGCAAGACACTGTCGCCAACGTGAAGCTGCTCAGGCGCGCGCTCGCCGGGGGTGTCCTGCTGGCCGCGCTCCTCGGCGTGCTCTCCGGTGTCACCGCGGGGGCGGCGCCTCCGCCGGCGGGGCCTCGGTGCCCGCTGACTCCGGGGGACGGCGGGGATCCCTTTTACAAGCCGAATCCTCCCGTGCGGTCGCACGTCGGGACCGGCTTCGTGCTGAGCGGTGTCGTTCGCTCGGGCATCGACTGTGCTGTCCTCCAGGGAGCCCGCGTCGAGTTCTGGCTCAGGAGGCCCGACGGACAGTACGATGACGCGCACCGAGGCACCGTCCTCACCGATGCCGGCGGCCGGTATCGGTTCGAAAGCAACTTCCCCGGAGGCGACGGCGGCTTCCAGCCCCATATCCACCTTCGCGTCGCCGTCCCCGGGTACCGCACCTTGACGACGGTCTACCTCCCGCGCGCGGGCTCGGCCGCGGGGACATTCGACATCGTCCTCGAGCCCGAAGTGTGATCGAGTGATGCGGCGGATGGGGGCACCATGAGACTCCGGCGAATCATCGCGTTCGAACGGACGGTGGCGGGGATCCTGGCCGCCGCGGCCCTCGTCGCGCCGGTGTGGCCGGGCGCCGTCACCGGCCAGGCCGCCGCGCTCCCCGATGTGCTTTCAGAGGTGTCCGGCCGCCGCGCCTACGAGCACGTCCTCGCGCTGTCCCAGCGGATCGGGCCGCACGTCGCGGGCACCCCGGAGGACCGGACGTCCGGCGAGTACATCGCGCGCCGCCTCACCGACGATGGGTACGCGGTGGAGTGGCAGGAGTTTCAGTTCCCCTTCTTCGCCGTCCGGGCCGTGGCCCTGACGGTGCCGGCGTCGCCGTCGGTCGGGCTGCACCCACACGCGATGCTCTACTCGCCCTCGACGGCCGATGGAGGGATCACCGCGGAGCTGGCCGATGCGGGGATTGGGCGTCCCGAGGATATCCGCGGGGCGCCGCTTGCCGGGAAGATCGCCCTGATCCAGCGCGGCTCGATCCTGTTTCGAGAGAAGGCCAAGAACGCCGCGGACGCGGGCGCCGTGGCGGTGCTGATCTACAACTCCACGCCCGGGGACCTGTTCGGCGTCGTGAGCCGCGACACCAGCATCCCGGTCGTCGCACTCTCCGGCGCGGAGGGGCTGCAGCTGCTGGACCTCGTGCACTCGGGGTCAGTCCGGGTGCATTTGAACGTCCAGACCGAGACCGGCCAGCGGGCAACGTGGAACATCATCGCGACCAAGCCTGGGACCCGGGACCCGCATCGCGTCCTCGTGGTGGGGGCGCACCGCGATACCGTGGAGGGGGCCCCCGGGGCCAACGACAACACATCGGGCGTCGCGACGGCGCTGGAGGTGGCCGAGGTGCTCCGCCACACGCCGCTCGCACTCACCGTGCGGTTCATCTTCTTTGGGGCCGAAGAGTCCGGCCTGTACGGGTCCGACTACTACATCCAGCACATGGGCCCGGACCCCGTGGTCGGCATGGTCAACCTCGACATGGAGGGCGTGGGCGATCGGCTGCAGCTGGCCTGGGACCGGGGAAGCGACGGGCTCGTGCGGTCGGCGGCGCGGATCGCCGAGCGGCTCGGCATCCCGGTGACGATGCAGCGATCCGCCGGAAGCGATCACCAGAGCTTCGAGCGGGCGGGCGTGCCGGTCGTGTTCCTCTTTCGGCCGGACGACCCCTATTACGACACCCCCAAGGACACCGTCGATCGCGTCGAGCCCCGGCTGCTGGAGGTGTCCGCCCGGCTGGCGACGGCGATTATCCTCGACGTCGCCGGCGCGGGGCGGTAGGCAACCGCTACCCGCCTTCCTCGCCGAACATCACTTCCTCGTCGGCGCGGCGGTAAGTGTGCAGCTCGGCCGGCGCAAACCACAGCGCCACCTCGTGCTTCGCTTCGTCCACGGTGCCGGAGGCGTGGATCAGGTTTCGCACCGGGCGGCGGCCGGCATTGGCGACGGTGGGCGCGTCAACGGAGAAATCTCCACGGATCGTGCCCGGCTCGGCGAACACCGGGAGGGTTTTCCCGACGAGCTTGCGGGTGACGCTCACCGCATGCACGCCTTCCAGCACCGCGGCGATCACCGGGGTCGTCTGCATGAACTCGATGAGCCAGCCGCGCACCTGGCGGCCGATCGCGATCGGATCGTCCGTTCCCATCATCGCGCGGACATCGAGCCCGTAGCTTCCGAACGCTTCCCGAGTCTTGTCGCCGACCGTGCGCACCCACCCCTCGTCGGATGGGTAATGCCGCTCCAGCACGCTCTGCGTGGCCCGGACCATCTTCAGCCCGACGATCTTGAGCCCGGTCCCCTCCAGCCGGGACAGGATCGTCCCGGATAGGGCGCGCTGGATCCCGTCGGGCTTGATCAGGATCAGCGTTCGCTCGTGCCGGACGTCTGCCGCCACTCCCGCCCCTCCGTCCCCGTGCATCAGAAGCCGATCGCGCACCCGTCGGCCCGGGGATCCGAGCCCCCCGCGTAGACCCTGCGGCCGGGATCCACCACCTGGATCACCTGGATGCCGCCGGACGACGGCTGGCCCCCGGCCGGATACGGGGTGACGACCCGGTGGCCGAGCGCGCGCAGCCGCTCGTAGGTCGCGGCGGGGAATCCGCCCTCCATCCTCAATTCAAACGGCGACCGGATGCTGGACGGATCCGTTGCGGGAAAACCGAACCAGCGCGGCCGGTCCACGGCCTCCTGGACGTCCAGGCCGTGATGGACGATGTTGCTGAAGACCTGCAGGTTCCACGGGGCCTGGGCATCGCCTCCGCGGGTCGCCCACGCCAGATGCGGCCGTCCCTCCCGGGTCGCCAGAAACGCCATCAGGGTGTGCATCGTTCGCTTGCCCGGCGCGATCTCGTTGGGGTGTCCCGGCTCGAGGCTGAATCCGCGGCCCCCGCGGTTGTTCAAGAGGATGCCGGTTCCGTCCACGACCTCGCCGCACCCGAAGGCGGCGGAGAGGCTTGTGATGTAGCTGACCACGTTCCCCTCCGCATCGGCGACGACGAACGCGGTCGTCTCGCCGACCTGCTCCCGCAGGGCGCCGGCCGGCACCTGCTCCTGAGCCCGCCGCGGGTCGATGGCGCGGCTGCGATCCCGCGCGTGCTCCTTGCTGAGCAGATGATCGAGCGGGTTCGACACGAACCGGGGATCCCCCACGTAGGCGAGGCGGTCGGCAAAGGCCAGCTTCTTCGCCTCGGTCATCAGGTGAATCGCCTCCGCCGATCCCCAGGGGAGGGTGTCTACGTTGGTCTGCTCGAGGATGTTGAGCATCTCGAGCAGCACGAAGCCTTGCGAGGGAGGAGGGGTGGTATGGATGACCAGGTCCCGGTGGGTCGTGGTCAGCGGCGCGCACATCTCGCTGTGGTGGGCGGCGAGGTCCGCGCCGGTGAGCAGCCCGCCGTGCGACTGCGCGTAGGCCGCGATGGCCTCGGCGAGCGGCCCCTCGTAGAAGGCCCGGGCGCCGCGCTCGGCGATCGCGCGCATGGAGCGGGCCAGGTCGGACTGCACGAAGACCTCGCCGATCCGGGGCGGACGGCCGTTGGGGAGATAGATGCGGGCCGACGACGGATAACGCGCAAGGATCGGTGCGACCTCTCCTTCCGCCGTCCGCGCGAACCACGCCGCCACCTTCGCGGTGATGGGAAAGCCGGCCTCCGCGTAGTAGATCGCCGGTTCGAGCAGCCGGCCCAGGGTGAACCGGCCGCTGCCCCACTGTCCGAGGGCGGTCGCCATCGCGTCCACCGCGCCCGGGATGGAAGGCGCCAGCATCCCGCGGAGCGGCATGGTCGCAAAGCCGCGCTGTCTGAAGAACTCCGGCGTCGCCGTCTGAGGCGCCGCGCCGCTGCCGTTCAGCCCGAGAACGCGCTGCGTGGCGGCGTGATAGTGGACGATGAACGAGTCGCCCCCGATCCCGGTCATCATCGGCGTGACGACCCCGAGCATGGCGGCGACGCAGACGGCGGCGTCGATCGCATTGCCGCCTTCTTCGAGCACGCGGAGGCCGGCGGCCGACGCGAGCGGGTGATCCGTCGCCACAAGGCCCCGCTGGGCCAGGACCGCGCTCCGTCCCTGCATAGGAACTGTCATGAGCAGCCTCCGGATCCACTCCTCGGTTCGATCTGCTTTTGCCTCCGTTCATTATACTGATCGGCGGCGGAATAGGAAGGAATGGGTTACGGCTCCGGCATACTCCCCGGTGTGAGACCGCCGCCGCTCGTGGCCATCCCGACAGCGTTGAGCGGGCCCCGCGTGCTGCTGCGCCCCTACCTGCCGCGGGACGCGGCGGCGTTCCTGGAGGCGATCGAGGAGTCCCGCGCCCATCTCGAACCCTGGCTGCCCTGGGTGCAGAGTGTGCGCTCGCTGGCCGACGCCCGCGCCGACCTGGCGAAGGTGCGGTCGCGGTGGCGCGCCCGGGTAGATCTGGCCATGGGGATCTTCCACCGGGAGACCGGGCGCCTGCTCGGCGGGAGCGGGCTGCACCGCATCGATTGGACTATGCGGATGTTTGAGATCGGGTACTGGATCCGCGCGGCCGAGGAGGGGCGCGGCTACGTCACGGAGGCGGTCCAGCTGCTTACCAGGCTCGCGTTCGAAGGGCTGCAGGCCGCGCGCGTGGAGATCCGGATGGACCCCCGCAACGTCCGCAGCCGCCGGGTGGCGTCCCGGCTCGGGTTCGTCCTGGAGGGCACCCTGCGCCGCTGCGCCGCGGGTCCGGCAGGCCGCCCCGCCGACCGTCACGTCTTTGCGCTGATCCCGGAAGACTGCGCCGCGCTCGCCTGGTTGGCGCGATCGGGGGGCGGGGCCCGGGACGATCCGTCTTAGTCTGCCGTCTCCAAAATCCGCGCGTCGCGAGAGAGGGGCAGGGATGTATTTCGGCCGCCGCTAATCTTGT
>WNGC01000273.1_pt1 | contig 28856 bp, 22 predicted proteins | sample 5400051 | NCBI WGS metagenome assembly WNGC01 (sample SAMN13153368, study PRJNA577476) | soil metagenome | isolation source: 20 cm soil or saprolite under grassland replicate 2 | place: USA:California | collected 2016-06-15
GATTGTGCATGGTGGGCGGCGTCGGGAGGCGAAGCTTGCCGCCTTTGGTCAACACGTAGACCGCTTCCTTCGTCACCGGACCTCGAAACGGGAAGTCCGCGTCTTTCAGGTCGGGAAACAGCTCGCGGAAGGCGCGCGGATTCACGACCGCGCCTGACAGCGAGTGTTCGCCCAGGGCCTCCGCTTTCTCGAGCACGCCGATATTCAGGTCGGCGCCATCTGCCTTCGCGAGTTTGGCGAGCTCGATGGCGCATGCGAGTCCCGCCGGTCCCGCGCCCACGATGAGGACGTCGAGCTCCATACGGTCGCCGGCACCGGCGGCGCCGTCCGGGAGAATCAGTTTGTCGAGTGGCAGTGGTGGTTGATACTGGGCGGGGACGATCTCAGCCATGGAGCTTGCGGATCTCTTCGGTGAGCTTCGGCACGATCTCGAACAGGTCTCCCACGACGCCGTAGTCCGCGACCTTGAAGATCGGCGCGTCCTTGTCCTTGTTGATCGCGACGATCACTCTCGACGTCCGCATGCCCGCCAGATGCTGGATCGCTCCGGAAATGCCGACGGCGATGTAGAGCGACGGGCTCACCGTCTTGCCGGTCTGCCCCACTTGATCGGCGTGGGCACGCCATCCGGCATCGACCACCGCGCGCGACGCACCCACCGCCGCCCGGCCGCCAAAGGCGCCCGCCAGCTCCTCCAGCACCTTGAAGTTTGCGGGCTCCTTGAGGCCGCGCCCGCCTGAAATGATCACCTGCGCTTCAGCGACATCGAGCGTGCCGGCTGGCGCCGCTTTGATCTCGCGCACGGTCACCCGGCCCGCTGGGACGCTGACCGCGACCGCTTCGCTCGTGGCGGCTTTCGGCCGCTCCACCGGTGTGAACACGTTCGGACGCAGCGACAGCACGGCGGGCTGCGACTCAACCTTCACTGTCAGCAGTGCCTTGCCCGCATATACCGGCCGTGTCACGACCACACCGCCGCCAGCGGCGGCGAGGTCTGTGAGATCCGCCGCCACGGCGACACCCAGCTTGGCCGCGACGCGTGGTGCGAGATCCTTTCCGGTGGCGCTGGCGGCGAACACGATCACGCGATACCCGCCCTGCTTCGCGCGCTCCGCGAGGGCCTGGGCATAGGCCTCGGGGGCGTATTTCGCGAACGCCGGATTGGTGAGTGTGACGATCTTGTCCGCGCCGAACTTGCCGACCTGCTCGACGCCCTGCACCGTACCGGCCCCGCAGACCACTGCTTCGACGGGTTGTCCCAGGCGTTGGGCACCGGTGACGACCTCAAACGAAATCTTCCGCAGCGCGCCGTCACGCGGCTCCAGCACGGCCAGCGTCGTCACAGGACCTTGGCCTCTTCGCGCAGCAGCCGCACCAGCTCGCCGACGGCGGCGGGGCCCTCACCCACGATCTTTCCTTCCTTCCGCTCCGGCGGAGGCTTGAGAGCGACGATCTCCAGCGCGCCCCTTCCCAGCTGCACCGGTTTCACATCGAGCGGCTTCTTTTTCGCGGCCATGATGCCTTTGAGCGCCGGATAGCGCGGCTCGTTGAGTCCCTTGTCGGTGGTGAGAACAGCCGGGAGCGAAAAATCCACGACTTCGATGCCGCCTTCGATCTCGCGCTCGGCGACCCCCGTGGTCCCGGCGATCTCGAGGTGCGACACCGCACTGACGCACGGCAGATCCACCAGCTCGGCCACGAGTGGACCCACTTGATGATGGTAATCGTCGATGGCCATGCGGCCGAACAGAACCAGATCCCAGCTCGAGCCTTTCAGCTCAGCGGCAATCACCTTCGCGGATTCGAACGGATCGGGCGGGATCTTGTCCGCTTGCAACAGCACGCCGCGGTCGGCGCCCATCGCGAGCGCGGTACGGATCGTCTCCTGGGCCGCCGCGGGCCCGAGACAGACGACGACGACTTCCCCGCTCCCGGCCTGCTCTTTGCGGCGCAGCGCCTCTTCGACGGCGAACTCGTCGTAGGGGTTCAGGACGAACTTCACCCCCGCTTCTTCGAGACTCTTGCCGTCGGTCGCGATTTTGACGCGCGTTTCCGAATCGGGCACGCGCTTGATGCAGACAGCGATCTTCATGAGGACCGAAAGCTACGCTACCGCCTCGCCAATCGGAACACGGCGATGCCCCAACTCTCGGGATCGTCAGGTGGGTTGTCGTTCCAGTCGTTGTACGAGTGCGACGCGTCGGACCGGAATCGCAGCACATACGAGCCGGCGGGAAGTGTGATCACGCCGTCGAACAGCCGATTCTTGTCCGCGCCGCCGGCGGGGTCGGTCGCGTCGTACTTCATCTCCCACACCGTCCGGCCGCCGGCATCCTCGATCCACCCTCGGTCGAACATTTGACCGTCGCGGCCTTCGCCCTCCGCCAGCACGCGCAGCCGGGTTTGCGCCTGCAGGCTGAACGTCGTGCGGGCGTCCTCATCGTTGCCCATGTGGCTCAGCTGGGCAACCGTCGTGTTGTTGTCGCCCGCGCGCATCCGCATGAACGGTCCGACGTCGGCCGGATTCAGCCGGCGGCTCGCCGGAAACAGGCTCACCCCCCAGTAGCGCTCCTCCGCCGGAGGCGCCGCGTTCCAGTCGCTGGACGAGTGCGAGCCGTCGCTGTGGTAGTAGACCAGATAGTTGCCGGGCTCGAGGTGCACGGTGCCGTCGAACAGCCGGTTCTTCTGCGCGCCGCCGCCGTGCTCCGTGTTCTCATAGCTCATCGCCCACACGCGCTTGTGATGATCCTCGTCCACAATCCACGCGTAATCCGCCATGCGATCCTTGAACCCTTCGCCGAGTGCGTAGATGTGCACGTCCATGGGACGCTTGAGCGCAAAGCCGGCCGAGCGCATCTCGTCGTCATGGATGCCGATGAGCGAGACGATCGTCTGGCCCTGCGGCACCGGCTCATAGTCGAAGGGCTTGACGGATGCGCGCGCCGCGGGATCGGCCACGCGAAGCGTGAGCCCCCAAAACTCCGGATCCGTCGCGGGCACGTTGTTCCAATCGTCGGGACTGTGGCTATCATCGCAGCCGAAATAAGCGACGTAGTGCCCCGGCGTGAGTCGCAGCGTCTCGTGCGCCATGCGATTCCTGGCCGCGCCGCCGGCGGGATCGGTCGTGGCGTAGTCCATCGACCAGATCCGCTTGTGCGTGTCGGCATTCATGATCCAGCCGTAGTCAAATTCGTCATCGACCGTGAGCTCGCCGATCGCGTAGATCTCGACCATCGTCGGGCGTGTGATTTCAAAGCCCTTCCGCGCCGTGGTGTTGCGATCGGGAGTGACCCGTGCGACGGCGGACGCCAGGTATGCGTATCTCGCGGCGGTGACGTCGTCCTGGGATGCGACGCGGCCGGGGGGGAGGCCGGTGATCGTCAGTCCGAACTGCTTGTACAATCCGGTCTCGACGTACGGGCCGCCGTACTTGGCGCGCCGGCCGAGCCGGATGAGCTCGCCGACGGTGAGATTGAAGTTGCTGAAATCGCTCCCCCTGAAGGAAATCGACGAAGCGGGATAAGACGCGTAGTGGGCCTCGTAGGTGCCCGCGGGCAAACGCACGTTGCCAGAGAAGCGCCGGAGCCCGTTCGACTCGCGGCGCGTGTCCGCCGACCGCAAGTCCCAGACGACGGCGCGTGTCTTGGCGTCGAGGATCCAGGCGGCTGCCGGCCAGGTCGTCTGGTCGTCGTCCTGCCAGTGCTCGTCATCGCGCTGACGCAGGCGGTCCGGCCACGGCTCGGCGCCGACGGCCGTGATCTGCACCTCCTGGGGCCTCGTCAGGACGAAGAACCCGGAATGATGCTCGCGCGGCGAAAGATCATGGATATCGACGAGAATGGGGCCCTGTGTTTGGGCCAGGAGCAACAGCGCTATGAAAGGCATGCGGACATAACGGGGCGCGGACGACCGCGGTTTCTAGTTAAAGGCGTTCAGCCCTGTGATTTCCTGCCCCAGAATCAGGGTATGGATGTCGTGCGTTCCCTCATAAGTATAGACCGACTCGAGATTGGCCAGGTGCCGCAGGGCCTGGTACTCGGCCAGAATCCCGTTGGCGCCGAGCAGCCGGCGGGCCTCTCGGGCGACGTCGGTCGCCATGCTTACGTTGTTGCGCTTGGCGAGCGAGACTTGCTGCGGCGTGGATTTGCCCTCGTCCTTCAGGCGACCGAGCTGGACACAGAGCAGCTGCGCTTTGGTGATTTCGGTCAGCATGTCCGCCAGCCGCGCCTGTTGCAGTTGGAACCCGCCGATCGGCTTGCCGAACATCACGCGCTGCTTGGCGTAACTCACCGCTTCGTCGTAGCACGCCATCGCCGCGCCGACGGCGCCCCAGGCGATGCCGTAGCGCGCCGCGGTCAGACACATGAGCGGCGACTTGAGCCCGCCCGACTTCGGCAGAATCGCATCCTTCGGGACGTGCACATCCTGCAACACCAGCTCGCTGGTATCGCTGGCGCGTAGGGAGAGCTTGCCCTTTTGATCTTTGGCCGAGAAGCCTTTGCTGTCGGTCGGGACGATGAAGCCGCGGATCGAATCGGGCTGATCGAGCGCACCGGTCTTCGCCCAGATGATCGCGGCTTGTGCGGTCGATCCGTTCGTGATCCACATCTTGGCGCCGTTCAAGACCCAGCCGTCTTTCGTCTCTTTGGCAACCGTGATCATCGCCGCCGGATTGGAGCCGTAATCGGGCTCAGTCAGGCCAAAGCAGCCGATGACCTTGCCGCTCGCCATTTGCGGCAGCCAGTTCTTTTTCTGGTCTTCAGACCCGAACGTGTAGATCGGATACATGACGAGCGCGCCCTGCACCGACGCGAACGAGCGCACGCCCGAATCGCCGCGCTCGAGCTCCTGCATGATCAGGCCGTAGGCGATGTTGTTCAGGCCGGCGCAGCCGTACGCTTCGGGCAGGTTCGCGCCGAACAGGCCGAGCTCGGCCATGCCCGGGATCAGCTGTTTGGGGAATTTGCCGGCGACGTAGGCTTCGCCGATGATGGGAATGAGATTGTCATCCACCCACTCGCGGACGGTGTCGCGGATGGCCCGCTCTTCTTCGCTGAGCAACCCATCGACTTGATAGAAATCCACTCCTTGAAACTTCGCAGCCATCAGTTCTCAAGCTCCTGGAAGAGTTTACTTCGCCGCTTGGGGCTCCAAGCGTGCAGCTTGTCGAGCAAACGCCGCGGTATCGGAAGGCTGGAACCGTCGGTTGCCAGCATCCCACCGGAAGAACGTGACTTGCACCGCCGCAGGATCGATCGTGACGAAATTGAAGGAGACAGGCCGCCCGCCGCGCGCTCGGGTCGACAAGGTGCCGGCCGTGGACACGACGACACGCCCGTCCAGCGTCTCGGCGCCTTCCTCATGATCGTGCCCGCAGAGGACGACATCAGTCCCGGCCTCGACGATGCGGCGCTGCGCGCCGCCCCAGCGCGCCAGTCCCATGCGCTTGGAGAGATTGCCGCGCAGGAGATTGTGATGGATCACGAGCACCCGCGGCAGTCCCGGCTCGGCGTTCGCGAATATCGCCTGCACACGCTGCATTTCCCTTTTTGGCAAATGCCCCTTCACGGCGATATCGCGCAGCCGCGCCGTGAGCGAGCCCCACGCGACGCCATGCGCCGTCAGCGCCGACGCGATCACCGCGCCGCCCGGAATCGTCAACGTCGGTGTCAAGTCCGCGCCGAAATAGCTGCGGTATTTTCCGTAGATGGCGTCCTTGCCAAACGGGATGAGCGGCCGGCGCCACCATTGCACGTCATGATTGCCCGGAATCACGAGTACCGGAGCCGTCTCGCGCGCGCGATTGGCGAACGCGCGGCCGCGCTGCAGCTCGCCGTGACGCGCGCGCTGTGAGAGATCGCCGCCGATCACGATTGCGTCGGGGCGGAGATCGGGCAGCAAGCGTTCCAGCGCCTCGACCACTGGCACATCGGCCAGGCCGCCGAAATGCAGGTCGCCGATATGGGCGATTTGAACGGTCATGACTCGACTTGGACGGTGTAAGTCAACGTCGCTTCTCCACCCGCAGGTACCGTGACGCGGAACCGCGTCTCCGTCGATGAAAGCTTCTCCGCTACGTGGCTACTCTCGAGGATCTTCCAATTCCCGAAATGGGATTCACGCACGTCTACGACTACCTGCTCCGACTTGGCGTTCGAGATCGTCACGCGATACGCCGCGGTCGCACGTTGGCGATTCGGCGTCCCGCGCCGCACCGGCGCCAGTTGTTCTTGATTCCAATCGGTCTGCACCCGCTCGGCGGTAATGTCGAACGCATCGCCGGATTGCAGGCGCAGATCCCGTCCCGGCGCGGTGTGGTCGGTGGACGCTTCGCCAATCAGCTGCACGCGGCCACTCGAGTCGGCCTGATAGAGCTGAACGGTACCCGCGGGGAGCGGGCGATCGCCGAATGGCGTCTTGGTGGCGCGCTTGATCGTGTACCAGACCTGGACCGGAGCGCGGTTGGGCTCGGGGTTCTGGCCGATCCATCCGCGCCACGGCAAGACGCCGGGCACGATCAGCTCCTGCGTGACCGGCGCGGAGCTGCGTGGGAACAGCGCGGTTGTCGTCGGCACATTGGGCTCGATCGACAGACGGCCTGGCAGCTGATAGACGTGAGTCTCCCCGACGGCTTCTTCCGACGCGGTGGAGGCGTAGCTCCTCCCCGCTTGAACTCGCATCACCGCGGCTTCCGCCATCGCCACTGGGGGATTTCCAATCCGATTTCCTCGAATCGCTCCCGCCACGAGCTGAACGTCGGCACTATCGGCTCGCAGTGCCTGCGATGTCACCGTGGCTGTGCCCGAGATCTGCGCGCGGCTTCCGGTCAAGATGACTTGATACAGTGCTTCCCACGTCATCCCCTGCGCAACGTACGCGAGCTCCGTGCGGGGACGCGCGCGCGCAGCCTCGAGCACGAGCTGGGCCTCCGGGCTCGTCCTCACCAGCTCGGCGGCAAACAACGGCTCGCCGGGCATGCCGAGGAGCAGCCGGCCGTCGGAGAGCTTGAACTGCGGCGGATCCGCTCGCACGACAGTCGCGCGAACCGTGTCGCCCTTGGCCCGCACGAACGACAGCGTCTGCCCGATGGCGCGCCATAACGCATCCGGCGACGTACTGGGGTACCGCACCGTCGCGGAGCTGACAGACACAGAAGTATCGGGAGAGAACAGCGTCGCCGGATCAAGAGCCTCGACCCGCAGTGTCAGGGCATTACGTCCCTGTTGCAGCGCCTCCGGCAGCGTGCGCCGCACGACCACTCGGCCATCTCTATAAATGGAAAGCGACGTCTGCGCCGTAAGCGGAGTCCCGACGAGCACTCCCACGCACAACGCGCCACGCACCACGCACGTTTTCATCTCAGCCACTCCATGGTTACTCTCTTAGCAATGACAAACGTCAGAGTGTACCAGAGTAACACACAGGCCGCGCCCACCACGCGCGCCGTCCGCTCCACGGGCAGTGAGAGGGCGACATAGACCGCCAGTGGCACGGTCGTGCCGATCGCCACCAAGCGTGCGATCTTGCTCGCCCGCCGCTCGAGCAGCCTGCTGCAGCTCGGGCACAGGCCCCCGATGGCGATGCCCGGCGTATCCGTGCCGCATTTCGCGCACGGATGCTTAGGCCCTAACCCGCTTGACCACGGCGCGGGCGAACTCGGCCGTAGCAGCACGTCCCCCCAAATCCGGTGTCCGGATGTTGTCCTGCACAATCGTCGCTTCGAGCGCGCAGCGCAGGCGCTTGGCCGCCTCGAGCTCGCCCAGATGATCGAGCATCATCGCGGCGGCGAGCATCTGGGCCGACGGGTTTGCGATCCCCTTCCCCGCGATGTCGGGCGCCGATCCGTGGACCGGCTCGAAGATCGCCGCGTGCGTCCCGATGTTGGCGCCGGGCGCGAGCCCCAGCCCACCGACCAGTCCCGCCGCTTCGTCGGACAAGATGTCGCCGAACAAGTTGGTCGTCACGATGACATCGAACTGCTCCGGCTTGATCACGAGCTGCATCGCGGTGTTGTCCACGATCTTGTCGTCACAGGCGATCACGCCCGCGTACCCCTCGGCGACGCGCTTGGCCACGTCCAGAAACAAACCGGACGTCGCTTTCAGAATGTTGGCCTTGTGAACGATCGTCACCTTTTTCCGGCCGTGCAGCTTGGCGTACTCGAACGCGTATTTTGCGATGCGCTCGCTCCCTTCGCGCGTGACGATCGACATCGCCTGCGCCATGGCCCGCCGGTCGCCACCGACCTTGAAGGTATGATCGAGCCCGACGTACAAGCCTTCGGTGTTCTCCCGAACGATGACGAGATCGACGTGGTCGTAGCGACCGCCCGGCACGATCGTCTTGGTCGGCCGCACGTTGGCGTACAGATCGAATTCCTGACGCATCGCGACATTGACCGACCGGTAGCCGCCGCCCACCGGGGTCGTGAGCGGGCCCTTGAGACACAGATGCGTGCGGCGGATCGAGTCGAGGGTCGCGTTGGGCAAAGGCGTGCCGGCTTTCTCGACGGCCGCCATGCCACCGTATTCTTCGTCCCAGTCGAACGTGACGCCGAGCGCGTCGAGCACTTGCAGTGTCGCCGCGGTGATCTCGGGGCCGATGCCGTCACCGTGGATCAGCGTGGCTTCCCGGACCGTCACGGCAGGCCCGGCGTGAGGCTCTTTACCGCGCGCGTCAGCGCCGTCCAGGCATCCGCGCCTTCACCGCGCGCGATGGTGCGCCACCCGATCCTGCCGATGCGCGAGTCGATCATGACGACGGAGAGCTCCGCTGTCGCGCCGGTGGATCCAGCAGGTGGATGCCGGAAAACGAGACCGGCGGGGACGAGGACATACCGACCGCCGACCAGTCCCATAAGCGTGCGCAGTTGATAGCGCAGCGGATCCGGGACCTCGACAACGTTTGACGCGCGCAAGAACGGCGTCCCCATTTGGTCGGGATCGGCTGCGATGCCGGGAGCGCGCCGCGCGGTGTGTCGCAGCTCCGGCGGTCCTACCCAGGTGACCTCGGGAGCGCGGGCGGTGAGCAGCATGACGATGATGCTGTCGCACCTATCCAGGGTCGTGCGCCGGTCGGCGATCAACGCGTCCCAGTGCAGCGTGTCTTCCGCGGCGACGAGGGCGAGCGGCGTCACCGCGACGCGCTGCCCGGCGAGCCCGGCGGTGGGCAGAGGAGCGGTCGGAGCGGGCGTCGGTTCCTTCGTGGATTTCTTGCCGCCACAACCGATGGCGGCCAGTACGCCCACGCACCACGCCATGTCCTTTAGGGCACCACGCACCAAGTAGTTGGTTTTTAATGGGTTAGTCACGGCCCGAATCTAAGCGAGGGTAAGGCCACCGTCCACTATGATCACCTGTCCGGTGATGTGCCGCGCCGCTTCGCTGCACAAGAAGAGAATCACGCGCGAGACATCTTCCGGCTCGGCCACGCGGCCGAGCACCGATTCGTGCTCGGCGCGCTCGAGCACTTCGCGCGGCAGCTGCGTGAGGAGCTCCGTTTTCACGAATCCTGGCGCGACGGCGTTCACGTTGATCCCCGCGGAGCCGAGATCCACGGCGGCGGCTTTCGTTAGTCCGATGAGCGCCGCCTTGCTGGCCGCGTAATTGGCGATGCCGAACCCCGGGCGGAACGCCTGATGGCTCGCGACGTTCACGATTTTGCCGAAGCGCTGCGCGCGCATGTGCGGCGCGACGGCGTGAATGCAGTTGAACGCGCCGCCCACGTTCGTGTCCATGACTTCTGACCACGCTTCCGGTGTCAGGTGCCAGAGCGCGCCGTCGTGGGTGACCCCGGCGTTGTTCACGAGGTAGTGAATGCCCCCGAGCTTGTTGCGCACCTCGGTCACGAAGTGCTCGACCAAGTCCATCTCGCGCACATCGCACAGCGCCGAATAGCAGGGGACGCCGCACGCCTTGATCGCCGTCTCGGTGAGCAACGCTTGCGGGCCGACTTCGCGGCCCGGCAGCTCGACGTAGTTGAACGCGACGCCGCAGCCGCCCTGGGCGAACTCGAGCGCAACCGCGCGACCGAGCCCCGTCGCACCGCCGGTCACGATGACGACGCGACCCCGCAGAGCTTCAGGGTGGCGCTGGGGTTGGGGTCGCTCCTGTACCGCAGAGGCGGGGGCCGCGCGCCCCCCTCCGCTCGACGACCAGGGATAGGGACTCGAGGGGCTCAAGGGGTTCGAACCTATGTTCGAACTTGAACATCGGCAAGCGCCATCGCAACTTACGCCGCGTGCGACCGCTCGCGATTGTTGGCTGGGCGCTGGTCTCGCTGCTCGGTGCCGCCGCATTCGGCGTCCTGGCACTGGCTCGGGGGGAAACGATCAGCGCCGCCTGGCTCCTGACCGCGGCCGTCTGCACCTACGTCGTCGCCTACCGCTTCTACTCAAAATTCCTCGCCACCAAAGTCTTTGGGCTCGATCCGCGCCGGGCCACACCCGCCGAGCGATTCAATAACGGTCACGATTTCGTCCCGACGAATCGGTGGGTGCTGTTCGGCCACCACTTCGCGGCAATTGCGGGGGCTGGACCACTAGTCGGACCGGTGCTCGCGGCGCAGTTCGGCTTCCTGCCCGGGACGCTCTGGCTCGTCATCGGCGTGGTGCTGGGCGGCGCGGTCCAGGATTTTACGATTCTGTTCTGCTCGCTGCGCCGCGATGGCAAGTCGCTCGGCCAAATGGCCAAGGAGGAAGTCAGTAAAGTCACCGGCGTGACAGCGATGATCGCAGTCCTCGCGATCATGATCATCTTGCTCGCCGTCCTCGCGCTGATCGTCGTCAATGCGCTGCGCGCATCACCGTGGGGCCTGTTCACGATCGCCTGCACGATTCCGATCGCGCTGCTCATGGGGTGGTGGATGAAGCGGTGGCGCCCGGGAAAGGTGGGCGAAGCATCGATCATCGGCGCGCTGTTGTTGTTGCTGGCGCTGGTCGGCGGCGGGAGCGTCGCGAGCCACCCCGGTCTGGCCGCGGCGTTCACGCACAGCGGGACCTCGATCACCGGCATGATGATCGCGTACGGCTTCATCGCGTCGGTCCTGCCCGTCTGGATGCTGCTCTGCCCGCGCGACTATCTCTCGACGTTCCTGAAGATCACGACGGTTCTGGTCCTGGGCGTGGCGATTCTGATCATCCTGCCGCCGCTTCGCATGCCGGCGCTGACGCCCTTCGCGACGGCGGGGGAAGGCCCGGTGTTCGCCGGCAAGCTGTTCCCGTTTGCGTTCATCACGATCGCGTGTGGCGCCATCTCGGGCTTCCACTCGCTCGTCGCGTCGGGCACGACGCCGAAGATGATCACGCGCGAAACCGACGCGCGCATGATCGGGTACGGCGGCATGATCATGGAGTCGTTCGTCGGCATCATGGCGATGATCGCCGCCTGCACGCTCGACCCCGGCGTCTATTTCGCGATGAACACGACGCCGATCGCACTGGCCGGTGCATCGGATGTGTTGAACCAGGCGGGCTTTGTCGTCACACCGGAGTACATGCAGGCGCTGGCGGCGCAAATGGGCGAACAGACGCTGATCGCGCGCACCGGCGGCGCGCCCTCACTCGCCGTCGGCATCGCCCACATCTTCTCGGGGCTAACGTCCGCCCTGGGCGGGAAGACGCTGTCTGCGCTCTGGTATCACTTCGCGATCATGTTCGAGGCGTTGTTCATTCTTACCACCATCGACACCGGCACGCGGGTCGGGCGCTTCATGCTGCAGGAGATCGTCGGTCACGTGTGGCCCAAGTTCGGCGAGACGTCGTGGTTGCCGAGCGTCGTGATCGCGAGCGGTCTGGTGTGCGCGGGATGGGGCTTTTTCCTCTATCAAGGCGTCGTGGACCCGCTCGGCGGGATCAATTCGCTCTGGCCGCTGTTCGGGATCTCGAACCAGCTGCTCGCGGCCGTGGCGCTCTGCGTGGCGACGACGATCCTCATCAAGATGGGCCGCCAGCGCTACGCCTGGGTGACGCTCGGCCCCCTCGCCTGGCTGATCACGGTGACGATGACGGCGGGCTATCAGAAGGTCTTTTCTACTGATCCAAAGCTCGGCTTCCTGGCGCACGCGGCGTCGCTCGCGCAATCAGCGGATCCCAATGCCGCGCGGATGATCTTCAACGATCGTGTCGATGCCACGATCGCGCTGTTCTTCGTGGCCGTCGTGGCGATGCTGGTGTTTACCTCCGCGCGGGAGTGGTGGCTGGTGCTGTCACGACGTAAGCCGGCGGTGGTGCACGAGGCTCCGTTCGTGCCCACAGCGCTAGTCTCGGGGGATTAGCCTCCGGCGTTTCGTTCACGGTTGCACCCCAGCACCGCACGGCGTCCCGCCGTACCCGGCGTTCTGGCACAGCGCCGGGTTTGAGCTGATCTGGCTCTGCGGGATCGGGAAACGCTTCTTGTAAGTCGCGAGCGGGCCCTGGTTGGTCGCATTGGGATCGTGCGACTGGAGGTTCGTGGACCAGTAGCCGGGCTCTCGCGTGTCGCGGCGCACCAAGTCGAACCAGCGCTTCGCCTCGAAGGCGAATTCCCAGGCACGCTCCATGTAGATGGCGTTGCGCACCGACAGTTGATCCGTCGGACCGGCGTAGTCTGCCGGCTCGGGCCGGTTCTCGGCGCCGGTCCCGTTGCGCGCGCGCGCGCGGATCATGTTCAGGTAGGTCACCGCCGTGCCGGCATTGCCGAGCTCGTTCTGTGCTTCAGCGTAGAACAGCAGCGCCTCGGCGTAGCGGTACAATGGCGTGTCTACGTCACTGATGTCCCAGTTCGCTCCGTTGTCGCTCTTCTTGTACTTGTACGGCATCGGTCCGTCGGCCAGCGGCGTAGCGCACAAGTTGCTGAGGCCGCAGCCTCCCGTGACATAAGCCGCGCTGGTCGTGTAGTCCGCGCCTCCGTCCCGCCGGTAGTCACCGGGCGCGTAGCTGTTCCAAAACCACGCCGTCGGGTGGATGAGTCCCCACCCGCCGCCCTGACCGCGGTCGAGTCCCCAGTCGCGCGGGTAGTAGAACAGCTGGAAAATCGTGCCGGTGCGGGAGTTCAGCCCGGAATTCGCGATGACGAAGATCATCTCCCGATTGCCCTTGTTGCTGGGGCGGAACGTCCGCAGGTAGTCGGCGTTGAGCGACCAAAGCCCGGAGTCGATCACCCGCTTGGCCGCATCGGACGCTTGCTGCCACTCGTCCTTTTGCATGTAGGTCGACCGCCAGAGGTAGAGGTCCGCCAGCGCCATCTGCGCGGCCGCCTTCGTCACGCGCCCCTGGGTGGGATCGCCGTAGCCGTCCGTCGCCGGCCACGTCGCCGGCAAATCGGCCTCGGCTTCCGTCAAGTCTTGAATGATCGCCTGATGGACCTGCTCAACCGGCGTGCGCTCCGGTCTAGGGTTGGCTTGCTCCTCCGGCGACAAGAGCAGCGGCACGCCATCGTACACTTTAGTCAGCCACAAATACGCGTACGCCCGCAGGAACTTGGCCTCGGCGAGATTGTACGCCTTCGTCTGCGCGTTCGGTGTCGCGATGTCGGGCCCCTTGGAAAGCACGAGATTGGCGCGCGTGATCATCGAGTACGCGGTGTTCCAATAGCCTCCCGTGAGGCCCGTGCTCGCGTCCCAGGCGATGAAGTCCGGGCTCTTGGTATTGAAGTTGGGCTCGCGATTGTCGGCGCGGGCCATGTCGGAGGCGAGCTCCGGCGCGGTCCAATTCGCCTGGCCCTGCAGCCCGCGCAGCGCGTTATAGATGGCGATTGTGGCGCTGTTCAGATCGGCACCCGTCTTGTAGAAGGTGTCCGTCGTCGTGAATCCCTCGGGATCCTCGACCAGGAGATCGGTGCACGCACCCGTCAGCCCGACGGAGAGCGCCACCAACGCGACCCAGGCTTTTCGTGTCATGGCAGTTCGCTCCTTATCGTGGCTCAGAAGGTGATGCTCAGGCCGAGGTTCCACGTCCGCGTGCGCGGATACGCGCCGATGTCGATCCCGCCGAAACGCGCGTCACCGCCCATGCTGTTCACATCCGGATCGAATCCCGAATAGCCCGTCAGGGTCCACAGGTTCTGAGCCGTGAGGTATAGCTGGGCTGCCTCCACACCCCGCAGCCAGCGCGCGGGGAGCCGGTACCCTAGCGTGAGGGTCTGGAGCCGTAGGTACGACCCGTCCTCCACGAACGTGCTGTAGAGCCGGCGGGGTCGCGAGCGGTTGGCGCGCGGGATGTCTGTGTCGGTGTGGGTCGGGGTCCAGCGGTCTCGCACGCAGGTCCGCTCGTTCGCCTGACCGATCGCGGCGCAGCCGTATGCCTCCCCCGCGTTCACGACCTTGTTGCCGGACACAAAGCTCAGGAGTGCGTCGAGCGAGAACGGCCCGTAGGTCAGCGTGTTGCTCAGGCCACCGTAGAACTTGGGATCGCCGTAGCCGAGGATGACCCGGTCCGCCGCCGTGATCACGCTGTCGCCGTCCGTGTCGGCGATCTTGTACTCACCCGGCACACAGTTCGAGCTGGCATTCTTCAAGTAGCACTGGTCGCCCGACTGCCACAGGCCAGTGACGGCATAGCCGTAGATCGCGCCGAGCGGCTGGCCCACTTTCACGAGGTAGATGTCGTTCGGGGCGAAGAAATTGCCGGTCCGGGGCGCGAGGAATAACGCGGTGTCGACCCCAAGGTTGATCACCTTGTTGCGGTTCGCCGCGACGTTGAACGCGCTCCGCCAACTCAGGCGGTCACGCTGCAGGTTGATCGAGCCGACCGACAGCTCGATTCCCCGGTTGCGTATAGCGCCGATGTTGCGCAGCTGACTGGTGTAGCCGGTGGTAGAGGGCAGCGGGACGACCAGCAACAGGTCCTTGGTCGTGGACCGATAATGGTCGAGCGTGACCGTGACGCGGTGATCGAGGAAATCGGCATCGAAGCCGACATTGAACTGGGTTTGCTGCTCCCAGCGGAGGTCCGGGTTCGACTTGCGGCCGGCCGGGGCGAGCGCGGGGATCTCAATGCCCGCGGCGGTATACCATTGCGTGGTCAGCTGTGTCAGCGACTGGTATGACTCCACCGCCTGGTTCCCGACCTGGCCGTAGCTGAGGCGCAGCTTGAGGTCGCTGAACAGGGACTGGCCCTGCATGAAGGGCTCGTCTGTGATCCGCCAGGCGACCGCGCCCGACGGGAAGAACGCCCACTTGTTGTTCGCGCCGAAGCGGCTGGAGCCGTCGTAGCGACCCGTCAGCGTGAAAAGGTACTTGCCGCCGATGTTGTAGTTGGCACGTGCGAGGTAGGAGACGATAGCCGACTTGCCGACCCCGCTGCTGGCCGGCAGCAGTTGCGAGCCGGAGCCGAGATTGTAGACGGTGGTCTCGTCGGTCGGGAACGTCGCGCCATCGCCGCGAATGTTCTCCCCATAGAAGGTTTGCACCGAGAACCCGCCCAGCACGTCGACATTGCCGGGCCCGAGGGCGCGACGGTAGGTGATGGTATTCTCGTTGGTGAGGTTCCGGATCTCCTCCGAGAAAATCCAGCCGGCGCCACCCACCCCGCCGTCGAGCACGGTGCGCGGGGCGAAGAAATGAATCTTGTTGAACTGGAAGTTGCCGCCCAGCGTGCTCCTCAGGTGCAGGTCCGGTGTGACGTCGAATTCACCGGAGACGCTCCCCAGCACCCGCGCCGTGGTGTTCAGGTCCGTCTCCTCGAGCGCGTTAGCGATGGGATTCGGGACCGGCTCGGTTGTGGGCGAGGTCTTGATCCAGTTGCCGGCGGCGTCCTTGGGCGCCACGAACGGCGCGAACTGCATGGCCGCCTGGATACCGTTGGCGCTGTTGCCCAGAGACCCGTTCTCCACCCTCGGCGCATTGCGCGTGACCTCGGTAAGGCTCAGGCTGCTGCCCAGCCGGAATCGCGGGCTCACGGTACCGTCGAGATTGACCCGGACACCGTAGCGCCGGAAGTCCGAGCCGAGCTCGATACCGTCCTGGGCGGCGTAGTTGCCGCTGATCAGGTATCGCAGGCCCTGGTTTCCGCCCGAGAATGAGAGGGCGCTGCTCGCCTGCGGTGCGGCGGCGCAATATTCCCAGGTGTCGCAGGTGCGTAGCATCATCGACGGGTAGTTGTAGGTTGGGGCGGAGGCGATTTGGGCGGCGGTGTACGGCTGCGCGAGCCCCGCGTTGGCCGCCGCCTCGTCCGCGAACTGCATGTACTCCGGTCCCGTGAGCACCGGAATCGTCTTGGCCAGGCGTTGAAACCCGTAGCTCGTTTCGACCGTCACCCGACTCCGGTCCGCCTGGCCGCGCCTGGTGGTGATCAGCACGACACCGTTGGCACCTCGCGCCCCGTAGATCGCCGTCGCAGAGGCGTCTTTGAGCACGTCGATCGACTCGATGCCGTCGACATCAATGGACATCAGCGGGTTGGCCTTTGGATCCGACGACGAGGTCCCCTGTTCCGCGGGAATGCCGTCGATCACGTACAGCGGCTCGCTGTTCGCGCTGATCGAGCCGGTCCCGCGGACGCGGACGCGCAGACCCGCGCCCGGCATCCCTGAATTCGAGGTCACCTGCACGCCCGCCGCCTTGGCTTGGAGGCCCGTGGTCAGAGTGACGATGGGCGCCGCCCCGGCCTTGAACTCGTCCGCCGAGAGCGATGACACCGCCCCCGTCAGATCGTGCTTCTCGACCGTGGCGTACCCGATGGCCACAACGGGGTTGAGCTCGATCGCGCTCTGCTGCAGCGCGATATCCACCACGGCCTGCTGGCCGTCTTGCACCGTGACGCTGGCCTCCGCGGGGACATACCCGACCAGTCGGGCTCGAACGCGGTAGGTGGCCGGTGGGACGTCAGCGATCGTGTACTGGCCGTCCGCCCGGGTCTCGACACTGAACCGCGTGCCGACGAGCGCTACGCGGGCGTTCAGGAGGGGCGTGTTCGTGGCCGCGTCGCGGACCGTCCCGACGATCGAGCCGGTTTGGCGCCTCGCTCGCCCGTCCGGCGCGTCCGAGACGAGAAGAATCTGGCCGGTTCCGTCTACCGTCGGCATGGCACCGGTGCCCTGAAGCAGCCGGTCGAGCGCGACCCGAACGGGGACGGCGTCCAGCCGCACCGAAACCGACCGCTCCAGCGGGACGACCCGACGCGAGTACGCGATCCGCACGCCGGCACGCCGGGCGACTTCGTCGAGCGCGTCCTTCAACGAAACGCGCTCGAGCGCGATGGTTACCGTGTCGTCGAGTGGCGGGCGTACCTCCACTTGCCACGCGGCCGCGCGGGCGGCCGTCGGCGTGCCCACTGCGACCAGTATGCCGGTAACCGTGATCAGGAACCGCATAGCCAGTTTCCTCCGTCTAGTGTCGCGGACGAACCGGGACGAAGCGCACGACTCGTCCGGTCCGCGTGGCGCGGACGTTGAGAACCTGTGCCAAAGCTTTCACGGCCTCGTCGGCCGACTTGCTCATCAAGGAGATGGTGACTCGCTCGTTGGCCAATGCTGCGTCGGTCTCGATCTCGAGGTCGTACCAGCGTTCGAGTTGCGCGATGACACGGGCGAGCGGGGCATCGTCAAACAGCAGCGCGCCACGGGTCCAAGCGAGATAGTTGACCAGCGACACATGGTGCATGACCGTGGTGCCGCCACCCGAGTCGAGGACCGCACGTTCGCGGCGGTGCAGCGTCACGAGCGCGGGCTCGGCGCCGTTCAAGCCGCGAAGCGCCACGCTGCCCTCCGCGACCACCACTTCCACGGAGGCTTCCTCCCGGTATGCGCGGACGGCGAACTCGGTGCCGAGGTCCTGCGTCGAACCGTGCTCCGTGCGCACGATGAAGGGCCGTGTCGCGTCATACGCCACCACGAAGTACGCCTCACCCTCGAGATCCAACGTCCGCGTCCGGCCGCCGTAATCGCGGGGGACGCGCACGCGGGTGTCGACCCCGAGCAGCACTCGGGAGCCGTCAGGCAACGTCAATGAGGACAACTGGCCGCGGGCCGTGGCGTACGCGCGCGGCGCACCGGCGCGGGGGAAAAACCAGAGCAGGGAGCCGGCAACGAGGACCGCGATTGCCGCCGCGGCGGCCGGCGTGGCCCACGATGCCGTCCACCACCGGTGGCCGGGTGCCACGAGCTCCAAAGAGGGCTTGGTGCGCTCGAGACGCCTGAGCGATTCCGGGATGCCCCAAACTCGCGTGGTGTCGCCCGTGAGTCGCCACACCGCCCGCAACTCGTCCAATAGCTCGCCGCGCTTGGGATCGACGGCGATCCAGGCTTGGATTGCGGCTGCTTCCTCGGGCGAGCAGTCGCCTTCGATCAGACGGAGCAGGTCGGCTTGTTCGAACATGGGGCTCTCAATCCTGAGAACCCCTGACGAGTCCTAAAGTATGAAGAGGTACGGCGCGAGCTTTTCCTTGAGCAGCACCGTCGCCCGCCACATCTGCGACTTGACGGTGCCTAGCGACACACCCGCGCGCGCGGCGATCTCGTTGTAGCTGAGGTGCTGGTGACGACGCAGGACGAAGACCTCACGACACCGAGCTGGCAGCTCCGCGATCGCGCGCCGCACGGCATCGGCAAGCTCGCGTCGCAAATAGAGATCCTCGGGGCTCGATGCGGTTGGCGGCTCTGCTCGCGCTGCGCGCTCGATCCAGGCGGTCGCCACGCGGCGGTGGCGCAGATACTTCAAGGCACGGTTCTTGGCCGCTACATACAGGTACGCCCGCGTCAGCTCCATCCCGCCGCGCCGGGCGCGCGAATCCCACAGGCGTAGGAAGAGATCGTGCACGAGGTCCTCGGCGGCCGATGCAGATCCGACGAAGCGGAGGACGTACTCGCACAGGTCGACGTAATGCGTCTGGAACGCCGACTCCCAGGTGTGCTGCGTGGGATCGGCGACGGTGCGGGCCGTCGATCTGGACTGCGGCTTCGGGAATGCGTATCGCGACGGCTCCGACATGGGCGCGTTGTCGTGGACGTACTTCAGCTATCAGGCCTGGCCTGGGAGTATACCCCCTACCCCGCCACACGATCGGGGGATGAGCGATCGAATGATGTGCGGTGCGGTCGATTGATTCTTGGAAGCGCCGAGCGTACGCTTACCATGTCGCCGGACCCTTCCCGAGCTCGCCAGGCCGGTGACAGCGAAGCTATCCCGAAAGTTCTACGAGAAGTTTGGGGATGACCTGACGAACGAGCTCGTGGAGTGGTTCAACCAGGTGGACGCGACGTATCGGTCCGAGCTGCGTGAGACGAATGACCTCAACTGGGCGCGGTTTGAGTCGAGGTTGGCCCAGGCGGTTGCTGACGTACGAGCCGACCTTGCGCGCCTCGAGACCAAGGTGATCCGCTGGATGTTCCTCTTTTGGGTCGGGACTCTCGGCACTCTCGTCGCGCTGCTAAAGCTTTAGCCGGACCGCTGAAAACCGTGAGCTACAGCTCCACGTATGCCCCCACCTCAAACACTTGATTTGGCGGAATCTTGAAGAAAGCTGTAGCCCTGAGCGCGTTGCGCGACATAAACCCAAACAGCCGCTCCCGCCACATGGTCATGCCTGGCCGATCCGACGCAATCAATGTTTCGCGCCCTAGAAAGAACGTCGTCCCCTCGAGCGGGATGTCGAGATGGCTCTGCTTGCACGCCGCCAGAACCTCACCGATGTCGGGATCTTGCATAAATCCATAGCGTGCAGTGACGCTGTGAAAGCCCTTTCCGCTCCGTTTGACGATGACCCGTTGATCGTTCCCCACATGCGGCACGTCTTCGGTGGTGATCGTGAGGAACACGATCTTCTCGTGCAGCACCTTGTTGTGCGTGAGGTTGAGCACCAGGGCCGGCGGGGTCCCGTCGGAGCTCCCGTACATGAAGACCGCGGTTCCGGGGACGCGCACCGGCGGCTCGGCAGCGAGATCGGCCAGCAACAGTTTGAGCGGAACGGTCTTCTCCATCATCCGCTTGGACAGAATCTCGCGGCCGCGCTTCCAGGTGCTCATCGCGAAGTACAGCACGATCGCAATGGCCAGCGGTACCCATCCGCCGTGCCAGATCTTGAGCGCGTTGGCCACAAGGAACGTCAGATCGACGACGAGGAACAAGCCGGAGACGCTGGCCGCCTTGAGAAGGCTCCATCCCCACACTTCACGGCTCATCACGTAGAACATCACCGTCGTCAGCGCCATGAGCGTGGACAGCGCCACGCCGTACGCTCCCGCCAAGTTGCTCGACGACTCGAAGCCAAAGACGAGCGCAATCGTCAAAACCATCAGCATCCAGTTGATATTGGGCACATAGATCTGCCCAATCTCCCGTGAGCTGGTATGCTCGATCTCCATGCGGGGGATGTACCCGAGCTGCACGGCCTGGCGCGTGAGTGAGAATGCTCCCGAAATCACGGCCTGGGAGGCGATGACCGCCGCCGCCGTCGCCAGAGGGATCAGGAAAAACAGCGCCTTGGCGGGTGCCAGGAAGTAGAAGGGATTGGGAGCGGTCTCCGGATGCGTCAGCAGCAAGGCGCCCTGCCCGAAATAGTTGAGCAACAGCGCGGGCAACGGAACCGTAAACCAGGCGAGTTGAATCGCCGAATGGCCGAAATGCCCTAGGTCGGCGTACAGCGCCTCGCCGCCGGTGACCGCCAGGAAGACGGCGCCAAGCACCAGCAATCCCCGTCCCGGATCCTCGGCAAAAAACCGGATCGCATGCGTCGGCAGTACCGCGCCGACGATGCCGGGATAACGCAGAATCCCATTGAGTCCCAGAACGGCGATCGTCAGAAACCAGACCAGCATCACGGGGCCGAAGACCGCCCCTACGCCCGCCGTCCCGCGCTTTTGAAAGAGAAACAGCCCCACGAGAATCACGAGCGACGTCAGCAGGATCACCCAGTGCTGCAAGGTCGGGGCGGCAATCTCAAGACCCTCGACCGCCGATAACACCGAAACTGCGGGAGTGAGCGCGCCGTCGGCATACAGCAGCGCCGCTCCGAAAATGCCGAGCACGATCATTAGCCGGCGAGGCGGGAGGCCCCGCATCAATCGGCTGCCGTTCACGAGCGCCATGAGCGCGAGCACGCCACCTTCGCCCTTGTTGTCGGCTCGGATGATCACCACGTGATACTTCACCGTGACGATCAGAAGCAGCGACCAGACGATGAGCGATAGCACGCCCATCACGCTGCTTGCGGTCAATGGAATGGCATGCGGCCCGTGAAAGGCCTCGCGCAACGCGTACAGCGGGCTGGTCCCGATGTCGCCGTACACCACCCCGAGCGCCAGCAGCGCGAGACGGGCGAGATAGCGTCCCCTGGGGCGGGCGTGCGCGCTGGTCATGTGGGGGTTTTCAGGTGCTGCAGGGGCGCTCATTCCGGGGGAACCCTACGCAAGCCGCTCCAGAAAGGCCAGAGGATCACCAAACCAGAAGCGCCAACTGCACTTACGAGAAATGCCGTCGCGCCGCTCCCACGCTGGAAGATGACGCCCAGCGCGACTCCGCCCACCAGCGCCGCCACCCCCGTCAGCGCATGGTAGACCCCAAAGCCACTCCCGCGATGACCCCCCGTGGCGGCCGAGACGAGCGCACGCTCCGGACTTTCCGTGAGCCCGGCGACCACGCCGAGCGCCAGAAACAGGACCCAGGCCGCCAGCGGACTCGCCGCCAGCCACATGCCAGCCGCCAGCGCGACGTAGCTGAGCCAGCCGATCCACATCGTCCGCGCCGGGCCAATCCGATCCGACAGCGCGCCGCCGAGGAACGAGGTCGAGGACCGGACGACGTGCAACGCCGCCCAAAGGAGCGGGATGAGGGCGACGGCAATGCCGAGCGTCTGAGCCCGAAGGATCATCAGCGTTTCGGGCATGCGCAGGAGATAGAAGATCGAGATGGCGATCACGGGCGGCGAAAGGCGGCGGAGGGCGGCGGAGGGCGGCAAAGTCTCTGCCGCCGCTTCTTTCGCCGCCCCTCGCCGCCCCTCGCCGTCCCGCACCGACCATGCGGCGAGCACCGTTACGATGACGCCCGGGACAATACTCGCCAAGATCACCGTGCGCACGTCCGCACCGCGAGTCAGCACCGCCCAGGCCACCAGCGGCCCAATGACGGCGCCGACGTGATCCAACCCCCGCTGCAGTCCAAACGCCCGCCCCACGAGGGGTGGCGGCGTCACGTCCCCGATCAGCGCGTCCCGCGGCGGGGTCCGCAGGCCCTTGCCGAGCCGGTCGACGACCCGCAGGCCGATGACCTGCCACGCCGCCGCCGTGACCGCGATGATCGGCCGGACCGCCGCCGCGACGAAGTAACCGCTCACGATCAACGGCCCGCGGCGCGATGGACGGTCCGCGAGTCGCCCGGCGATCAGCTTGACGAACGCCGCAGCCGCGTCCGCGGCGCCGTCCAACGCGCCCAGCGCCGCCGCCCCGCCGCCCAATATCCCGGTGATGAACGCCGGCAGCAGCGGGTACACCATCTCACTTGCGAAATCGTTGAGAAGGGAAACAGCACCGAACAGCTTGACCTGCCTGGGGAGCTGGTTACTCACCCAAGCCGAGTCCCCAGCGGATCAAGGTCACGGGAAGTCCGCCGTACGGGAGCACGGCGTCGTGGAAGGCGCGCAACGAAAAGTGGCTGCCCTTGGCTTTCCGAAAATCGTCCCGCAGCCGGAGCAGCTCACGCCGCCCGACGGCGTAGCAGAGCTGATAGGCCGGCCAGGCGCAATAACGCCGCACCTCGGCCTCGGCGTTCCCGCGCTCGACGTGCAGCTCGTTCACCATCTGGTCGACCGCTTGCTCGCGCGTCATACCGCGGGTGTGCAGGCCGACATCGAGCAGAATGCGCATCGCCCGCCACAGCAGGTGCACGCGCTGGAAGAACAACTCCTGGTCGGAGGCGTAGAAGCCCTCCTCGCCCATCATGTCCTCGCAATAGAGCGCCCAGCCTTCGACCGTCAGCGGCGTCCAAAGGTTCTTCCGCACGTGCGAGGACGACTCTTTCGCGATGACGAGCTGCAGATGGTGCCCGGGGTAGCCCTCGTGCAGCGCCGTTGCGGCGAGCTCGTAGCGGCAGTGGTCGCGCAGGATGCGCTCCTGCTGCGCGGTGGGCAACCGGGAATCGGGGACAGTCACGTAGAACCAGCCCGTCCGGTCGCGACTGTAGGCGCCGGGGCTGTCATAGGCGGCGTACGGAATGACCGGCCGCATGAACGCGGGTGTGGGAATCACGCCGAGCGGCGCCTTGGGAATGGGCGCGAGTTGGCGCTCCGCCACGAAGTCGCGTGCGCGCGCCATCTCCTTCGAGTAGGCATCCACCAGCTCGTTGGGGGCCGGATGATCGGCGCGGAGCTTGTCGACCAGGTCGGGCCACGGTTTCCCGTCGAGCCGTGTGGCGATACGGACCAGATCCGCCTCGATCTCTTCTTTGAGTCGCAGGCCGTAGCGCCACAATTCCGGCGCCGTATCGCGCAGCGCGTGCTGATAGTGGAGCAAGAAGTTGAAAGCGTCCTCGCCGATGGCGAAATGCTCCGTCCCCATTTCGAGCCAGCGCTCGAGATTCGCGTCGAATTTGCGGAGCGCCTCACTTGCCTGCGCGGCGGCGGTACCGAGCCGGGCCGCGTGCATCGGCGCCTGGGCGCCCAGCGCGGCGGCCATCTCCTGGATGAGCATGCGCCCGCCGTCGGTCATGCGCACGGCCGTCTCGACGAACACGCGGACCGGTTCGTCGAGCGCGGTCTTGAGATCCTCGAGAAAACCGGGGATGTCTTCCAGCCGCCCGATCGCGGCCACGGCCTTCTCGGCGGGCGTACGATCGGCGGAGAGCAGGAGATGATGCAGTCCGCCGAGCAGGTGCGACAACCAGAACTCGGGGTTCTTGGCCTGCGGTTTGAGCTTCTCATAGCGGCGCAGCATGACGCGGATTTCGTTGAGCAGCGCCGTCCGGTCGATCTCCTCTTGGAGATCGGCCGCGTTTACTCCCTCCAGCGCCGTGGCAATTGATTTGAGGGCGGCAAGGTGCGGCGCCAGCGCGCCGGCGCTGAAGCGACCGTAGCGGTCATCGTGTCCCGGCACCCCGGCCTGCGTGGCCGCAACCGGATCCATGTGCCAGTAGAGATCGAAAAACGACTTCTCGATGTCCGAGAAACTCATGCGTTCAACAACCGGTGACATTCCTCGTCGGACAGCACCCGGTCGGTCCGCTTCGCCGCGTCGAACAGCGTGCGGCACGCGGCCTCGTCGTTGGGATCGTAGCCATGGTGCTCGAGCCAGTACTTTACGTTCGAGATGCCCGACACCGGTGAGATCTCGATGCGCTGCTCGAAGCCGAACTCCTCGGCCGGGACAGAGCTATAGACTCGATCGGCGAGCCAGTTGTGGCCCTTCTTCTTCGCCTTGATGATCGCGGCGGCATGCACGCCGGTCCCGGTGCGAAACGCGTCGTGACCGACCACCGGATAATTCACGGGAATCGGCACGCCGACCGCTTCGGCGACGAGGCGGCAGTACTCCGGCAGCTTGCGAATATCCCCTTTGTGCGCGCCCAGCAGCTTCAGGTTGACGATGAGGAGGTCCATTTCGGCGTTCCCGACGCGCTCCCCCACGCCGAGCGCGGTAGCATGGACGCGATCCACGCCGGCCTCGATCGCCGCGAGACAGTTGATCAGCCCCATCCCGCGGTCACGATGACCATGCCAGTCTATTTTGACGGGTTGGTGCTGGACGATTTCCTGCTTGACGAATCTTATCAACGCCTTTACGCCGTCCGGCGTCGCGTGCCCCACCGTATCAGCGAGGCAGATGCGCCGCGCCCCGCACGCGATCGCCGCGCCGTACAGCTCCTTGAGCGTTTCCGGTCGGGCGCGGGTTGTGTCTTCCGTGACGTACATGACCGGTAGGCCATGCTTTACGGCAAACGTCACCGCCTCCTCGGTCGCGGCAACGATCCGGTCGAGTGTCCAGTCTTCCGTGTACTGGCGAATCGGCGAGGAGCCAATGAACGTCGCCGCTTCAATCTTGATGCCCAGCTCGTCGGAGATGCGGACGATCGGCTCGATGTCGGCCAGGACTGTGCGGGCGGCGCAGTTGGGGGCAATCGGGAGCTTCTGATCACGAATCTCGGTTGCCAAAGCGCGCACCTGTTCGACGACCCGTGGACCGGCACCCGGCAAGCCAATGTCAGCCGCCACAATGCCGAGGTCGGCCATGAGGTGCAGGAGGCGCTTTTTGACCTCGAGGGAGGGATCGGTGACCGAGGGGGACTGCAACCCGTCGCGCAGCGTCTCGTCGTTCAGGTCAACGCGGGCACGGGTCCAATCGAAGTGGCCATCCGCGCCGCCCGCGTTGTTCCAGTCGTAGATGAGCTGCCGCTCCTCCATGGGTCTAGTGTCGCCCCCGCTCCAAGCCAGGTCAAGTTGCACCCGCGCCATACGTCATCATAGTTTGGCAGCGTGATTGCCGCACTTCTCGCGAACGACCGGATCCGCGCCGCACGCGCGCACATCGAGCGTGCCGACGAGGTGACGCTCGCCCGCCAAGTCGCGCTGTCGGCGATCCCGGCACCCACTGGTGCGGAGGCCGCACGCGGCCGGCGTGTGGCGGAGATGTTCGGTGACGCTGGCCTGGACGACGTCACGATTGACGCTGTCGGCAACGTACGTGGCTGGTGCGGGAAACGGGAAACGGGAAACGACTGCGTTGTGCTCAGCGCCCACCTCGATACGGTCTTCGGTCCAGAACTCGATGTCTCTGTCTCGCGCCGCGGACTGCGGCTCGAGGGACCCGGCATCGCCGACAATGCACGCGGCCTCGCCGCGCTCGTCACGGTTGGCGAGGCGCTCACACGCGCGCGTGTGCACACCGAGCGGCCGATTCTGTTTGCCGCGACCGTCGGCGAGGAGGGTTCCGGTGACTTGCGTGGGGTACGATATCTGATCAGTGGTGATGTAGGGGCGCAGCATGCTGCGCCCCTACACAAACGATCACACGACGCGGCCATTCGCCCCTACGCCTTTATCGCCCTCGACGGCGCCGGCATCGAGCGCATCGTCCACCGCGCGCTCGGCGCACGCCGCTACCGCGTCACGTATGCTGGTCCCGGTGGCCATTCGTGGGCCGCCTGTGGCGTGGCCAACCCCGCCAATGCCGTGGGTCGTGCGGTCGCGCTGATCGCCCAGCTTCCCACGCACAACGCACCACGCACCACGCACGCGGTCGTGCGCATCGGCGGGGGCACGAGTCTCAACTCGATCCCGCAGACGGCCTGGTTCGAAATCGATCTCCGCAGCGAGGATCCGCGGGCGCTCCAGCGTATCGACGAAGCGGTGCACGCGACGGTGACGGCGGCACTGCACGAGGAGAACCGCCAGCGTGTTCCGGGAACGGCGCCCCTGGCGATGGATGTCCGGCGTGTGGGCGACCGGCCGTCAGGGCTGACGCCGCGCAGTCACCCGCTGGTGCAGACCGCGGTCGCTGCGACGCGGGCGATGGGCCACGAGCACCAGCTCGCCTGCGCCTCGACCGACGCCAACATCCCGATCGCGCTCGGTGTCCCGGCGGTCGCCCTGGGCGCGGGCGGTCGCGCGGGCGACGCGCACCTGCCGACGGAGTGGTACGAAAACGACAAGGGCGCGCTCGGAATCGTGCGCGCCCTGCTCGTTACCGCGGCGATGGCTGGAGCTCGAGCAGCGTAATCTCCGCCGGCGCGCCGAGCCGCAGCGGCGGCCCCCAGTAGCCCGTCCCGCGACTGACGTAGAGCCACATCGACTCGAGGCGGTGCAGCCCGGCTACGAACGGCTGGAAGAGCCGCACCAGCAGATTGAAGGGGAAATACTGCCCGCCGTGTGTGTGCCCGGAGAGCTGGAGGTCGTACCCGGCGGCTTGTGCGGCGAAGGCGCTGCGCGGCTGGTGCGCCAGCAACACGCGCACGTCGCTCGGCGGTGCACCCGCGACGGCTGCCGCCGGATCCGAGGCCGCTGAAAGGTCGGTGACGCCCGCGACGAGCAGTCGCGCCGCGCCCCGCTGCACGATCCGATGCTCGTTCGACAGCACCTCCATGCCCAGCCGCTCGAGCTCCGCCATCCACCCACGGACATCCCAGTAGTACTCGTGATTGCCCGTGACGAAGTACGCGCCATGCGGCGCCCGCAGACGGGCCAGGGGCGCGACGTGGTCGCGGAGATCCGGGACGAGCCCGTCGGCCACGTCTCCCGTCACCGCCACGAGATCAGGCCGTAACGCGTTGGCGCGGTCGACCACCGCATCGACAAATCGGCGGCGGATCGTCGGCCCAATGTGCAGATCGCTCAGCTGCAGTATCCGAAACCCCGCGAGGTCGCTGGGCAGATCGGCGATCGGCACGGTCACATGAACCACACGCGGCCGGCGCGCGACCACGACGCCGAGGAGCGTGACCAGCGCGGCCGCGCCCACCACGGTCCATACCACCCTCACGGTGTCCGGCAGACGCAGTAGATCGACGACGAAGAAAGACACGATCAGCAGCGAGGACAGCCCCATCGCGATGTAGGCCGCCCAGTCGAGCACGCGCGTCATGAGTCCGGACGCCGCTTCGATCCTCTCGCGCCGGGCCGTGAACATGGCCACGAGGGGCAGCCAGGCCAGCAGCAGCACGGCAGCCCAAGCCACGACGCGTACGCCGCCGGCGAGCGGCGCCGGGCCGAGCACGTGCGCGCCCACGTAGACGTTGAGCAACGTCCAGATGCCACCAACAATCGCGAGCCGCCTCAGCATTTGCGTCTTGGTCAATGTGCCGCCGCTCCCGCGCCCGGCATGCCTTTGCTCTTGTGCATCAGCGGCAAGAGTGCCAGCGACAGGACGAAGACCGCTCCGAAGAGCAGGAACAGCTGGTCGAACGACAGCATCATCGCCTGCCTGGTCACGATGCCGTTCAAGAATCCGACCGCTTTGGTTTGCGCGATCGCCGGCACTTCCCCGCGGGCGATCAGCGCCTGCGTGATCTGCCCCAGGCGTTCGCGCGTGGCTTCGGAATAGAGCGTGATATTGGCCGCGAGATCGGCGCGGTGAATCGCGGTAAACCGCTGTAGCAGCGTCGCCGAGAGCGCGATCCCGACGCTCCCGCCCAGCTGCCGCATCAGATTGAACAGACCGGTTCCGTTGGGGATTCTCGACATCGGCAAATCGGCCAGCGCCAGGTTCGTCAGCGGTACGAAGATCAGGCCGAGCCCCACCCCGCGAAAAATCAGCGGCCAGAAGAAATCGCTCATGCCGCTCTCGGTCGTGAAATGGGCGTGCTTCCACATCGAGAGCGCGAAGATCGCTACGCCGGCAACGATCGAGAGCCGCGCATCGAACTTGCCCGTGGTTCTTCCCATCACCGCCATCGTGAATGCGCTCGCCAGCGCGCCCGGCAGGATCACGAGGCCGGTCTGGTTCGCGGTGAAGTTGCGGATGTTCTGGAGATAGACGGGCAACACGAACACCGTCGCATACAGACAGACGCCCAGGACCAGCCCGAAGATGACGCCCACCGCCAGCTGGCGACTTTTCAGTATTCGCAGATCGACGACGGGATGTTCCGTGCGCAGCTCGTGCCAGATGAACGTGATCAGCGAAAGGACGCTGGTGATCGCGAGCAGCCGGACCTGCCCCGACGCCCACCAATCGAGCCGCTCACCGCGCTCGAGCATGGTCTGCAACGCGCCGATCCCCACGGCCAGCAAACCCAGGCCGATGAAGTCCACGCGGTCGGCGCGCTGCTGATGCAGGGAGTCGTTGATGAAGGACATCGTCAGCGCCAGGGCGAGCATCCCAAAGGGGATGTTGATATAGAAGATCCACGGCCAGCCGTAGGTATCCGTAATCCAGCCGCCGACCGTAGGGCCGAGCGTCGGGCCCACCATGACGCCGACGCCGAAAATTGCCATCGCGGTGCCGTACTCCTCGCGCGGGAAC